>OFGJ01000893.1_pt1 | contig 18201 bp, 18 predicted proteins | sample 1521731 | NCBI WGS metagenome assembly OFGJ01 (sample SAMEA3504126, study PRJEB24116) | mouse gut metagenome | biome: mouse gut; feature: mouse-associated habitat; material: faeces | place: Denmark | collected 2011 | reverse complement strand
TATTTAAAAATAAATAATCGGATTTAATTGCACTCTATTTTTGTAATTTTTAAGATTTTTACAGGCTTAAAGCATAAAAAATCGCAAATAGCCCCGATTTTCAAAGGATATTTGCGATTTCTTTAACATTATAAACTGTAATTTATATACAATTATTTTCATTTTAACAAATATACAATTACAAAACTTTTGATAAGAAAGTCTTTAGTCTTTCGTTTTGCGGATTGTCAAACAACTCTATTGGCGTATTATCTTCCATAATTTTTCCGCCATCCATAAACAATACACGAGTTGCAACTTCTTTTGCAAAGCCCATTTCATGAGTTACAATTACCATTGTCATCCCTTCGTCGGCAAGTTGCTTGATAAGTTCTAAAACTTCCCCAACCATTTCTGGGTCTAAGGCTGAAGTAGGCTCGTCAAACAGCATTACTTCCGGTTTCATTGCAAGTGCCCTAACAATAGCAATTCTTTGTTTTTGTCCACCAGATAAAGTATTAGGATAAGCTTTTGCTTTTTCTTCAAGCCCAATTCGCTCTAGTAATTGTTTTGCATAATCCTCTATTTCTTGCTTTCTTGCCTTTTTATACTCTGCTTGAGTTTCTTTTGTGATTTCCTTATTTTTAAGTTTTTCCTTTATTTCCTTTGACAAATACTCAAGCGGTGCAAAAGTAATGTTTTCCATAACCGTCATGTGTGGGAAAAGGTTAAAGTGTTGGAACACCATTCCCATATTTTTTCTGACAGCATTTTCATTTACCTTGATAGATTTATTTGCTTTGCTTTTAGCAGTTTTAATCAAGCTTGAAACTTTGCTTTGCAACTTTTTGATATTTGCTCTGTACTCGCTGTCACGACTTAAGTTATCATTAACTTTAGTAACAACCTCGGACAAATTCAAGTTTTCAAAGCTTAAATTTAAATTTGTATCTGCAAAAAAGGTTTGTTTAACCTCATCCGATAAAAACTGCAATTCTATATTTTTAATGTTTTCCCTTACTTCGATATCAAACTCAAGCTCTCTTACCAATTCGTCACGAAGTACGGTGCAGTCTTTTATTTTCTTTTCACACTCTTGCAACTTCTTTATTATTTTTTCGTCCGTAATGCCCTTTAAACTTTCTGCCTTTAAAATCAACTTACTTGTTTTTTTATCGTATTGCTTAATTTTGTAATTGATAAACTTTTTGGAAATTGCAGAAATTTTTGGATAATAAGTTATTTCCTTATCCTTAAAATAAAGATGTCCCATGGTAGGTCTTTCAAGCAAATTCAAGCACCTTAAAAAAGTAGATTTACCACTACCCGACGGGCCGATAACCGCAACCTTTTCGCCTTGCTTAATATCAATATCAATACCATCCAAAACTACAAGGCTACCAAAATGTTTGTGTAAATTTTTAACGCTTATCACTCTTTGACAACCTCCTTTCGATTAGTTTCATAACTTTTGTTAATGCATATACAATTATAAAATAAATTACACCTAAAACAAAATATGCAACAAAATAGTCATAGGTACTTGACGCAATAGTTTGCAATGCAAATGTTATATCCATTACTGTAACATAACCTGCAACCGAAGTCTCTTTTGTCAATGATATCAACTCATTACCTAATGTAGGGATAATATTTTTTATTGCTTGAGGCATAACAATTTTTAACATTGTTTTGCTGTAAGATAAACCAAGTGACCTACCTGCTTCTAGTTGTCCGCTCTCCACAGATGCTATACCGCCACGAATAATTTCAGACACATAAGCACCACTATTCAGACCAAAAACCAAAATTGCAACAAACAATTTATTAAATCCCAAAGGCGATAGCATTGCAAAGTATATGAATAAAAGCTGAACTGCAATCGGAGTGCCTCTAAATAAGGAAACATAAAGGTTGTTTATCCACTTCCATATTTTAATAAAAATATTTTTGCTTGGAACATAATACGCTATACCTACTAATGCCCCTAAAAAAATACCTATTGGAAAGGCACAAAGCACAATTAGAAGGGTGTTTAACAACCCTCCTAAAAGTAACGATATAGAATCAACAAATATATATTTCCAAATATTTGCACTGACTGCAGATATTAAATTCAATATCATAAATTATTCCTTAACCGAAGTATTTTGCAGTGATTTCAGCAAACTTACCGTTTTCTTCCAAAGCTTTCATAGCTTCGTTGATTTTATTTAGCATTTCGTTGTTGCCTTTCTTTACAGCAATAGCATATTTTTCATCGCCCATTGCAACTTTACTTGCTTTTACACCTTTATCAGCGAATTTCTTAGCGAACTCTTGTGCAGGAGCATTGTCGATAACTACAACATCAATTTTACCGTTTACTAACTCTTGTACTGCAAGGCCACCTGTCTTAAACTTAGTAGTTGTTGCACCGCTTGCTGCTAAGATACCGCCCTCAGCCAAAGCTTCGTCTATCATTAAATCCCCACTGAAACCTTTAGCAACACCGATTTTTTTGCCTTTTAAGAAATTCCAAAGCTCTTCTTCAGTAGTATAATTTAAAGTCTCACCTTTATAAATGATTGTTTGTGAAGCATTAAAATATGTGTTAGAAAAATCAACTTTTTCTTTTCTTTCATCATCAACGGTTAATCCTGCAATAGCCACATCATATTGACCGCTTTGAACAGAAGGGATTACTGAATCAAAATCCATGTGCTCAATTTTTGCTCCATCATAACCCATTTGTTTTGCGATAGCATCAATGTACTCCATATCAAAGCCTACGATTTTATCTCCTTCGTAATATTCAAATGGAGGGAACTCTGCATTTGTTGCAACAGTTAAATAATTACCTTTATCGCAACCTACTAGAGCGAAAGTAGCAATAGCAGCAGTAACTAGTACCATAAGTGCAATAAATAATGTCTTAAATTTTTTCATTTTTATGTCCTCTCAAAAAATTTATTTCTTGTTTTGTGTATACATTCTAACATACATATATGCATAAATCAACTAATTTTTGAATAAATTTTGCATAAATCTGAAAAAATTTGTATTTTTTTGCTAATTTTATGTATAAAATACAGTTTTTGAATAGTTTTTATACATTTTTGTATTTCAACACCGCAAAATCGCCAACCTTTAGGGAAATCTCACCGTCCATAGCTTTATTTGTTACACAGTTTACGCAATTTTTGGCTAAAATCTGCTTTTTATCCTCGCTATTATTGTATATAAAGTGTATATTTTGTGTATTATCGGCACTTTTTCGTATAATATACAACAAGCCATTATCCGCAAATATTTCCATTGTGCCGCTAAAAGCTTTTTTGTATTTCGCACGTAACTTTCCAAGGCCTTTATAATGTTCCAATAATTGGTTATCCATATTATTCCAAGGAAATGGTCTGCGGTTGATTGGGTCTTCATACCCTTCAAGCCCTACTTCGTCCCCGTAAAAAATTGTAGGCAGCCCCGGCAACGCATACAAAATGGCGGTTGCTAGTTTCAATTTTTCTTTTGCTCTGCTTTTTACTTCTTCGGGTAGTTTTATTTGCAACCTATCTTGCTTGCTTGTACCATCTATATTGTAGTCGCAAAAAGTATTCAATGCCCTTACGGTATCGTGAGTACCCAAAAAGTTCATACAGGAGTTTAATGCACAAAGCGGATAATTTTCATAAATAGTCATTATATTATTTATAAATTTATTTATATCCTTATTCCATACATAATCAATAATAGCATTTTTAAAAGGATAATTCATAACGCCGTCAAGTTGATTGCCTTGCAAATAAGGGCGTCTTTTACTGTATGCAATTTTTGTAGAGGCATCTTCCCACACCTCGCCGATTACATAAGCATTTTTATCCACGCTTTTTACTCTTTTTCTTATATCGTTGACAAACTCGATATCCAATTCGTCTACAACATCCAAACGCCAACCTGCTAGTCCGAATTTTGTCCATTTATCAAGCACACCGTTTTCGCCCAAAATAAATTTGCGATAGCTTTCGTTGTTTTTATTGACGGTCGGAGTAACGGTTATCCCCCACCAACAGCCGTATTCGTCAGGATAGTTGATAAAATAATACCAATCGTAATAAGGAGATTTTATGCCTTGATAAGCACCAAAGCTATCATACTTGCCAAGTTTGTTAAAATATTTACTGTCACTGCCCGTGTGGTTAAACACTCCGTCAAGCATTATTCCTATACCTTTTTCCTTAGCTTTTGCAATTAGCCTTGCAAGTGAACTTTCGTCACCCAAAAGCTCGTCAATGCACATGTAGTCGCCTGTATCATACCTGTGGTTGGAGCTTGACTTGAAAATTGGCGACAAATATATCATTGTCACGCCTAAACCTTTTATGTAGTCTAGTTTATCGATAATTCCTTGCAAGTTGCCACCATAAAAATCGTTGGCACGAAAAACTCCGTCGCTGTCGACTATTGTTACATCTTGCTCCCAATCTTTTAATACACCATCTTTATTCCAAGTACAAGCCTTGTCTTCGCCTTTATTAAACCTATCTGCAAAGATTTGATAAATAACACCGCCGCTTTGAGTTTGCGGTGCAAAACATTCCTCACTGTAAACAGTAAGACTATAAGGCTCTGCATTTTGCAACAGCTCTGCATTTTCCCCTTTACCAAAAACAAAACTGCCAAGCTCAGTGTTTGTCACGAACTTGTACCAATACAACCCGCTGTCATTTATACTTAAAGATAATGCAAAAACAGAGTGTCCATCCTCGGCACCTTGGTAGTTCATTTGGTAGTAACAATCATCCTCTCCGTCCTTTGTCAAAACAAGATAAATGCTCTCTACAAAAATACCGTCGCGAGCGGTAATTTTAAAATCGATTTGTTTGCCACATGCTACTGCACCAAAAGGATTTTTGTATTTCAAATCTCTGCTGTTGTAATAAAAAATCATATTTCACCTTATAGTAATTTATTTGCTTATTTATTATGCAAAAGCATATTTTTTATTGCCGATATAGACTTTTTTATCTTAAAAATTGTCAAAAACCGATAATAGTACCGATTTTTGACGCTATTTTTATAATGTTAATTTAATTGTTTGCGTTTTCCTTTTCCGTCCACAAATATCCTGCATTTTTTATAGTTTGTAAATGATTGGAAAGCCCACCTTTTTCAAGCAACTTGCGTAGTTTGCTTATATAAACCTCTACCACCGAAAAAGTAGTTTCACTCTCAAATCCCCATACCCTGTTAAACAATGTGTTTTTGGAAATTATAATTTCCTTATGTCTTACCATATACTCAAAAACTTCGTACATTTTGGCAACGATATTCATTTGTTCGCCGTCTATTTTAACGGAACGCTCAAAAAAGTTTATTTGCAAGTTTTTAAACTCATAAATATTTGTTCCGAAATTGCAGTAATACCTACGTAACACGCTGTTTATTACGGCAAGAAATTCGTTGCTGTCAAAATCATAAGGCATATAACTATCTGCACCGCTGTTTAATAAATCTATTTTTACCTCTAAATCCTTATCGTTGGACAGCACTACAATAGGCACCGAATTATCTACCCTAACTTTGGTAATCAAATTTTTTACGGCTGTTTTAACGCCATTGCAACCTATTACAATCATATCGTACTTGCCGACGATTGCCATATCAAGTCCTCTATCCAAATCATAGGCACTCTCACAAGTACTGCCACCTTTGTATTCGGACAAAAGCACCGAAATATTGTGGTTTATCCCCTCATTTTGTTCCACAATCAAAAACTTCATAATTTTAGCCCCTCTAAATAGTTTAAATCATATTCCCTTATTCATAAAACTTTTTACACTTTCAATCATTTAAAATTTCGTTGTCTTATCACTTCAAATGAGATTATCCCACTTGCAACCGAAGCGTTTAAAGAGTTAACATTTCCTTTCATAGGTATGCTTATCACTTGGTCGCAAAGCTTTCTTGTCAATGCTTTTACACCATTACCCTCACTGCCTATAACCACCGCAATATCGTCTGTCATATCCACTTTGTACATAGGACTACCATCCGCTTCGGCACATACGATTTTTACAAAATCTTCTTTCAATTCCCTTATCGTATCATTTATATTGGTTACCATTGCTACTTTGACATAGTTGCTTGCACCGCTGGAAACTTTTACAACCGTATCGTTGACCGAACAGGCCCTGTGTTTTGGCAAAATTACGCCATGTGCGCCACTGCAATCGGCTACCCTTAATATACTGCCTACATTATGAGGGTCTTCCACCCCGTCAAGGATGATAATAAAAAGTTTTTCGCCTTTTTTCGCAGCAAGTTCCCTCATATCAGCTATTGTAGAATATTTAAAGTCTTCACAAGTTGCGATAAACCCTTGGTGCTTTTTACTTTCGCTGAGTTTATCCATTTTTATTTTGTCGCAAAAAACAAACCGTATCCCTTTGTCTTTGGCAAGACCTATTACATTGTCATTGTCGTGAATACCTTTTTGAACTTTTAGCTCGGATATGGTAACACCGCTTTTTATTGCCTCTTTTACAGCATTTTTGCCTTCGATTATCATATAAATTCCCTATTAAATCAATTATTATTAATTGCCTCGTTTTTTTCTATAAACTCAAACAATTCTTCTAGCCTTTCGTTTTTGCCCAAAAGGTACAAATATCCGATAACTGCCTCAAAACCGCTCGCTTTTTTATAGTCTGCAACGCTTGCATTTTTTGCCATTGTATTCATGTGAGTATTGCGCGCCCTTTTAAATATGGCGATTTCATCTTCTGTCAAAATGGACATTATTTCGTCCATATATTTTGCCTGTGCGGAGGCTTTAATTTGTTCACTTTGCAATTTGTGCAGTTCCCCTGCTTTTGCTGTGGAAGTAGATGCAAGCTTTGTCCTTACCATAAGTTGCTGTACGCTATCCCCTACAAAAGCCAAAACCAACGGATTAAGTCCTAAAATTTCCTTTTCGGAAAGATACTCTTTTGCTATAGGTAAATAAACTTTCATTGTCAACCTTTCAAATACTCCAAGCTGTATTTAAGCCTGCGTACTGTCTCCTGCTTGCCAAGCAAATCTGCCATTTCGGTAGCACCGCCCGGAGTCATTTGTGCACCCGTCAATGCAAGCCTTATCGTCAAAAATACTTGACCTTTTTTGTATCCGCCTTGCTCGATAATTTCGGATATTATTGCTTGCAAATTTTCCTCGCTGTAATCATCCGTTTGCTCAAATTTAGGTATGCACTTTTCCAAAATTTCTATAGCAATCTGCTTGTCCATTTTGTTTTTCTTGTTTTCATATAGCTCCTTATCATAGCCCTCAAACTCTTCCAAAAAGTCGATTTTACTTGGGATATCGCTCAAAATTTCCACCCTAGGGATAAGCAGCTTTGCAAGTTTTTTATAGTCGTATTTGCCTGCTGCTTTGCTCTTTTCAAAAAATGGTTTTGCAAGTGCAACAAATTCGTCCTCGCTAAGCTCTTTGATATATTGCGAGTTTAACCATTTCATTTTTGCCTCGTCCAAAATGCTGCCGCTTTTGCTTATGCCTTTAATATCAAAAGCATCCATAAGCTCTGCCATACTCATTTTTTCCCTATTATCGCTAGGTGCCCAACCCAAAAGTGCAATATAGTTTACAATAGCGGGTACCAAATATCCTTTTTCAAGAAAATCTTCAAAGTTTGCATCCCCGTGTCTTTTGGATAGTTTGTGTGTAGCATCACGCATAATAGGTGGCAAGTGCATATATTGCGGTCTTTCCCAACCGAACTTATCGTACATTAAATTGTATTTCGGAGTGCTTGACAAATACTCCATACCGCGAATAACGTGAGTTATATTCATTAAATGGTCGTCTACAACGTTTGCAAAGTTATAGGTCGGCATACCATCGCTTTTAATAAGTATTCCGTCCTCCATATCCGCATTTGGAACTGCAATTTCCCCAAATACCATATCGTTGTAGGAAGAAACACCCTCCTGCGGTATATTTTGTCTAATAACGTAAGGCACGCCGCTTGCAAGCTTTTGTTGCACCTGTTCAGGGGTTAAATTCATACAATGTTTATCGTATTTTTTGATGCCGTTTTCGCCTGCCAAACTGTCAAGCCTTTCCTTATCGCAAAAACAATAGTAAGCTCCGCCCAATTCCACAAGTTTTTTCGCATACTCAAGATAAATGGCTTTCCTCTCGCTTTGAATGTACGGACCTACTCCGCCATCCTTATCCGGTCCCTCGTCATGCTCTATACCTGCTTTTTTTAATGTATTGTAAATTATTTCAACAGCACCCTCTACATACCTTTCTTGGTCTGTATCCTCTATCCTCAAAATAAATTTGCCGTTATTTTTTTTCGCAAACAAATATCCGTATAAACATGTTCTCAAATTTCCGACATGCATAAAACCCGTAGGGCTTGGTGCAAATCTTGTTCTTACTTCCATTATCAATCAACACTCCTTAAGTTACTATTGTTATTATAAATTGAAATTACTTTTAAAAACCATACAAAAATCGATATTAAAAGGCAATTAATATCTTACGTCTTTAATTCTTCCGCGAAGCAGTTCAAATCTTCCGTTACTCATCGAGTCCAACAAACCGCTTTGCCTAAACGAAAAATATCCGCTTTTTGCTATAATAATATGGTCGTCAAACCGTATGCCTAACATTGTTAGCGTAAGGTATAGCTGCTCAGTCAAATTTTTATCTGCTACGCTTGGCGTAACATTGTCCGACGGATGGTTATGCACCAATATGACTTTGCAAGATTCATTCCTTAAAGCAATATCCGCAATTTCTCTTACATTGCAAAAAGATTCGTTTACTACGCCTCTGTTTAAAACCACTCTTTTTATTAGTTTGCCTGCGCTGTCGCCCATAAGCATGTGTATTTCTTCCCTTGGCAGAGTAGCCATTATCGGTTTCATAAGTGCAAGTACATTTTCAATATTGTTGATATAAACATCATCTAAACTTTTCCTGTAATATCTACGGCTTACATCGCTTAAACTATGTAAAAATATCGCCATATTATAGCTTATCCCTTTAACCTTTTGCAATCTTTCAATAGGTTGGTCAAAGACGTTGCCCAAGCTTCCAAATTCATCTAGTATAGTATGGGCAAGCTCGTTGGTATCTTTACGCGGCACAACAGCATATAACAAGTATTCCAAGACTTCGTGGTCCTGCAAGCTATCGATGCCGTACTGCTCGATTCTCTTTCTCATTCTGTCCCTATGTCCGTCATGAACTGCCATATTTATCCCCTACTGCTAAATTTTTTACTTTAAATTTTAATATACGCAATTATTATACCACCTTTGTATTTTTTTTGCAATATTTTAAATAACTTTATTCAAATTAGTTCTCATTTATTTGCTAATAGTATATACTTATAATTAAGAAGCCTTTTGATTTATCTTTTAACAAAATAACATTATGCGGAGTGATTATGAATTATTTTAACGAGTATATAAACGCAGCTAAAGACCTTATAAAAATAAATAGTGTGGAAAGCAGTGCCATTGACGGCAAACCTTTTGGTGTAGGCGTGGACGATTGTTTGAGGAAAGCACTTGCCATAGCCGAAAGTTTAGGCTTTAAAACTTTTTACGGAAACGGCTACTACGGCTATGCCGAAATAGGAGAAGGGGAAGAAATGCTTGGTATTTTGGGGCATTTAGACACCGTGCCTATCGGTAACGATTGGGATATCCCTGCGTTAGGCGGAGATATTATTGACGGTTATTTATGCGGCCGCGGGGTACTTGATGACAAAGGCCCTATCCTAGCAACTTTGTTTGCTGCAAAACAACTTATTGACAGCGGTTTTGTCCCTAACAAGCGTATACGTATTATTTTTGGTTGCGACGAAGAATCGGGATGGGAATGTATAGATAAGTACTGTGAATTGGAGGAAATACCTACCATAGCTTTTACCCCTGACGGAGATTTCCCTGTAATAAACTGCGAAAAAGGCGTAGCTTACTTTAGCGTGCATATCAAAAAGCCTAAATATGTAGTAAGCGTGTGCGGTGGCGAGCGTGCCAATATGGTTATGGATAAAATCAAATGTATCGTTTGCGATGAAATGGCGGAAAAATTACATGCAAATAACAATTTTGGGGTAACTGTGGACGGAAACATACTTACCGCAAGCGGCAAATCCGCTCACGGCTCTTCCCCACATCTTGGGGACAATGCTCTTTGGAAAGTTGTTAAATTTTTAGCCGATTATGACCAAACCGCCAAAAATTTTGCAAACATAATTTGCAATACCGACGGCTCGAATTACAATATCAAATGTAGCGACGAAATTAGTGGAAATTTAACAATAAATATCGGTACAATCTCAAGCGATAGCGAAAATATAACCTTTAGTCTTGATATAAGACACCCTCTTTGCATTACAAGGGAACAACTTTATGAAAAATTGTGCAAAACCTTTGATAACGGAACTGTGGAATATGGTTTTTTTCATAATCCTCTTTACATTGCTCCCGACCACCCGCTTTGCACTAAATTATTAAAAGCTTACAGCGATGTTACGGGCGAAAACTTAAAGCCTATTACTATCGGCGGAGGAACTTATGCAAGAGCCTTACCTGTAGCCGTTGCTTTCGGGCCGATTTTTCCTAATCAAGAGTCCACTATTCATCAAAAAAATGAAAAAGCAAAACTTTCCGATTTGGAAAATATGTACAAAATCTATGTGAAAGCTATTGAAGAATTGTGTAAATGATTAATTAAAATTACTTTAATTGTGAATTATAAAACAAAAATCACTTTGACAAATTCAAAGTGATTTTTTGTATTTTTAATTAATTTCTTTTTCTTCTACAACTTCGCCTGCCTTGTTAAGTGTTCCGTCGGTACACTCTACAATAAACTCGCCTGTATCCCTCCAAGCTACCTCTTTTTTAACTTTATTCCAATCAGCCATACTTCCCCCAAAAATAATACACGTTAACTTAGAAAACCCGTCAAAAGCATTTTTTGCTATACTTATTTTACTGTTAGAGATTGTAATAGTTATAAACTCGCTACCTCCCTCAAATGTATTATTTTTAATCTGTGTTATTGTTTCAGGTATTACCAATTCGGTTATCAACATTTCATCTAAATACAAATTATGTGCATAATACAATGGGTTTGAGCGATTTGCACCAAAATCTATATTACACCATGCCTCTAGGTCATTTATGCAAACTCTTTCTAGTTTGGTACATTGCTCAAAGGAATTTTGACCTATGCTTACTACATTTTCATGTATTGTAACAGAAACAAACTCGCTGCCGCCCTCAAATGTATAGTTTTTAATTTGTGTTATTGTTTCAGGTATTACCAATTCGGTTATAAACGTTTCATCTAAATACAAATTATGTGCATAATACAATGGGTTGGTGTGATTTGCTCCAAAATCTATATTACACCACGCCTCTAAGTCTTTTATGCAAACTTTTTTCAGGTTTGTACATTGCTCAAACGCTTTTTGACCTACGCTTACCACATTGTTATGAAATGTTATTGAATCAAACCAACTACAGCCCTCAAACGCATTGTTTTTTATTTGAGTTATCGCTTCAGGTATTACCAAATTGCTTACCATCGTATTATTTAAAAATAATTTATTTGCATAACACAATGGGTTTGAACGGTTTGCACCAAAATCTATATTACACCATGCCTCTAAGTCGTTTATTAAAACTGCTCTAAGTTCACTGCATTGTTCAAAAGCATAATCTCCAATAAAATTTACACTTTCCGATATTTTAACTTGTTCTAGAGAATTACAATATTCAAAAGCTCTAGCACCAATTTGAGTTACGCCATTTGGAATTTCCAAAGTTACAAGGCTACGACAAAGACCAAACGCACTTTCGCCGATACTGACTACGCTGTCGGAAATTGTCAAATCGATTAACCTTGTACATACATAAAATGCTTGTATGCCTATGCTTTGCAATTTGTTGCCAATAACAACGCTGGTAAGTCCGCTACAATCTCTAAACGCAAAATCGCCCAATGTAACCACACTATTTGGTAGTGTTAAATCGGTAAGTCCGCTGCAAAAATAAAAAGCACTTTCCCCTATTTCCGTTATATTTTCATGCAAAGTCACACTTTTTAAAGCATTGCAACCGACAAATGTATTATTTTTTATAACCTTAACGCTATCTGGTACTATTAAATCACTGATTACTTGGTTATTCAAATACAATTTGCCTGCATAATACAACGGGTTAGATAAACTATCTTGAAAATATATATTAAACCAAGCTTGCAAATTTGTTATATAAATACCATTTAATTTACTACATCTTTCAAACGCCCTACTATCAATTTGACCAACCGTTTCAGGAATTGTGATTTTTGTTAAATTGCTACATCCTCCAAAAGCGTAACTCCCTATTTTTGTAATTCCATTTCCTAATGTTAAACTGCTTATACCTCTACAATCATAAAAGGCACTATTCTCTATCACTGACACACAGTCGGATAAAACTATTTCCTTAAGACTATAACACTCGTAAAAAGTATTGCTTTTAATAACTGCAACATTTTCGGAAATTTTTATTTCCGCAAGATTACTACATCTTTCAAATGCACCTATACCCAAACTTGTCAAACTGTTTGGTAAAAATATGCTAGTAAGAGCATTGCAACCTTTAAATGCGTAATCTCCGATTTTGGTAACAGTTTCAGGTATATTTATTTTGATTAGTTGTTTGCAATCTTTAAACGCACTTTCCCCTATTTCAGTCACTCCGTTAGGTATAGTAACGCTTTTTATATTTTTACATCCGTCAAATACATTGTTTTTTATCCCTACAACATTTATATCGTTATACTTAGACGGAATAACAATATCCGTTGCTTTTGCATCCAACAACTCACTTACGTAATATCCATTGCTAGACAGGTCGTATTTAAAAGTTTCAATAATATCTTGAGGTTGCTCCTCATTTTTACTTTCGTTTTTATCACATCCTATCAAAATAACCGACATTGTCAGCATTAAAGCAATTAAAATAAATATCAATAACCTTTTTGATTTATGCATAATAAGACCTCCTATACGAAATTTATTATACAGTGCTTTACACTGCAAGTCAAGCATTTTACAGTGGTTTGCACTACAACATTAGTGATAAACGATTAGCATTGTTACAAACTAATAAGTAGTGAGGGATTATGATAGCACAAGAATTAGGAAGAAGATTAAAAAACGAACGTAAGGCAAAAGGCTTTACTCAAAAAGTAATGGCGGAAAAAATGGGAATGGTTTTACAGCAATACCAAACTTATGAAAGTGGCAGGTATCAGCTTGACTACGAAAAGCTTAAACAAGTCTGTATAATTTTGGATATATCCGCAGACTATTTACTTGGGATTACACAATATTAAATGCAAAGCAAATAAAATACATTTTGACATTTAGCTTAAAATCAAGTAAAAAACCTTTGAAAATCGGTACTATTAATGCTACTTTTTGTAAAAATTAAGGAACACTCAGTTTGGGTGTTCCTTTTTTATTAGCATTTTTAAAGAAAAAAACCGAAATTAAATTTCGGTTTTTTATTATTGTTTGTTTATTAATTATTGACCGCGTTCTTCCATTTTGATTTTAATTTCGTCGCAGTTGATACCAACGATTGGCTCGCCCAAATCTTCTGACAACCTTGCAATCAAGTCATAGTCCATATAATTTTCTACCGAGCGAACGATTGCATCAGCTCTTTTTGCAGGGTTGCCGGACTTAAATATACCGCTACCTACAAATACACCCTCTGCACCTAAATGCCTCATTAAAACTGCATCTGCAGGAGTTGCAACGCCGCCGGCGGAAAAGTTTGGAACAGGCAATTTGCCGTTTTCGTGAACAAATTTAATCAAATCGTAAGGTACTTGAAGTTGTTTTGCCTCCTCATAAAGCTCGTCTGGGCTCATAGCCTTAACTGCTCTCATTTGAGCTTGCATTGCTCTCATGTGTCTAACAGCTTGAACAACGTCGCCTGTACCTGCCTCTCCCTTAGTTCTTATCATGCTTGCACCCTCTTGTACACGGCGAAGAGCTTCGCCCAAGTTTCTTGCACCGCAAACAAACGGAGCTTTGAACGACATTTTATCAACATGGTAAACATCGTCTGCAGGAGTTAAAACCTCACTCTCGTCGATAAAATCAATATCCATAGCCTCAAGTAATCTTGCCTCTATAAAATGACCGATTCTGCATTTAGCCATTACAGGGATTTTAACTGCTTTTTGAATTTCCCTAATCATTTTAGGGTCGCTCATACGGCTTACACCGCCCTCTCTTCTGATATCTGCAGGAACTCTTTCCAAAGCCATAACTGCACCTGCACCTGCTGCCTCAGCGATTTTAGCTTGCTCAACAGTGGTAACATCCATAATTACTTTGCCTTTCAAACTTTCTGCGATAGGATTGTTAATTTTGTACATATATATAAATCTCCTTTGTAGGTTTTATAATTTTTTCTACTTTAGTATAGCACAAATTAGTAAAAATTTACAAGCAATAATAAATAATTAACTTAAAATTTTATTTATTATCTGCCATAAAATTTAGTTATATTGCTATTAGCAAAATATTTAAAATGTTTTTGATAAGTTCATTAAACATAAATGTTGAAATTTTTTAAGTCTTTTAAGACTTAAAGAATACATTTCCAATTTTATTTGATATAATATGTGCATTAACAATTTAAAAAAGGAGTTTTTATGACTTTAATTGAGGCAATAGCAATAAAAACAAAAAGTTTAATGCAAGAAAAAAATATTTCTCAACAAATGTTGGAGACAAAAACGAATATATCTCATTATAGTATGAACAAAATACTTAAATGTAAATACAAAGATATCGATATTGTAACAATGCTTAAACTATGTAACGCCTTTGGTATAACAATAAACGAATTTTTAAATGATGATTTATTTACAATGTCAAATTTACAAATAACAAACAATAACCAACATATAAATAGATAAAAAAGATTGCGATTTCGCAATCTTTTTTATTATTTTAATATAGATTTTTCCACTGCTTTTTTGTAGCCGTCCGAGCCGTGATTTACGCACTTGGAAACTCTGCTTAATGTAGCGGAAGAAATACCTGTTTGTGATATTACTTCGTTGTAAGTCAGACCTTCCAACAAAAGTTTTGCAGCTCTTAAACGTTGAGCCATTTGCTCAACTTCCTTATATGTACAAAGGTCATCAAAGAACGCCTTACATTCCTCCACGCTTTCTATATCCGTTATTGCCTTATACAAATCGGGCAAAAATTCTTCATAATTCGACATTTTCTCCCCCTTTATGCCTTAAGTATTTTATCCATAAACTCTTTTGTTCTTTGCTCTGTTGGGTTGTCGATAACTGCTTTTGCATCGCCATACTCCAAAATCTTACCGCCGTCAAGGAAGATTACTTTGTTCGCAATTTCCCTTGCAAACATAATTTCGTGCGTAACGATTAGCATTGTTGTACCGCTTTCCCTTAGTCCGCTTATAACTTTTAATACCTCGCCTGTAAGCTCTGGGTCAAGTGCCGAAGTCGGCTCGTCAAAACACAAAATTTCAGGAGATAGGCAAAGTGCTCTTGCTATTGCAACCCTTTGTTTTTGTCCGCCGCTTATCTCGCAAGGATATGCGTTTTCCTTATCGGATAGTCCTACTTTTGCAAGTTGTTCTTTTGCTAAATTTATAGCTACTTGCTTATCCATATTTTTAACCAACATTGGCGCCATTATCAAGTTTTCTATCACTGTTTTGTGTGGGAACAAATTAAAATCTTGAAAAACAAGTCCCATTTTCAACGCTTTTTCCCTCAAAACATTGTCTTTCGGATATAGACTCACATTGATTTCGGAAAGTGGATTTCCGTTTTCATCCGTAGGGATATATTTTTTGAAAAATTTATATTTGTAAGTCATATCTACGGGTACTGTAGTAAAAAACTTAAATTTTTTCTTACCATTTTCATCATATTTATTTACAAACTTAAACTTTTTGCCACTTCCACAAGGCAGCTTTTGCACAAACATAAACTTAGGTTTTACAGGTTGTAATTCACTTGGGACAATTTCTTCCCCGCCAATCCAAATACTTCCGCTTTGTGCTTTTTCCAAAAATGTCAAACATCTTAGCAAAGTTGACTTGCCACCACCACTTGAGCCGATAATTGCAATTACTTCGCCCTTTTGCATACTAAAGCTTATATCTTTAAGTACATGGTTTAATCCAAAGGACTTATTCAAATTTTTTATTTCCAAAATCTTTTCCATAAAATCCTCCCTTACCTGTACCTATTTGTTCGCTTTTCAAGCTGTGCAAATACGATTGACAATATTCCAACAAATACAAGATAAAAAATTCCTGTGCCAAACATAGGCCAAATATTTGCGGTAATACTTCTTATGCTGTTAGCTCTAAACAATAATTCCGGCAAACCAATAACTCTTGCTATCGAAGTATCTTTTACCAATGTAATAATTTCGTTACTCATCGGAGGCAATATATTTTTATAAATTTGCGGCATTGCAACATTTACAAATGCTTGAGATTTTTTCATACCCAAAACTTGACAAGCTTCGTATTGACCTTTTGGGACAGCGTTTATACCACCTTTGAATATTACCGAAAAATAACAAGCATAATTTATTGCAAAAGCAATTATTGTAGCTGTAAACTCAAAATCCCTTAATCTTACATCAAAAAGTAGCCCCGGACCATAATATATAATCATTAATTGCAACATTAGCGGAGTACCTCTTACTACCCAAATTATGGAATTCATAAGTCCGCTTACTATTTTTATCTTGCTTTTTTGTAAAAATGAAAAAATAAGTCCTAAAGGCAAAGCAATGACAAGGGTAGCAAAAAATATTGCTACCGTCATGCCAAAGCCTTTAAATAAACTATCCATTATAACTTGAATACTCATAATAACCTTGATAAATAACTTTTATGTTATTTAATTTCTTCCCATACAGTTTTTTGCTCAGGATTTTTTTCTAACCAAGCTGCAAATACTTCATTATCGATAGTATTAAAGATTTTTAAAGCTTCGTTATTTCCTGCGGAACCTTTTTCTACGGAGATTATACAACCTTTCAAGTCCTCAATTTTCTTATAACTATTTGCCTTATCTTTTCTTGCTACGATAACTTGCTCATTTGTTAAGTAAGGTACAGAAATTTCAGCTTTGTCTTCAAAACCTTTTCTAATTGTCATACCATTCCAAACCAAATCGATTGCATTAGAATTTAACTCATCAAATTTGCTATCCCATTCAATTACTTTTCCTTTAATAGTAATACCTTGGTCAGCGAAAACTGCTTTTGCCAAATCAAAGTCAAAACCTTCCGGTGCTTCATTTGACCCCATACCATAAGGCGGTGCGATTGTAAATCCGATAGTGATTGTATTATTTACAATTTCGCTCTTCCAATCTTCCCATTCGCCTGTAGGTGCTGCAAATTCAACTGCTCTGCTCTGTAGACCGTATTTTTTGCAAATTTCTTTGTAATCGGTATCTTTAATTTCATAAAGTCTTTTGTTGATAAAATTCATCAATTTTGTTTTACCTTTCTTTGCCGCTACACCATAAGACTCAGCTTCAGGTTTGAAATCTTCTAGTTCGATAATCGTTAATTTGTCATAAGAGTTGCCTTCTTGTGCCAAAGTGTATCCTGCAAATACACCATCAACGATAGCTATGTCTGCTTGATTAGCTTGCACATCCATTAAAGCATCTGTTTGTGCTGTAGGGGTTTTTAAATCTGTATCTGGTTTTGCACAACCTACTAGACTGACGATTGAGATTACTGCTGTTGCTACTACTGCTAGCACAATACCTAATTTCTTTTTCATTTTTATTCTCCTTATTAATTGCATTTTGCAATCTTGTTTTTTGTTTATGCTACTATTATACTTTAGTACGCTAAAGTTGTAAAGTGTTTTTCGGTAATTTCTTTGATTTTTGCAAATACTTTACCGTGCTAAAGTACAATTACACAAACACACTTATATTTGTTACTTATATTTAGCCGTAAATATACTAAAATTAAAGTTTTACGCATAAAAAGGAGTATTTTTATCATCCCAATGTCAATTTTGTGCATTGTTCGATAGTAACCTTAAAAACTCGACTTTTATTTTATAAAAGCATTTACAAAAAAATTACACCGTACATAATATACAGTGTAATTAA
>OFGJ01000877.1_pt1 | contig 18618 bp, 17 predicted proteins | sample 1521731 | NCBI WGS metagenome assembly OFGJ01 (sample SAMEA3504126, study PRJEB24116) | mouse gut metagenome | biome: mouse gut; feature: mouse-associated habitat; material: faeces | place: Denmark | collected 2011 | reverse complement strand
CCCGTCCTAAACTACCCCTTGTGGTAGTGCTGGACAATATCCGGAGCCTCAACAACATCGGCGCCATATTCCGCACGTGCGATGCATTTCTTGTAGAGCGCATAATGCTGTGCGGCATTACAGCTGTTCCCCCGTCGCCGGAGATTCACAAGACGGCATTAGGAGCGGAAAACTCTGTGGAATGGGAGTATTACGAGGATACTCTCAGCGCTGTTAAACGCCTGAAAGAGATGGGTTATACGGTATGTGCGCTCGAACAGGTGAAGGGAAGCGTTGACCTGCGCAAATTCACACCTGAAGCAGGAAAAGGCTACGCCATAATAGCGGGCCACGAAGTAAACGGTGTGGACCCACAGGTGGTGAACGCCTCCGATATATGCATAGAGATTCCGCAATACGGTACCAAGCATTCGCTCAACGTATCCGTAAGCACGGCGGTAGCCCTATGGCATTTCTTCTCACAGATGATGTGACAGTCTGCGCACCTCCGCAGCGTCGGCCTTAAGCTGGCTCACTAGCTGCTCAAGCGAACTGAACCGGACTTCATCACGCAGGCGGCTGATAAAGTCCAGCCGCACACAGCAGCCGTATATGCTTCCGCTGAAGTCGAGTATATGCGCCTCTATGCTCACCGGCGCTCCCGGCGAGTCGACAGTAGGACGCCTTCCAATATTCACCATGGCTCTCAGCGGGCGTCCGCGCCACGATTCAGAGTCAATCGTAATATCACACATATACACCCCCGTAGCCGGCACTATCAGCAATGACGATGCCGGTTTTATATTTGCAGTAGGAAATCCTATGGTACGCCCGAGCTGCTTTCCGCCTACCACGGTTCCTGACAGGGCGAATGGATGGCCGAGCATATCCGATGCCAGTGCTACATTGCCCGCAGCGAGCGCCTTGCGTATTTCCGAGGAGCTGACCTTGTGGCCGTTCTCCCTGTATTCAGCACCGTGCATCACCTTTATGCCAAGGCTTTCGCCTATCCTGTTGTATTCCTCAGGGTCGGTGAGCCGGTCAGAGCCGAAATGATGGTTATACCCCATATACATGGCCTTTACGCCATACCGGTCACGGAGGCGCGCCATAAACTCGCGGGCTGTCAGCCGGCTGACATCATGGTCAAAGTCCAGCAACAGGCTTTCAGTGCCCACCGCGCCGGCAAGCTCCGCGATACGCTCCTCCGGGCGCATGATAAGCTGCGGACATCTGTCGGGACACAGAGTACGCATAGGATGGTCGCGGAATGTCACCGCGACAGGAGTAAGGCCGGCCTCCTCTGCCGCAGCAGCAGCCTCGGCAAGCATGGACCTATGCCCGCGGTGAACTCCGTCAAACATTCCCACTATGGCCAGACGGCCATCAGATGGCTGCGATTGCTTCATAGGTTTATTTCATGACACTCCTTGAGCAGAGTGTAGAATTCCTGTCCCGGCGACACAAGCAGCGTGTGAAAGCCGAGAGCGGCGGCGGCATCAAGATTCTTCTGCGAGTCATCGAGGAACAGTGTTTCCTCCGGCTTGATACCGAGCTTATCCTCCGCATATCGGAATATCGCCGCATCGGGCTTCATGCAACGGGCCTCATAGCTCTTGACTATTCCGTCGAAATACCATGCGGCGTCATGCCCTTCGGCCTTGAATGCATCAGCTATACCATCGCGCCACATTATAGGATTGGTGTTGCTCAGCAGATATATACGGTAATGCTTCCGGAGCTCACGCAGCTCCTCAAGGCGGTGTACCGGGATGCCGAGCAGAAATTTTCCGAACGCGCGGTCAATCTCTTCGGCGGTAAGGTCATCACGGCCTATGATACGGCGTATTTCATCATGAAATTCCGGAATTGTCAACGAGCCATCCTCAATACCGGCGAAGGCACCTGCCTGGGCGTATTCGCCAAGAAAATCATCGGGATTAGCCATGCCGAGCTCACGGAAAGCATCGGCACAATTCTCACGGCGGATATTCATTATCACTCCGCCAAGGTCAAAAAGCAGATTCTTTATCATTTCTTAAGCTCGACTTTTACGGTAGGGGGTGCAGTCATGTTACGGTTGGCCACGGCATCAACAACCTCATGCGCCAGATGCAGGTATGCGTGGCCCATCACGGTGTCCTCGGCAGCTATGGGGCATCCATTGTCGGCGTGCTCGCACACAGCGCCTACAAGCGGCAGCTGAGCCAGCAGCCGCACTCCGAGCTCACGGGCAAGTTCCACTCCACCTTCACGTCCGAATATATAGTAGCGCTCGTCAGGATGCTTCTCAGGGGTAAACCATGCCATATTCTCCACAAGTCCGAGGATAGGTACATTGACCTTGTCGCCGGTAAACATCGCTATACCCTTGCGGGCATCTGCCAGGGCCACCTGCTGGGGGGTACTTACCACAACAACTCCGGTCATGGCAAGAGTCTGCACCAGAGTCAGATGTATGTCGCTGGTTCCGGGAGGCATGTCGATCAGAAAATAGTCAAGCTCACCCCAGTCAGCCTCTTCGATAAGCTGCTTGAGGGCATTAGAGGCCATGCCTCCACGCCACAGGACAGGCTGATTGCGGTCAACCAGAAATCCGATGGAGAGCAGCTTCACGCCGTACCGCTCCACCGGTATGATAAGCTGACGTCCGTCGACTTCGTGCATATACAGTTGCTCATCCTCAACGCCAAACATCTTCGGTACTGACGGACCGAAAATATCGGCATCCAGAAGCCCGACCGTGTAGCCCTCACGGGCAAGAGCCATAGCCAGATTGCTCGCCACGGTGCTCTTGCCTACGCCACCCTTTCCGGACGATACACCCACAATGTTCTTCACTCCGGGCAGTATCGGCGCCTTGGCTGTCTTGGGAGCCTCCGGCACGATGGCTTTCACCGTCACCTGCACTTCAGGCGACACGTAGGTATGGATAGCAGTTTCGGAAGCCTTCAGCAGACTCTTCATGAAGGGGTCGGTAGGCTTCTCGAATATCAATGAAAAGCTCACATGGCTACCGTCGATACGAATGTCGTCGGCCACCATGCCGAGTTCCACAATATTTTTTCCGTTTCCGGGATAGCGCACATTTTCGAGCGCTGATAGAATCAGGTTTGGATACAGGCGTTCCATATATTTGTTCAGTCTTTATTGTTACATAATTCAGGACACTGGATCTGTCCGCGTGAAAAGCTCCGGTAGGTATCATACGGTATCTCGACATCAGGCTCTCTGAGCTCGCCCTGCTGCGGAAGCAGGAATGACAGATACTTGATGGTCAGCCCGCGGTCAAGCCACTGGCTTTCATAATAGGTGCGTATGCGCAGCACATCGTCGTCGGCAAGGTTGCGTGCATACAGATTGGCGGTGTCGTCCGCTACCTGAAGCCCATTAAGCTCCACCATAGCCTTGGTATAGGTGTAGAGGAAGGGGCTGTCCGACTTCAGGTGTATCCGTCCGCCATCGGCCATCACCTTGCGGTACAACTCCATGAAGCGGGTGGAAGTAAGGCGCTTCCGCACCTTCTTCATCTGAGGGTCAGGGAATGTGATCCATATCTCAGCCACCTCGCCGGGAGCGAAGAAATATGGCAGCAGTTCGATATCAGTGCGCAGAAACGACACGTTTGTCAGTCCGAGGCGGCGAGCCTCGGTAGCACCGGTCCACATACGCGCCCCCTTTATGTCGATACCTATGAAGTTCTTTTCAGGCGTGCGTCCGGCGAGGCCTACGGTATATTCACCCTTTCCACAGCCGAGTTCAAGCACTATAGGATTGTCATTATGAAAAAAATCCGCACCCCAGCGACCACGCAAAGGAAACCCCTCGCTCTGCAGGCGGGCAAACGGATACTGATGGACGAACTCTATGGACTCCATCTCTTTAAATTTCTTAAGCTTATTCTTTCCCATAAGTCATGCAAATATACGGCTTTTTCCGCAGAAATCCCACCTTGTCAGCGCGTTGAGCGCATGAAATAGTACATAAACAGTCCGGCTGCGATAAAGAGCGACACCGAAAAGCTCAGTATTATGCCGTAGCTACCCAGCCCGCAAGGGAACGCCAGCAGATATGTGGCCGGAATACCTATCACAAGATAACTTACGGCGGAAATCCACACCATAGGCATCACGTTGGATGTTCCGCGCAGGGCATTGGCAAAGTTTATCTGCGTGGCATCGCCATACTGGTAAAGCACCATCGGCACTATCAGCGACAGTGCAAGCGCCACAACACGTGCATCGTCGGTAAAGATATTCATTACCCACGGTCCGCAAAGCAGGAAGAACGCCGACGAGCAAGTGGCAAGTACAAGAAGTATCTTGAATCCGGCGAAAGCCATAAGGCGCATCTCACGCTTGTCGGAGAGTCCGGCAGCATTGGCCACAAGAACCGACACCGCCGCCGCCACACTATAGTAGACGCAGAAACCCAGCGTACCGGTTATCACCACTATCTGGAAGGCCGCAAGCGCCACAGCTCCTATCCATCCGGCCATCACGGCTGCAAAGGTGAACGACCCGCTTTCAAAGGTCATTTGCATGGCCACCGGCCACGAGGTGCGGCCTATCAGTCCCATCACCCCCTTGCGTCCGGAGCGCGATACGAATCCCTGCCGGTAGCCGCGGTATTTGCGGTCAAGACAGAACACCAATATTATAAGGAGCGGACAGAGCAGACGCGCCGTCAGCGTTGACAGTCCGGCGCCTACAAGCCCTAATTCGGGCATTCCGCAATGACCTCCGATAAGAAGATAGTTGCCAGCGATGTTCACCACATTGGCGAAGAGGATAATCCACATCGGCATCTTGGTGCGGTTGATGGAATAGGCCCACTGCGCGAACACATTGAACACCGACACCGGCACCACTCCGGCCAGATATATCAGGAAATACGGGCGTATGAGCGGCAACAGCTCCTCAGGCTGCCCCAGGCGATGCACATTTATATATATGATTGACATCACTGCGGTGATCAGGAGAGCGAACAGTACATTAAGCACCAGCCCTTTACGGAGATATTCTCCTATGTCAGCAAACCGCTTCTGCGTGAACAACGCCCCGAGCAGCGGAGTGAGTCCGTAGGTAAACCCGACACAGGCGAATATGGATACGTTGAACAGATTGTTGACAAACGAGGCCGAGGCGAGGGCATCGGTAGAGTAGTTGCCCACCATAGTGGTATCGGCAAACCCCACCACTATCATGCCGAGCTGACCGATAAGGATAGGAAGCCCCAGGCGGAGAATTCGCATCACACGTCCCCGCCACAGAGCATCAAGCCATCCCTTGTCCCCCATCAATAACGTTCGTCCTGATTAGGGAATGTGGCAGCCTTCACCTCCGATGCATACTGCTCGAGAGCTTCGGTCATCACCTTGTGCAGATTGGCGAAATGACGCAGGAATTTAGGCTTGAAGCCATCATTCATACCGAGCATATCTTGCACCACGAGTATCTGACCGTCAACGTCCGAGCCGGCACCGATACCGATAATGGGCGCGCTCACCTCACGGGCTACGCGTGCAGCCAGTTCAGCGGGAATCTTCTCAAGCACTATGGCGCAGCAACCCATCTCGTCAAGCATGTGGGCATCGTTGAGCAGACGTTCGGCTTCGGCATCCTGCTTGGCACGCAGTCCGTAGCCACCGAATTTATTGACTGACTGCGGAGTCAGGCCCAGATGACCCACTACCGGGATACCGGCTGAAAGTATGCGTGCGATAGACTCACGGATTTCCTGCCCGCCTTCGAGCTTCACAGCCTCGGCACCTGTTTCCTTCATGACACGCACGGCCGATGCCAGTGCCAGCTCAGGATTGCCCTGATATGTGCCGAACGGCAGATCCACCACAACAAACGCACGCTTCACGCCGCGCACCGTACCCTTGGCATAGGTTATCATTTCATCAAGAGTGACAGGCAGTGTGGTCTGACAGCCGAGCATCACATTGGCGGCTGAATCACCTACAAGAATCATATCTATGCCGGCACCGTCAACAATTGATGCCATAGTGAAGTCATAGGATGTGAGTGCGGCAATCTTCTCTCCGCGCTGTTTCATGTCGCGCAGACGTGCGGTGGTAACCTTAGGCCGCGCATTTTCGTTATAGGTTGACATATCTTTCTATTTGATTTTTTATTTTGACGGTGCAAAGTTAGCAACTATATTCGCAATTCTGAATTTTTTCTTATCTTAGCGCCTACAACAGAAAATAATCCGACCCGATGGACAACAACAAACATAGATATTGCGTGATAATGTGCGGTGGCATAGGCAGCCGCTTCTGGCCCTACAGCCGTACGGACAAGCCGAAACAGTTCATTGACTTTTTCGGCACAGGCCGCTCTCTGCTGCAGATGAGCTACGAGCGCCTCCTGCCGATAGTGCCTAAAGAGAATATCCTGGTCATGACCAACGCCCGCTACGCCGACAAGGTGCGCGAGCAGCTTCCCGACATTTCGCCTGACCGCATCCTGCTCGAACCTGACCGCCGCAATACCGCCCCCTGCATAGCCTGGGCAGCTTATCATCTTGCAGCCATTGATCCACAGGCGTCCATGATAGTGACTCCATCGGACCACCTGATAACACGCGAGTCCGTGTTTGAGCAGTGCGTGCTCCGCGGCTTCGATTTCGTGGAAAACAATGATGCGCTTCTTACTTTAGGCATTCATCCCACACGCCCCGAAACTGGCTACGGCTACATACAGATAGGCCGCGAGCTCGAACCGGGACTGCTCAAAGTCAAGACATTCACCGAAAAGCCCGATCTGGAACTGGCCAAGGTATTTCTCGAATCAGGCGAATTCTTCTGGAATGCAGGTATATTCCTATGGCGCGCAGAGGTGATAAAGAAAGCATTCCACCGCTATCTGCCCGACCTCGCCAGCGAGTTTGACCTCGGGGAATCCGTATTCGGCACCCCGGCGGAAACGGAATTCATCCAGACACATTTCCCGTCATGCCCCTCCATATCCATTGACTTCGGAGTGATGGAGAAGGCCGACAATGTATATGTGGAGTGCGTCGACTTCGGATGGAGCGACCTCGGCACATGGACATCGCTCTACGACAATTCACCAAAAACAGCCGACAGCAACGTCACCCAGAAATGCCGCGTGATGACCTACGGCAGCTCAGGCAACATATTCATGACTCCGGAAGACAAGCTTGTCGTAGTGTCAGGACTGCAGAACTACATCGTGGCCGATGCCGGCGATGTACTGCTGATATGCCCACGCTCCGAGGAGCAGCGCATCAAGAACATGGTGATCGATGTAGAGCAGCGCTTCGACGACCGCTACCTGTGATCCCGATACATCCACAGCGATGGCCCTACATGGGTGGGCCACAGATACAGGGGAAGCCTCGTAGAGGCTAATTAGGTGAAACCCCACTTCGAGGCCGTCAGGACGAGGAGTGGGGATAATGGCCCGGTAGAAAACGTATGGCTTCGGAGATGCCTGTTTTTTGTGAATAGCAGCCCACTTCGAGGGCATAGTCCTGTTTCGATGGTTCTTTCCCTACTCCTCGCTTTCAGCTCGAAGCAGGGTTCTCCTTAACCCGCGTCTTCGACGCTTACATGGCTGTATACATCTGTACGCCTCTGATACACAGAAGTATATCCGTAGGAACATGCCTCCGGCATGTAAAGTTTCGCCAATCCGCCATCGCACAGCGATGGCCCTACAGTCCGATGACGGGCTATAATGGCTTAATTACTGGTCGAGCGTCACGAGGTCAGCGCCCACATTCAGCACGGCATCGCCGCTTACTGTGAGAGGTATGTTATGGCTCACATGACCTATCGGCGCATTGAATGCCACCGGATATGAATAGGGACTCACCATGTCGCGTATCATAGCTTCCATTGAGGCATTGTCAACATCGGGGGAATACTCTGTGAACCGCCCCACGACAAGCCCGGCCAGACGCCCGAGCACTCCGCTGAGGCGGAGCTGATACATGATACGCTCTATTTTGTAGACCGGCTCCGACACATCCTCAAGAAACAGTATGGTGTCAGGCTCCACTACATTGAACGGCGTGCCTATCAGTCCGGCTATCACAGCAAGATTGCCGCCGAGAAGCTTTCCGGAAGCTGAGCCGGTACGGTTGTAACGGTGCGAGGGGAAATCGTAGCCCACATGCTCGCCCCGCAGGATATCAAACAGAGCCAGAGAGTCGTCGTCCTTGCCACGACTTGAATTGAGATGGGAGGTCATGTGGCCATGAATGCTCTTGATGCCGTGCGCCGACATAAGGGCGTGAATGGCGGATATGTCACTGAAACCGATAATCCACTTGGCATTATCGCGCAGCGGCAGCTTGTTGAGCCGCTCCATCAGGTGGACGGCTCCATATCCTCCACGCGAGCACATAATGGCACGCGTCGACGGGTCAAGGATAGCCTTCTCAAGGTCGGCATAACGCTCATCGGCCGTGCCTGCGTATGTACCGTGGCGGTTCAGGGCGTGCTCACATACGTATGGTTCCCAGCCGAGGTCCTGAAGCACATCCACAGCCCCATAGACATTCTGAGGCTTTACGATACCGGAGGGCGACAGGATAGCTATGCGGTCGCCCTCACGCATGGGAGGAGGAGTTATTATATTATTCTCAGGTGTTATCATCGTTGGTTCTTAGGTTTCATATCAAAACGATATATGGCTGAAAGCATCACGTAGCGCCGCATGGTGTTGGTCCATGTCTCCACACGCCCCTGTGCATTGACATTGACCGAAACGGCCTTCATGCTGTTCAGGATGTCGTAGGCCGACAGTTTGAGTGTCATCACTTTCCTTTTGAGGAAGCTCTTGCTCAGGTCGGCATTCCATACCCAGTTGGAACTGTTGAGCGAGGCGTCGGAGAAGCCCCGGCGTATCACGGCATTGAGTGACGTGTTCAGTTCTATATCAGCTGGAAGTTTGATCACCCCCTGGACATTTCCGGTTATCGTGTGCGAGTTTATATCCGTGAAGTCGGCGCGCGGGGAGGTAGCCTTGTCCCATGTTATACCCCATCCTGTATTGATGGAGCTTCCGTTCTTGAACCGGTAGGCCGCGCCAACATTGGGATTGAACGTAAAGTTGCGCACGCTGCTCCGTACAGGGGTTGTATTGACAGCGAGGAAGTCAACTGAATTGAGAAACGCCGTACTGAACCATCCGTGCAGCTCCACCTGGTTGCGCGGACCTACCTGAACGTTGTAATCAAAGCTATACCGTATATTCCAGTTGCCGTTGATATTGGCCGGACTGAGAATGCTGACGCCTGTCTCAGGATTGTATGTGCGGGCCATGGCTATAGCGTTGCGCCGTACATTCCATGACATATCTGTCATTATCCGGTTCCTATGGCTACCTTTGCTGAAGTACATGAAGCCAGCCTGAGCGTAATAGCTCATGGAGTTTTTCAGTCCCTCGGGACGTCCTATATATATATTGAAGGGGTCGGAATTGTCAACAGTGTTGAGCAGCCGGTTCATCGGCACCGCATCCATGCTCATACTCGCCGACATGTTAAACACAAGGTTGCGGAGCTTGTTATCCGATGACATCGAATAGCCTATGGATGGTGTGACAAAGTCCAGATTACGCGATATACGGTCGTACATCACCTGCGGCTTGTCGTAGTCAAGCACCTCGTGCCTGTGGGAATAGTTGATAGCGCCATATAGATAGTACGACAGATTGAAGGTAGAGTCGCCCGGAGCAAGCGGCTGACTCTGAAAGTTTAATGACAGGTTGCCTCCTGCATGGTTGGTGTATGACCGCGAGTAGTAGCTGTTATCGTAGTCGCGCACGGCATTGGCCGGCTCGTTGAGCGATGGCAGACGATCAGGATCCGCATCAAGCTCAGCCAGAAGCATATCCGCACTATTGTTGATATTCTGGTAGACATACATAGCGGCGGTGCGCACATACAGAGAGTTGGATCTTGTTTCATTAAACTTGCTGTGCTTGTATGTATAGTTGGCACTGGCACGCATGTTACGGCTCTTGCCATCCGTGGAGTTGTAGCGGTCGCTGTTCAGCGGCTGATGCCCCTCGCCGGCAAGCGCCCCGAGCGTCTGAAAATACTCCGTACGTGAAATACCGGGCGTGCGTCCGTACGCTCCGCTTAGATTGACATTGACATTGCCCTTCATCGTCTTGGGAGCATAAGTCATGTCGACCGAAAGTGATGTGTTCAAAGAAGTGCCGTGGCTTACCTGCATGTTATGGATGCTGTTGAGCATCTCGCGGGCAAAGGAGCTTTTCGAGCCGCGTGAGAAAAGGCTGTCTATAGCCTCGCCACGGAATGACTCCACAGGATTGGCGGTAAATGTGGCACTGCGAGTGTTGCCATTCCCGTTGTTCACGTTCCAGTTCAGCTCCGGACGTATGCTGACAAACATATTGTCGCCCCGTATCTCCAGATTATGATAGGTGCTTAAGGAGCTTTGCCGTGAGTTTTTGTCGGCCGTAGAACGGTCAAACAAGTCGCGCTCGGGATAGAACCGCATGGCCGACTGCATGGCGAGCAGATAGTTGTTGGTGTGCGATGCCGATGCATTACCCTCAATAGATACCTTCTTATCCTTAAAACTGTAGTCAAAGCCACCTTTCTTCACCGTGTTCTCTCCTCCGGAGTTTCCTCCGCCATAGCTCAGATAGGCCGCACCATTGATGTATCTGATTGTACGCGATCCCCAGCCGCCTCGTGAAGAAGCGGTTTCGGTATCACCTACATTGTTGAAATTGCCGTACAGCGCCAACCGGAATTTTTCAGTATAACCCAATCCGAAACCGCGCAATTTCCAACGCGAATCGGTACCACCGCCGGCCTCTACATTGGCTGTCCATCCGGTCATGTACTCCTTCTTCAGATTTACGTCCATCACCAGGTTCTCCTCGTCCTCACGCTTAACCCACTTGGCGTCCGACTTGGTAAGGTACGCATTCTTGGCTGCCTTATCATACACTTTCAGATTTTTCACCGTATAGGATGGCAGGTTCTGCAGCGCCACTTTTGGGTCGCCCTTGAAGAAGTCCTTGCCATTGACAAGCAGCTCGTTGATTTTACGTCCGTTCACGGTTATCACGCCATCCTCATCCAGAGTGGCGCCCGGAAGCTGACGCACAAGGGCGTCAAGCATAGAGCCCTCCTTAAGCTGGAAAGCTCCGGCATCGAACACCATAGTGTCGCCTTTCATCACCATCTTCACGCGTGTGGCAGTGACAGTCACCTCGTCAAGACTGCGCGTCATCTCACGCTTCATCTGCATGGCCCCTATATACTTCGTCTCGTCATTGCGCGAAGCTATGCTGAAGCGCTTCACAAAAGTCTCAAGACCATCCTTTTCTATCACAAGGGTATAATCGCCCATTCCGGAATTTACCATCAGGCGCATTTCAGCGCCCTTCAGCTTATTAGACTTACCGTAGCTGTTGAGCACCTTGAATTCTACCGGTATAGTATCGTTTTTCATCAGCGACACCACCTCTGCGCTGTCTACCGGCGTCCAATTATCCATGTACAGATAACCGCGCACCAGAAAGCGCTCCATATCCGCAGCCGAAGCAAGGATTACGGACATCATAAGCGCCGCAACAATCAAAAGAGGACGCATAATTGAACTTTTCATCAATATTCAGTTATTCGTGGATTGGGAAAATCAGTTGACCTGAACTGCTATACCAGCCTGTCGTATTCGGGAGGCGATAGCTTCCAGTTCGTCGCGCTCCACTTTCCGGAGCTCACGTGCCGGAGTGGCACGGTCAATGGAGTAGAGCATCACCTCCTTCGGACCTATGCGGCGATATGCCTCGATCAGGGCCTCTATCTCTTCATCAGTGGTATTGTCGATCTCCTTGCCGTCATAAACGCCGCGCAGCATCATGGTCTGCACTATGCACTGGCTCCCGAAGGGAACTATACGTTCAATAGCCTCCTCGGATGTGAACGACGGATTGACCGGACGGTCTATCACGTTCATTGTCGGTGTGATGGCGGAATCGAGCTTGAGGATATTATTGTCAACGCGGCGCAGTGCGCGGCATACATCCTCGCGGTCAAGGCGTGTGGAGTTGCTCAGCACACTCACTTTCACATTCGGGAAGTAGCGGTCACGCAGCCGCAGCGTATCGTCAATTATCCCTTCAAACTCCGGGTGCATGGTCGGTTCGCCATTTCCGGAGAATGTAATCACGTCCAGCGGTTCGCCCGCCTCTTTCATGCCGCGCAGCTTCTCCTCAAGCATCTCCGCCACCTCCTGCCGTGGCGGAAGTCCCGCTTTTCCGGGTCCCTGGGCATTGAAGCCTGCCTCACAATAAAGACAGTCAAACGAACATACTTTGCCATCGCGCGGCGACAGATTGACGCCAAGCGATGTCCCGAGCCTACGCGAGTGGATAGGACCGAATATAGTGGAGTGAAATAAGATAGTCTGCATCAGTCAGTGTTTTTATACTTCAAATATAGCACTTTCTATAATAATAGGACACCGACATACCCGATTTGTGACAGAGCGTTTACACTTTAAATCACAAAAACAACATTTTTCACCAAAATGTATCGCATGTGACAATGAAATGTAACAGAAAAGTGAAAATTTTAATAATTTGATATAAAGCGTATTAAATAAGTGTGTCACACTGTTGTAATATAATTAACATATTTTAATGCTATAAAAATTTGGATAATTAAATTCTTCGTACATTTGCATTGTCAACGGGAACGAACGAATGACTTCCCGACGACGCCGAATCAACAAAACGAACCGAATCAACTGACATCACAAAAACTTATAATCATGGAATCGACTACCTTTCAAACCCGTCTGATGAGCCTCCAGGCCAATATGCTCAACTTCGCATATATGCTCACATCGAACCGCGATGATGCGTACGATCTGCTTCAGGACACCATGCTCAAGGTGCTCGACAACCGTGATAAGTACACCGAGAATACCAACTTCAAGGGATGGGTGTTCACCATCATGCGCAACATCTTCATCAACAATTACCGCCGTGTGGTACGCTCAGCCACCGTCATCGACAAGACAGCGGACTGCTATCATCTGAACCTGAGCCAGGATTCAGGCATAGAGACTCCCGAGGGTTCCCTGTCGGCAGGAGAGATCACAGCGGCCATCAATGAGTTTCCCGAGAAGTACCGCGTGCCTTTCTCAATGCATGTGGCCGGCTACAAGTACAACGAGATCGCCGAGAAGATGAATCTTCCCCTGGGCACTGTGAAGAGCCGTATTTTCTTCGCACGTCAGGAGCTTCAGACCCGTTTCGCCGATTACCGTTGATTCTCACAATAAAACGCATTAAACTTCAGATACACACATATATCTACTGAACGTACTATTTTTCTTCTACAGTTTCCAGACTGTACAGATAATTTAAGGTAATAAAAAGATTGTGCGGGGCACAGCCCCGATGTTAGGAAAGAAATAAGGTTAATTTTCAAGAATTTTTCTTCAGCCATAAGTATTGATATTGTTATCGGAGGCCTGCGCGTGAGCGCGGGCCTCCGGTGAACTTACCCATAGCCGCCAATGTTATTCCTACACTGAATAACACACACCAAAACATACCACTATGAGCTACAAGATTGAACAGATTGAAGGCATAGGCGAAGCTTACGCCTCCAAACTTCGTGATGCCGGCATCAGCACTACTGAAGAGCTGCTCGAAGCCTGCGCTACAAAACGCGGACGTGAAAAGACTGCGGAAGCCACAGGCATAAGCGGCAAGCTGATACTGAAGTGGACCAACCATGCCGACCTGTTCCGCATAAAGGGCGTGGCAGGCCAGTTTGCCGAACTGCTGGAAGCCGCCGGAGTTGACACCGTAAAGGAATTCCGCCACCGCACCGCTGAAAACCTCTACAAGAAGATGGTGGAGATAAACGACGCCCGGAATCTATGCAACCGCGTACCCTCCGCCACAGAGCTCCAGCGCATGATTGATCAGGCCAAGGAGCTTGAACCGATAATCACCTACTGACTTTCAGAATAGCATGTGGCCCGTCCTTTTTCCGGCAGGCCACATGTATTTTTTTAAATGGCTATTTGCGGGTATCACTGTTTTAGATTATTTTTGTGAAAAACAAAAATACATCAAGCAATGAGAACCAAATACCAGAGAGTGCTTCTGAAGCTCAGCGGCGAAAGCTTGAGCGCAGGAAGCGGACATGGCATCGACACCACACGCCTGCAGCAGTATGCCGAACAGATAGCGGCTATAGTAAATGGTGGCGTACAGGTAGCCATAGTGATAGGCGGAGGCAATATTTTCCGCGGACTGCAAGGCGCATCAAAAGGTTTTGACCGCGTGAAGGGCGACCAGATGGGTATGCTGGCCACCGTCATCAACTCGCTGGCACTCAGCTCTGCCCTCACAGCCATAGGACAGCCCGCGAAAGTATTTACAGCCATCAACATGTTCCCCATCGGTGAGCACTACAGCAAGTGGCGCGCCATCGAAGCAATGGAACGCGGCGAAGTAGCCATCATTTCAGGCGGAACAGGCAATCCCTTCTTCACTACCGACACAGGCAGCGCACTTCGTGGCATCGAAGTGGAAGCCGACGTGATGCTAAAAGGCACCCGCGTTGACGGCATATACACAGCCGACCCTGAGAAGGATCCTACAGCGACAAAATTCACCGAAATATCCTACGACGAGGTTTACACACGCGGCCTGCGGGTAATGGACCTCACCGCCACCGCGCTCTGCAAGGAGAACGGCCTCCCCATAGTGGTATTCGACATGGACACCCCGGGCAACCTGGCCAAAGTGATAGCCGGCGAACCGATTGGCACTCTTGTATATTAATCAAAAAAACGATATATAATGGACGTAAAAGATTATCTGAATCCCGCAGAGGAAAAGATGGAACTCGCCGTTGCCTACCTGGATGAGGCCCTGGCACATATCCGTGCCGGAAAGGCAAATCCCAAAATCATCGACGGCATACGCGTGGAATACTACGGCAGCCTCGTGCCTATCAGCAATGTTGCCAACGTGTCAGTACCTGACGCCCGCACCATAGCCATCACACCTTGGGAAAAACCGATGTTCAAGGAGATTGAGAAAGCTATCATCAATTCCGAACTCGGCATCACCCCTGAAAACAACGGTGAGGTGATACGCCTCTCCATCCCCCCGCTTACCGAAGAGCGCCGCAAGCAGTTGGTGAAGCAGTCAAAGGCTGAAGCCGAAACAGCGAAAGTATCTGTACGCAATGCCCGCCGTGAAGCCATCGACGGACTGAAGAAAGCCGTAAAACAGGGCATGCCTGAGGATGTGGAGAAAGACGCCGAAGCTACCGCACAGAAAATTCACGACAAATTCCTCAAGCGCATCGACGACCTCTTTGCCGCCAAGGAAAAAGAGATTCTTACCGTCTGATTCCGGTCAGAACCCGCAAAGAACACACCCGGCACTCCTCACAGGGAATGCCGGGTGCTTTATTTCTGTATCTGAACAGCGGTCTAAAACAGTGTGAGCTGAGTGTTCAGGAGCCGGAATGACATACGGTGATACGGCGTCGGCCCGAACTCCTCAATGGCTCGCCGGTGAGCTGCCGTAGGATATCCCTTGTTGACATTCCACCCATACTGAGGATATTGCTCATGCAGACGCGCCATCAGCTCGTCGCGGTGAGTCTTGGCCAGGATTGATGCCGCGGCAATATTTCCGAAACGTCCATCACCTTTGATAAATGTGGTCCAGGGCAAATCGCCGTACGGCTTGAAACGGTTGCCATCCACAATCACCGCCTGCGGGCGTACTGCAAGCATGTCAAGAGCCCTGTGCATCCCCACAATAGAGGCATTCAGAATGTTGATACGGTCAATCTCTTCATGGTCAACCATAGCCACGGCCCATGCCACAGCCTCGCGCTCTATAATGACACGCAGCTGCTCACGCCGCTTCTCAGAAAGCTGTTTTGAGTCATTGAGCCACGGATGGCTGAAATCGTCAGGCAGAATCACCGCGGCAGCCGCCACTGGCCCGGCCAGACATCCGCGTCCGGCCTCGTCGCAGCCGGCTTCCATCACCCCGGCGGCAAAACATGGTGGCAAGAGATTATGCGCGCGTTTCATTCCACGAATCCATAGCCATAGCCATGGCGGTTCACAATATTGCGTCCGTAGGGTGCTATTTTTTTACGCAGGCGCGATATATTGGTGTCGACAGCGCGGTCCGACACATTTCCTTCATCCTCCCACGCCTCATGCTGAATCTCGGCACGGTCAAAAAATTGTCCGCGATGGCGCAGGAACATAGCCAGAATAAGAAATTCGGTGCGTGACAGGCTCACAGCCTGGCCGGCAAGAGTCACAGTGCCCTGCCCTATGTCGACAGCAAGATCGGCATACTGCACGATATTGCTCATGCGGCGTCGACCGGCCATCATGCTACGGCGGCGGAGCACTGAACGCACCCTCGCAATAAGCTCGCGTGTGGAAAATGGCTTGGCAATGAAGTCGTCGGCACCGGCATCAAGAGCATCCACCACATCATCCTCACTACGGGGCGAGGACATGATGATGACAGGAATCTGATACGTATCCGGCGAGCGCTTCAATGCCTCAGTAAACGCTATTCCGCTGAAGTCTGTATCCATCAGGTCGACGAGCACAAGAGAATAATCTGATATTTCGCACTCAAGAGCTTTCCGCCCGTCATGAAGCACATCCACATGGAAACCCTCGTCCTCAAGCTTGTACTGCAGCAATTCGCATATCATGTGCTGGGCATCAACTATAAGAAGTCGATGCTGTCGTTGCGAATTGTCAATACCTAAAGCCATCTTAGTAATGTGATAAATAAACTGTCGGAAGGATACATCGGGAAAATACTATGCGTACTCAAGCGTTTGCATCGCATCAAATTTAGCAATAAATAATCTTGCCGACCCGCATGCAACAACAATGTAGCATTGTTGTCACAAGATTTTAACTATGGTTTATGCCGTCGCGGTGCGGTGCTGATTCTTTACAGTATCAACAACATTGATTATATAATCGCCGGTTTTCTCCAGATCTGACACCAGATCCATATAATAGATACCTGCCTGATACTCGTAATGACGGTTGTTGATATTGTCGATATTTCCGCTCCGGAGCTGATTGCGCAGATTGTTGAGCTCACGTTCCTTATTGTAGGAAGCTATGATGGTAGCCTCACGGGCATGCTCGACATCGCTCAGAAGCAGGAGCATATTCTTCATTGCGTCCTCAACATGTGCAAACATGGTGTCGATATTGGCATATATCTCATCGTTGAACTGCACATGGGCCTGAGTCTTGCGTTCAAGAATCTTACCGGCACCCATACAGCAGTCGGCTATACTTTCAATCTCACTCACCATGCGGAGCATCGATGCTATCTTAGTCTTACCCTCGTTTGACAGACGTCCTTCCGAGCAGCGCTTCAGATAGTGGGCTATCTCTATCTCCATACGGTCAGATATATCCTCATATTTCTGCAGACGTGAGTATAGCTGTGCGAAATCCTCGCTTTCCACCGGGGTATGAAGCAGCTTCTGTGCCATGCCTATCATGCGTTCCACACGCTCGGCAAACACGGCAATCTCCTTTTCAGCCTGTGTGATATTGAGTTCGGAAGCATTCATAAGACCGCCCGATATGAACTTGAGCTGGAATTCCTCGTCCTCCACATGCTTTGCAGGTACCAGACGCTCCACAATCTTAACATACAGCCCAGTGAGCCATATCATGATGGAGAGATTTATCAGATTGAATACGGTGTGGAACACCGACAGGCCTATCGATACGCTTGTCTGCATGGCGGCAATCTTGGCGAGCACTTCATGGCCGGCAGGGAGCGAATTGTCAAACAGATGGTTGTATATCTCAGGCTGAGTGGCCTCGATATGATTCACATAGCCTGACAGAGCTGTCGGGTCGCCCGACCCTATGGCTTCAGTAAGCCATACATTAAGGTGTACAAACGGATAGAACAGACACACTACCCATATCACACCAAGCAGGTTGAAGAGCAGGTGCCCCATGGCGGCTCGCTTGGCGGCCACATTACCGCTCATTGAAGCCAGAAGAGGGGTGATGGTGGTACCGATGTTACTGCCTAACACCAGCGCGCAGGAGAGGTCGAAGTCAATCCACCCTTTCGAACACATTATAAGCGTTATGGCAAAGGTGGCGGCTGAAGATTGTATCACCATAGTCACCACAATACCCACGGTCAGGAATATCAGCACTGAGCCCATACCCATGGAGGAGTAGCGGGTCAGGAACTCGAACATTTCGGGATTGCTCTGCAAATCAGGGACATAACGGCTTATCATATCAAGTCCCATGAAGAGGAATGCAAAGCCTATCAGGAATTCACCGATACTCTTGTTGCGGCTTTTCTTTGTGAACAGCAGCGGAATAGCGAGGCCTATTATCGGCAGCACGAACGCCGACATGTCAACCTTGAATCCGAACAGCGATATTATCCACGCCGTAAATGTAGTACCGACATTGGCACCCATTATCACAGCCATGGACTGAGCCAGTGACATAAGTCCGGCATTAACAAAGCTCACCACCATAACGGTAGAGGCCGACGAACTCTGAATCAGTGCGGTTATGAAAAATCCGGTGAG
>OFGJ01000829.1_pt1 | contig 19704 bp, 10 predicted proteins | sample 1521731 | NCBI WGS metagenome assembly OFGJ01 (sample SAMEA3504126, study PRJEB24116) | mouse gut metagenome | biome: mouse gut; feature: mouse-associated habitat; material: faeces | place: Denmark | collected 2011 | reverse complement strand
TTTAGCGCATGAAAACCGGATCAAAAACTTTTCCCGCTTCCAAATACTTACGTTGCAATTTGCCGGATCGTGTCGTATAATGTCAAGTGGCTTATTAAAACTTATAAACACATTATTATAGTAGAAAAGGTGTGAATTTATACATGAATCAACAACATTATACACTTGGTATTGATATTGGTTCAACTACCGTTAAAATAGCAGTCCTGAATGAAAGTCGCAATATTTTATTCAGCGATTATGAAAGACATTTTGCAAACATAAGGGAGACGCTTTCCTCTCTTTTACAAAAAGCCCTCGGCCAGCTTGGGAATATTACGCTGCACCCAATGATCACAGGCTCTGGCGGCCTTACCCTTGCCAACCATTTAAAAGTTCCTTTTGTACAGGAAGTCATTGCCGTCGCCTCTTCTTTAAAAGAACTGGCTCCGCAGACGGACGTGGCTATTGAACTTGGCGGTGAAGACGCCAAGATTATTTATTTCGAAGGCGGAAATGTGGAACAGCGTATGAACGGGATCTGTGCCGGCGGTACAGGCTCCTTTATCGACCAAATGGCTTCCCTGATCCAGACAGACGCTTCGGGTCTTAACGAATACGCTAAAAATTACCGTTCGCTTTACACGATAGCGGCACGCTGCGGCGTTTTTGCAAAAACGGATATTCAGCCCCTGATCAATGAGGGCGCTACCAAAGAAGATCTGTCCGCATCCATTTTTCAGGCGGTCGTTAATCAGACGATCAGCGGACTTGCCTGCGGTAAACCGATCCGGGGACATGTTGCTTTCCTCGGCGGGCCTCTCCATTTTCTCTCCGAATTGAAGCAGGCATTTATCCGTACGCTAAAATTAGACGAAGAACACATTATTGATACGGACAATTCCCACTTGTTTGCAGCGATCGGCTCCGCCCTGAACGCCAAAGACGATGTTTTTTATACAATGGAAGAAATGGTCGGCAAACTTTCCTCCGACATAAAAATGGAATTCGAAGTAGAACGTATGGAACCTTTGTTCGCCTCACAAGAAGAGTTTGACGCCTTCCAAACGCGCCACTCTCAGCATCATGTGGCCACCGGCGATCTTTCAAGTTATAAAGGGAACTGCTATCTCGGTATTGATGCCGGCAGCACTACCACCAAAATAGCGTTGATCGGAGAAGACGGCGCCTTGCTTTATTCTTTTTACAGTAATAATGACGGCAGCCCTTTAAATACGGCAATCCGTTCTTTAAAAGAGATCTACTCCATTTTACCGGAAGGGGCAAAGATCGTGCGTTCCTGCTCTACAGGTTACGGCGAAGCGCTGCAAAAGGCCGCTTTTCTTTTAGACGACGGCGAAGTGGAAACCGTTGCCCATTATTATGCCGCTGCTTTCTTTAATCCTGACGTAGACTGTATTTTGGATATCGGCGGTCAGGATATGAAGTGCATCAAAAACCAGACGGTAGACAGCGTACAGCTTAATGAAGCCTGCTCTTCCGGCTGCGGTTCGTTCATAGAAACTTTTGCCAAGTCCTTAAATTACAGCGTAGAGGATTTTGCCTCCGCCGCACTGTTTGCGGCTCATCCAATCGATCTGGGTACCCGCTGCACGGTATTTATGAATTCCAAAGTGAAGCAGGCGCAGAAAGAGGGCGCAGAAGTATCCGATATTTCCGCAGGGCTTGCTTATTCAGTCATTAAAAATGCACTATTTAAGGTAATCAAGGTCTCCGATGCTTCGGAACTGGGCAAAAACATTGTTGTTCAGGGCGGTACGTTTTATAACAATGCCGTACTTAGAAGCTTTGAAAAAATTGCAGGCTGTGAAGCCATACGTCCCGATATTGCCGGTATCATGGGCGCTTTCGGCGCTGCCCTGATCGCGAGAGAACGTTTTCTTGCCGCTCCCTCCTATCAGACTTCCATGCTGTCCATCGATAAGATCAACGCTCTGCAGTTCGAAACAAGCATGGCAAAATGTAAAGGCTGCACTAATAATTGCCGTCTGACCATCAATAAATTTTCGGGAGGCCGCCAATATATATCCGGCAACCGCTGTGAAAGAGGCCTCGGGAAACAGAAAAACGAGAACGGTTTCCCGAATCTGTTTGAATATAAGATGAAAAGACTCTTTTCTTATGAGCCTTTGCCCGCAGACGAAGCAAAACGGGGCAGCGTAGGGATTCCCAGAGTTTTAAATATGTACGAGAATTATCCGTTCTGGCATACCTTTTTTACAGAGCTTGGATACCGTGTCGTCCTCTCTCCGGTCTCTACAAGAAAAATTTATGAATTGGGCATTGAATCTATTCCAAGCGAATCGGAATGTTATCCGGCAAAACTTGCTCACGGGCATGTGCAATGGCTGATCAATCAGAAACCGGATTTTATCTTCTATCCCGCCCTCTTTTATGAGCGGAACGAATTTGAAGAAGCGAATAACCATTATAACTGTCCGATCGTTACTTCTTATTCGGAAAATATCAAAAATAACGTAGAAGAAATCGGACGGGGTGAAGTCGTTTTCCGTAATCCCTTTATGTCCTTTTTAAGCGTCGATACGATAAGCGACGCATTGATCAGGGAATTTCAAGACCTTCCTGCCTCGGAGATCAGATCCGCCGTCCAAAAAGGCTGGGATGAGATGTCGGCAGCCAGACTGGATATGCAGAAAAAAGGCGAAGAAGCTCTGAAATGGATGGAAGAGAACCATAAACGCGGCATCGTCCTCGCGGGACGCCCTTACCATATCGATCCCGAGATCAATCATGGGATTCCCGAACTGATCAACTCCTACGATATTGCCGTACTGACAGAAGACTCCGTTTCCCATCTGGCCGCGCCTGAGCGTCCGCTCATCGTTTCCGACCAGTGGATGTACCATTCCAGACTTTACGCTGCCGCAAGTTTCGTAAAAACAAGAGAAGATTTGGATCTGATACAATTAAACTCTTTTGGCTGCGGGCTGGATGCCGTTACAACGGATCAAGTTAATGATATTCTTTCCAACTCCGACAAGATTTATACCTGTCTTAAAATCGACGAGGTCAATAATCTCGGGGCTGCAAGGATCCGTGTCCGTTCCCTGCTCTCCGCCCTGCGGGTAAAAGAACAGAAAGGAACGCCCCGCACGATCCGTTCTTCCGCCATTACTAAGGTACAATTTACCGAAGAAATGCGCAAGGACTATACCATACTCTGCCCCCAGATGTCGCCGATCCACTTTGAAATTTTGGAACCTGCTTTCCGTGCATGCGGTTATCATTTTGTCGTACTTCCAAACGATAACAAGCGGGCCGTGGACATGGGATTAAAATATGTAAATAATGACGCCTGCTATCCGTCTCTCATGGTAGTCGGTCAGATCATGGATGCCCTGCTTTCCGGTCAGTATGACTTAAACCGGACGGCGATCATCATGACTCAGACCGGCGGCGGCTGCCGTGCCACCAACTATGTCGGATTTATCCGTCGTGCTTTGGAAAAGGCCGGCATGGAACAGATTCCGGTCATTTCCTTAAATCTTGCCGGCATCGAATCCAATCCGGGATTCCATGTAAATCTGGATATGCTTATGCGGGCGGCTTACGGCGCAGTCTTCGGAGACATTTTCATGCGCTGCATTTACCGTATGCGACCTTATGAAAAAGAATCCGGAAGCGTGGAAGCTCTGCATCAAAAATGGCTGAAAAAGTGTCAGGATTTTGTATCCGCCAAACATATGAATTTCTTCACTTTTCAAAAAATGTGCCGGCAGATTATAAAAGATTTTGACGAAATTCCAATTACTGAGGAAAAAAAGCCCCGCGTCGGCATCGTAGGCGAAATTCTTGTCAAATTTGCACCTGCGGCGAATAATTATCTGGTTGAACTTTTGGAATCGGAAGGTGCAGAAGCAGTCTGCCCGATCTGATTGACTTTATGCTCTACTGCTTCTATAACCAGATTTATAAGGCTGAACATTTGGGAACAAAGAAAAAAGCCGCTACTCTCTCTAAGCTTGGCATTTGGGGAATCGAAAGACTTCGGGGCGGCGCTGCGAAAGCTTTTAAGAAGAGTAAGCATTTCGATCCTCCCACCAGTATTTATAAAACCGTGGAGTATGCTAAACCAATCGTCAGCATCGGAAATCAGACCGGCGAAGGATGGTTTTTAACCGGAGAAATGGTAGAATTAATCCATGCAGGCGTGCCTAATATCGTCTGCTGTCAGCCTTTTGCCTGTCTGCCAAATCACATTGTAGGAAAAGGCGTGATCAAAGAACTGCGTAAGCAATATCCTCTCAGCAATATCGTCGCTATTGATTACGATCCGGGAGCAAGCGAAGTGAACCAGTTGAACCGTATTAAACTAATGCTCTCTACGGCCCAGAAGAATTTAAAAAAGAACTAGCTAAGAATAGATAAATAATATAAAACCAAAATAATATAAAACCGAAATAATATAAAAACACAAATTTATATATAAATGATAAGCAGCCGACAGACCGGATCGTTATATTGCCTGCCACATTTACCAAAAGCAAATTTATAGCATCCGGTCTGCCCTCTTTTAAAATAGTCAGTTACTAAACCAAAGAGCTTAAGGCTGCCTTTTCTCCTACTCTCCCAAAGAGCTTTTCTATGAATCAATGCCAGTATTTCTCTACATACTTTTCCGCTTTTTCCCGCGGTATCTGCATCTTTGTGATAATACGTTCCAAAGTTTCTTTTTGAGTATTTCCAAATTCCATACTTGTTTCTACTAAAGCTCGGATACCTTGTTCTATCCCAATCTCTCTGCCTTGCTCTATCCCAATCTCTCTGCCCTGCTCTATCCCAATCTCTTTGCCCTGCTCTATTCCAATCTCTTTCCCTCGTTCCATTCCAATCTCAAGAATATTCATCCTTACCGCCTCCCATTCCTCTGATTGTTTTACTTCATTTACAATTCTGTCCAACTCTACCAGCCGTTCGTCTTTCACCACGATCTCCTCATTATCCAGCGTAGTATTTTTCATATATTGCAATAAGCTGACAAGTTCCGGGGCGCCATTCTTGCTTGCCATATTTAAGAAGATTTTCTTCGTTCCGTCCCCAAGCGGAACTTCCGGTATTTCTTCACACCATTCGCTAAAAGTATATTTCGCCAGATCTTTGCCGAATATATCGTCCTGTGTAATAAATATAATGGTCGTAGACGGCAGGTTCTTATACCTCGTTTCCCTGCCGGATTTTAATACCGGCGTATCCAAAAGCCCCTGATAGAACCTCGCTCGTTTCCGTATATCATCGCTTGATGCGCTATTTTGCATTTCCATATCAAACTGGCGGTTATCCGTATCCAAGGCCCATGCATCCAAACGAATGGCTCGCTTTCCCGATTTATTTAAAACGACTTGCTCTACTTTAACATCGGCCAGTTTCAAATCCGGCTCCTCCAAGATAATGCTCAATACGTCCCTATAGGCTCTTGGATCTTTCATAACGGAAAGAAATAATGCAAAATCGCTTAAGTTTAGCTGATATTCCTCCGTTATCGTGAAAAGCCAAGGATCAATATTCTTCCCTTCTGTTAAATATGCTGCTTCTTGCCGCGCTGTTTTTTGTACTACATTGGATTCTCTCGTTTCTTTTTTCATGAAATTCCCTCTCTTTCTTTACGTCAGGGAGGTTTTCAACTAAAGCAGCCGTCTTTTCGTCCTCCCTGCTAATTATTCGGTTGATTTAAGCAAGGAGTTTTGCAGATATTATGATCTGCACCGATACGGAAGTAAGATAAGCGCTTCCGTTAAGATAATTTAGAATCTTAGAATTGTTTCTTTGCTCAAACTAAGCTTAGCACGGCTAAGCTGTTTTCGCAATAAAAATATCGCATCGGCTTTCACCAATGCGATATTTTTATTTATTGCTTTGTTATCAATCTTACCTAATGATCAAAAACAATTATTTTACAGTAATTGTAATTTTTGCGCTCTTTCCGCTCGGAGCCTTAGCCGTAATCGTTACTTTACCAGCTTTTATACCATAAACATCACCGTTTTCATCAATTGTAACAATGCCGTTCTTGTTTGTTGTAAAGGTTACTGATTCATAACCTGCTTCTGCCGTTTCACCAAACACTCTGTGAGCAACCTGATTTCTACCGCTGCCTGTAACAACCGCAACAAGATCCTTTAAGTTATGATTAAACTTAGCACCCGGAGCAATTGTAAGATCAGCCCTAACTACTGTACTCTTAAGATCAGCCGGATCTGTAATAAATTTCACACTGGTCGTCTTTTCAAGTACTCGTACCGTTGCCGTTGCAACAGCGCCATGATCTGCCTCTGCTGTTACAATAGCATACTGACCAACTTTAGGATCTTTAGCCTGAATCGTTACATTGGTTTTCTTAAGATCAGATCCAATTTCCTTTCCTTCAACCCTTCCAGCCTTTAAGGAGAAGTTAGTCGCTTCAGTACCGTCAGCATTGTAACCTTTGATCGTCCACTTAATATTCTCTTTCGTACATTTTGCAGGCAACTGTTTTGCTACTTTCACACTCGTCGTAACAGGTTTTGTTGCATTTGTCGTCGGATTAATCGTAATCTCCGTCTTATTTAACTGAAGCGCTGTTACAGCCTGTTTGGAAGTAACGTTAACTTTTGCAGTGATCTTCTTTCCTGCAGTATTTACAGCGCTTGCCGTAACCGTTGCTTTACCGGATGTCAATGCATCTGTCTTTCCGCCGTTCACTGCTGCGATTCCTGACTTATTAGATGTCCATGATAATGCATTTCTTAAGTTAACAAGATCCTGACCTTCTTTATTAGCCTTATCACCAGTAATCGTATAAGTTGTATCTTTTCCTACATAAAGTGAGTCGTTTGCATTAGACTTATTATTATTGTTCGGATATTTAAACGTACCAAGTGCATCACTCTTTGCAGAAGCTACGGTAAGTTTTGTATCGGTAATTTCCGGAGCTTTTATCGTTAAGATAAATGAATTGTCTCCTGATGTAACTTCCTTATTCTCAGATACATTTTTACCTATTGCTTCAATCCTAACCTTACCGCCAACTACTTTCTTATCGCTATCCTTTACTACTTTAGTAGTTACAACGCCCTTGTTGTTAACAGCAACCAATGCCTTAGCGTCTCTACCGCTTACTGCAGTACCGTTTATCTCAAGCGTCGTTGCCTTATACTTCACTTTATCCGTGCTCTGAATCGGATTTAAAACTGTCTCTAACTGAATCGTCTGACCTACCCAGATTTCTGCTTCTTTTTCATTCGTTCCTGCTTTAACAACTTTATCAATGCTTGTTAAAGGAGCTTTTACCGTTACTGTATAGGTTACTTTCTTACCGCTGGCAGCCTGTGCAGTAACAGTCGTCTTACCAACTTTGAAAGGAACGATTTTGGCTGATATACTGCCATCATCATTTTTTACAACATTAGTAACCGTAGCAATCTGCGGATTCTTTGACGTCCATGTAATCTGATCTGTTGTATCCGCCGGATCCGGAACTACCGTTACGTCCCAAAATGCGTCTAAATCTGCTGTTGCATTCCTTTCTCTGCCCCAGCCAATCGTTTTCTTTGCGCTGGGTTTTTCGGATCCCTTGTCAACCAGTTTAGTAACCGGTTTTGCTTGTTTAATTACATCGTTGATCTGTAATTTTGCTGTCGCGCCCTTTTCTCCGACCGCCTGTACCCATATTTCATGGTCTTTATTGATCTTATCCAAATCTTTTTTCAGAACAAGAGTACCGTCTTCTTTCAGCGTTAAATAATTTGTCGCTTTACCAACTTTGTTATTCTTGCTCGTATCTACGATATATGCTGTCCATGTAATCGTATCGTTTGCGGTAGCAGATACCTTACCGTCTTTACCATATCTGATAGCTGACAGCTTGTATGTATTCTTTAAGAACAACTCTTCCGGCTTCTCGATCTCAAGACCTGCAGAATATTCTTTTACGAATACCGGAATTCTCTTGGTGTATTCATACTCGCCGTCCTGATTGGTATCCAATCTGGCCTCGATACAAAAAGCGCCGCCGTGTTCACCACGGATTTCAAGCGTATCTCTTGCAATCGCACCCATACCGCCTGCTGTAGCATCATAGTGATACCCGACTTTTGCGGATGTAAGATCCTGACCTTCTCCTGCGAACTGGATCTTTCTGAAAGAAAGAACTCCTTTTAATTTATCGCTGGAAAGGATTTTTCCATTACTTGTATACACCGAAGCCTTTAAGATTTTCTTCTCACCGCCGGCAATTACATTGATTTCATCCTGATCGAATTCTACTCCAAGAACATAATCATCTACAACTAAGTCTTTTGACGGTACTTTAACGTCATCCAAAGTACCTGTGTTGGAAATGGATTTGGTTCCCCACTCTTTGTCCCAAGTAACTTGTACATGTTCACCGTTTCCTAATGTTACCGAATTCGTTCCGGTTTTTGTATGGGAATCCGGTTCCGATTCGTCACTGCTAGTACTATCAGCACTATAAATATGAGATAAGAATCCGTCATTTCCGGCAAAAACCGTTACCGGACTTGTAACGACCATCGCGGCTGCCAATGTACCTGCCATAAATTTAATTATTGGCTTTCTCATTTTAATCTCCTCCTACATGAATATCTAAGATTTTCTCTCCTACCTAGAATACTCTTTTCCATTCCATAATGCAAGCATTTTTTTATAAAATTTACATTCTTTTGTGTGTTATTTTCTTCCACCACACAATATTTGGCCGTTTTTATTTTTCTTGCAGGCCTTTTTCTTCTTTCACGTCTTCCTTTTTTTCCCCTTCCGCATCCAGAAGCCCCAATTCCAGCTTTTTCACACGGAACTGAATGTCTTCCAAAAGTTTTCTGTTTGCCGAAATAATATCCGCCTGCAGCCCCGTTACAAAAGTCTGGAACCCGATAATGATCAGCATTGTCGCGAGAATCAATGACTGGATATGTCCGTTTCCGTTCCCTTTGAAATAGAAGAATAAAAAACGGATTCCGATCCCTCCTCCCATCAGAAGGAGGATCATGCCTATTGTCGTAAAAAACTGCAGCGGTTTATACATAATGACCGCACGGATGATCGTGAGGATCGATTTTTTGATATAACCGAAAATGGAATTCATGAGTTTGGATTTACGCAGTTCCGGATTCGTCCTTACCGGAACGGAGGTGATCGCCATCTTATTCCTTCCTGCCTGTACGATCGTCTCTAACGTGTAAGTGTATTCATTATGTACGTTCATGCGCATGGCCGCTTTTTTACTATATGCCCGAAAGCCGCTGGGCGCGTCAGGAATATCCGTTCTGGATGCGATCCGTACCGCCCGGCTGCCCAAACGCTGCAGCCTCTTTTTCAGCCATGAAAAAGATTCGATATCATCGATCGGCCTTTCTCCGATCACAATATCCGCCTGCTTTTTTAAAATAGGCTGCACCAGCTTCTCTATATCCGCCGCACAATACTGATTATCCGCATCCGTATTTACAATAATGTCCGCGCCGTTTCTGAGCGCAAGGTCTATCCCCGCCAAAAAACCTCTGGCAAGCCCCAGATTTCTCTTAAAATGCACTACATGCTGGACGCCCCACTCCCTTGCTATTTTTTCCGTATCGTCACTGCTGCCGTCGTTTATGATCAAATATTCGATTTCGTCTATTCCGTCAATTTGCTTCGGCAGGTCGTTAAGCGCGATCTCTAACGTTTCCGCCTCATTATAGCATGGTATCTGAATGATCAGTTTCATTCCCCGTATCCTAACCTTTCTTCTTCGCTTTTCTTTCCAGCGCCACAAGCCACTGTAGCTTACTGCCGCTTTCTTCTATAAAAAGAAGCAGCCTGTTTATAAAAAATGTTCCCCTTATCCCCAAAAATTTCAAAGAACCATATAGAAATCTTCTGCGGAACACATTTTTCTTCAGATTTTTTAGAACGTCAAGCTGTTCTTTATATCGGTTATCTGACAAGTATTCTGTCAATGCCTTCCCACACTTTCTTTTTTCCTCTTTGGTTCCCGCATATGCCGCATTTCGATATCCTTCTTCAAAATGCCCGCATAGAGCAATCTTCCCATATTCCCGTAAAATGCTTTTCTCTCTAATCCTTTTTTCCAAACATGCCGCCACATAGTTGTCCAAATTTTTAAATCGCTCTGTAATATCCGGTATACAGCGTTTTTTATGAGACTCGGAAATACTGCTGACCCGCCAGTAATAACCGGTATCGCTGTTTGTTACAAGAGTATCCGTACATACGAGGGATTCCAATACAAACAGCCAGTCATCCTCGAAATTTACAAAGCATTTAAACCTGATGCCGTTTTGCATCAGAAACTTCCTATTATATACACATTTCCAGATCGTCCCATATAAATAATTATTACTCCGTACAAAAGGATACTCATATCCTCTGAACAGGAAAGGATAAAGTACTTGCTCTAAAATTTCTTCCTGCCTATAGCAATTGTCTTCCAGAAACTCGTATCCGCTTTTTTTTCCGTCGATCAGGCGTCCTGTGCTGCACATCCCCATAGGCGCCGTTTCTTTTATCATATGCTCCACTACTTTCCTGTACATAAACGGCTCTACCAGATCGTCCTGATCACAAAAGCAGATATATTCTCCAGCCGCAGATTCCAGCCCTTTATTTCTTGCCGCAGCAATACCTCCGTTTTCCTGTCTGAGGTATCGCAGTCTCTTATCCGAGGCTTCAAGTTTTCGGCACAGGAAAGAACTATCGTCCGTGGAACCGTCGTCTATCAGTAAAAGTTCTATGGGGGGATAGTCCGTATTTAATATATTTTTTACTGTATTTTCTATATGTTCCCCGCCATTATAAACCGGTACTACTACGGTCAGTAAGGGCAGTCCGTAATCTTTGTTCATAAATTCCTAATCCCTTGACGGCTCATACGCCCTCCACCGGTCCATAATCTTTCCTTCCTTATTTACGGCAAGTACCAAGGCGCCCGGTTTTATGATCACACTGCATTTTTCAAGCACCGCTTCACTGTCGGCATATTCTGCGCTCATAATGAAAAAGGCGTCTTCATCAAAAGAAATATGCGCCGTATCCGTGACGGTCAATTTTCTGTCCTGCATCATAAACTGGATTCCTTCCGCCCAGCGGTAATCATAAGTATCCGCCAGATAATACACATTTTCCGTTGTCGCAAGCATACTGACCCAAAGCGAGATCGTGGGCATCGTCACCGCTTGTTTCTCATTTCTTGCCACCACATAGTTATGGATGATCGAACTTGAAAGATAAGTCCACGCCACGATCGGGATCAGCAGCCCCACTGCAAATCTTGCCGCAGCCGCTTTGGGAAATTTGCTGCTCCCTGCTTTTACAATAAGCAAAAAGGATATTCCCAACGGCAGAACATATCCCGATATCTCTTTTACCTTTCCTGCCGGTACCTCCCAGTTCCAAAATACGCGCCCAAACATGACGCTGTGACTGAGTTCAAAGTCCGTCCGTCCTATCTCGTCAAACGCAGTCTGGCACAAAATCCCTGACAGGATATACAATACCACACAAATGCACGCCGTGCGCAGCCATTTTTTGTCTTTTAACAGACTATCCAAACTTATAACCAGCAAAATTCCTATCACATATTCATTATATCTGCCGTTGACCAAATCGTCTACTTTATAAAATCCTTCTTTATAAATAGCGCACACCATAAAAGTCGCCGCACAGGCAAAAAACACGCCGAGCCGCCAAATATTCTCAGGAGCGCTGATGTAAGCCGCCGCTTTCTTTTTCCGGTTTTCCGGATCCGTTTTTTTATCTTTTGGGCACTCCGGTTTATGTTCTTCTACGGCCGCCTGTGTCTGCGTTGTTTCCTCTGCCAAAACACATTGGGAGGTTTTTATTGTTCTCCACAGGGTCTGTATGGAATATACGGCCATCCAGAATCCGTGCTTGATCAGATCTTTCATGCCGAAACAAATAATCAATCCGGTGGCAGCCGCAAGGTAAAACCACTTTCCGACCATGCTGATTCCCAATCTTAACAGACCGTTTACCGTAAAGATCCCTTTGATCTTATACCATTGACCCGAAAAGTCATTCGTCGAAAGCCGTTCCTCGCCGCCGTTTCCTAACATAACGCCGCCTATATCCCCAAAAATCAAAAAGACCACGCCTATAAGCGCAACTCCGCCAACAAACCACAGCGCCAGTCTGGTCCTGCCTTTATCAATCAGATAAAGGCAAAGAAGCAGCGCCACAACCGCCGCCAAAAAAACCGCCGACTTCCTATTTAGTGCAAAGCCCAGCGTCGTCCTAAAATCCGCCGCCTCATTTCCCAGATAAAAATCGTTCTGGAGTTTTCCTTTTATCATAGAATGGACCAGCGTCCATAGATATATCGTTCCAAAAAACGCTGCCGTATGTTTCCACGCCCCCACCTTGAGAAACCTCATAAACAATATGATCAGTATTCCCGCCATCAGAATCGACAACGCCCTTTGATGTACCGTATATATATAAAACGCCGTAAAAGCAAATCCAATGTGATTCTTTACAGAAGGCTTGTCTATACAGCGCATCAGTAGATACAAAAACATCCAGAACAGAAAAGTCAGCGTATTTTCCGTCCATGTTATATGTGCATAGATCACATTGCTAGGATAGATTACGGCAGCAAAGCAAACAATGCCCCTTATGACCGGATGAAACGCATCGAAATATCTTTCGCTAAGTTTGGATGCCAGAAAAAAGCTGCCCACTAACATAAGCGCATTCAAGACTACCGCGGCCTCATACAGCAACCGCCAATCCAGCATAAACAGATGGCCGACACACCGCACCAGTGCCAGCAAAATACCATAACCATAAGAATAATATGCAATATGGCTTGTAAGCGACGACCAATCGATCCCAAGAAAAAATGAGCTTGCAGACCAATATCCAAATTCATCATTAAACAGGATCGGCTGCCCTACCTCTTTCAAGCGGTATGTCCCGCACAAAAAAATGAGCAGGGCAAGGAAACATTGAAAAAGCTGTCCCTTATGGCCGCTCAAAAAGTTTCTCATTTCAACGATCTTTTCAGTATGCTTTGAAGTTATCTTCTTATTGGCGGCAGCCCCGCCTATCTGTTTTTTAGACATATCTCCCTCAATTCTGCACGATTTGGCACATTCCTTAAAATTGTAAGTTATATTTTACAACTTTTTTATAAGATAGTCAAAGCTCCGGCTCATAAACTATGATCTTTATTTCTCGGATTTACACGGATTCAGTTTAAAAATCTATATAGAAAATAAGACTTTGAAATCCCCTACAAAGTCTTATCTTCTCTTCCGCACATTTAACACGATACTATGCCGAATCCCATATAAACAGCCTGATCATTCCCATTCTGACTCCTGTCCGCCTGCTTTAGCAGGCAGACAAATCCGGATAAGAAGTGCCATATTAAAACGAAAGTACCATATCCGATGCATTTTATCTTTTGTATAAAAAATCATTTCTTTCTGCACAGGATATGATACTTTACTTAATGATTATATCATCTAAAGTTTGTCTAAACAAGGCTTTCTGTAAAAATAAATGTAACGATACTAAAATTCAAAATTTCAGCAGCTAAATATAATCCCCATCAAAGGAAAAAACACCAAGTCCCAACGCTCCAAAGAAACCTATTTTATGCCGTATATACCGGTCTATCCGCTTTATGCTTGTTCAAAATACAATGTCCCCTTTCAACCTCGTCAAGAATCAATTCACTGTCAAGGTCTTTCCTTTGGGAATCCCAAATCCTTTACAAAAACGGCTTTTATTTTACATTTTATTCCAAATATGCGTCGCATAAAACGATAAAGTCTGTTTCTGTTATATTAAATTTACTGATACCATATTCGGTTAATCTTTCTCCGCTCTCACTATATATCTCTTTGCATAGCTTCAATTCATAAAGCGTTCTCCAATCTACCGGTTGTTTTATGACATTTCCCGCTAAGTAAAATGTGCTTGTTTCATCCGTATATACTTCTGCAATAATCGCATTATCTTGCGTTATCAAAAATTTTTTATTACTTAAATCTTTTCCATTCTTATCCATTAAAGTAATGGAATATATTACTTCTGTTTCGGTATCCTGCCGATCCGCCTGTTCTGATTTTTCTATTGGATCCGATTCCTGTGCTTGTACCGGCTCCGTCTCAGGGAGCGGCGCCGATTCTGAAGATGTTTCAGTCACAACCGGCGGTTCAGACTCTTTGATATTATTTGATCCGGCACTATTCGATTCAATGCTGGGCTGAGAATCATCTGCCGTATCATCACCGATTGCCGATTCTGTATTCTCTTCTTCACTTTCCCGTTCAGCCTTATTATCAAAACGATCAAGATGATCGAAATGATCGTTTTCTTTCTTGACAACATTTTGTTCGTCCGCTATAGATTCTGTTTCTTCTTTGTTATAATCGTCAGTACTCTCGATAGTATAAGAACTTATTTCTATGTCGCTCCACCACCACAAAAACTTATTTACTGCGCAGACAGTTGTAGTTTCCGTCAAAAAAATGGGATTCCGGTATAGATTCCCTTCCTTAGGATTCGTCCCATCCGTTGAATAATAGACTTTAAACAAACCATTGGTTTCGAAAAAAACCATAACGCCCATTCCGTCATCCTGATAAATCTGTGTTGCATTATCTAACGGGAAAATAAACGGCTCAGGGACATCTACATTTACTAATGTAACAAGTGTCATAAGTGCGGAAAATATCGCCGCTGTGATACTATGTTTACCTTCTTTTTTTACTTTAGCTATTATCAAAAAAACTAATGATGATATTGCAAATAGGATTGGCATGATCAAAGTAAACAGGAACAACATAGGAATGATCCCTCTCTTTCATTAACCATATTTTAGTTATTGCAGCTTAAAATTGACAGCGCTAAATCATTTCCGCATCTATACACTATTTCTCGACATATTTTCTTTCTGTCCGATGCACGTCTGCTCTATCCTTTTCAGGTAAACGGAGGATTTCCTCCAACTCTCTGTAAGTTATCCTCAGCTCTTGCGTCTCTTCGGCGCCAACACAAAAATACTGCAATAATACCGTTTCCAAAATAGGTACGATCGCCCAAACTCTCTTATCTGAACTGCAGATCGTTGTATCCGGCGCGTCCAAAAGTAAAATCGTAAGGAATTTAAATATACTCTTATCCGCGCCTTCCGCCCTCAATGCCTTAGGCAGATTTCTAATCATTTCGTCCAGCCTGACTCTGACTTCATCTTTAACATAAAGTCCTCTCCGCTGCACAATCTCATAAAAAAACCGGATCAATTCCCTGCTTGGGCTATCTTCACTTGATATATATTCAGTCCTCTCCATAAACGGCCGGCTTTTATCCCGTTCCCACATATTCAATCGGTTCAGCCACTTATCCCTGTTTTTCTTCGATTCTGAACCACAATAAGATATCCTCACCCTCTCCCCTTCTTCTCCGTTCCTGAATATCTTATAAATGATTTCCGAATCTGAAAATTCTATTGTAAATACATATTTCATTTTTAATAATTTTGTATACAATTCTTCCGATTTGCGCATACCGCAAAATCCGATTGCATAGTATATGATATCCTGTAAATAAATCGCAGGAATTTCTGTTTTCCTTTTCTCCGAATACCGGATAAACTGGGATATCTGCCCGCAAAGGCTATCCGCGATCTTAACTCCTAACACGCGGGATCTGCTGTTAGGATCCTTATCAATAACATCCGACAGTTCTGTAATTTTTTCCCTCGCAACGTCTAATTGAAGCCAATTAGAGGGAAAATTCACGCTGATGTCACTATAACAATCATTTTCATATTGATTATATCTAAATTCGTTTTTTCTAAAATTATCCCGGAAAATTTCCCTTAATGACGCCCGTTCCACAGCGATCCCGGAATTTAAAACAATACTTTTACTTTTTTGACGTAAATATTGGGTTCTATGAATAAACAATCCATATTCATACTTCTCCATATACTGATTACTAAGAATATCCTTTACATAATCAACCTCCCCTATTTCTCCGTTCTCCAAAAAAGGAACAAAAAATTTAAACTCTTCCTCACTGCTCCGTTGTCTGATCGAATGGGCCGGAATAGCAGTTTGGATTTCCGCATGTTTTTCATTCAAATAGGCGATTTCTATCGGATACTTGATATCCTGCATTACTCTTCCAATATAATCAACAATTTCTTTATTGGAAACCGAATCCTCCAAGTATAGTTTGAGTTCCGTACCTACATTCGCCGCTTTATCCAATTCAATAAAAAAACAGCCGTCATAGTTAGGTATATGCAGTTTAAGTCCCTCTGAGCCGTCTGTATAATATTTCGTCCTGACGTCAATTTCGCGGCAGACCATAAAAGAAGACAAAAACCCAATCCCAAAATTACTAATTGGTTTATAACTAATATTTAAATCCTCATACTCTTCTCCGGAATAAAAACTGCGTCCGATACTGGTAAAATACCTTTCAATTTTGTACCTGTCCATTCCCGTCCCATGGTCTATGATCTTAAAATACCTTTTTCCGCCTTCATCCACTTTTATTTCTATTAAGATTTTTTTAGAAAAATCCTTTGTTTCTTTCGCTTCTCTTACAGATATCGCATCGATGGAATTTTGAATCAGTTCTCTTGCAAAGACCACTTTGGACGAATAAATATTATCTCCCGTCAGTAACGGTATCAATGTGGGAATATATGCTTCGAAATTGTAATTATCCAACGTATTCTTCATGCTGTCCTTGTCAATTCTGGGCAGTAAATAATACATCTTTAATCCTATGACTTTAAAATAATCCTCAAACTTATTCCTATGCAAATCAAATTCCTTGATAAACAAACCCGCCATTTTATGCGCCGTCGCCTCATTACAAAGCAGGTCAACGTACACGCTGCGTCTGTCGGCATCTGATTTCACCACAATGCGCGGAGCCGGCACATTTTCATGGAATTTGTTTTCTTCAATCCTGATATTGACTTTATGCTTGATGTCTACTTTAAAATCGTCCGCATATTTCGTTAATACTAAATATAAATCCGTAAAAAAGAATCCCAGCATAGTAAATGCTAAATAGATCTGCGATTTTTTGTTATCGATCCTGTTTAACAGCTGATCACAAAAAGAAGTTACTTTTTTAAGCTCTTTCTCCACAAACAGCTTATGATAGTCCTCTTTAGAGACAGTAAAAGCCGTTTGGCTCAAATGCATATCATAAAAGTCAGACCATATTTTTGACGCAAATTCATAGGCAGTTTCTTCCTTTCCCACTATTTTGGTATAAGAAATGAGCCTATAATTAATCGCATAAAAAAGAAACAGAATATAATTATAATCCTCTTCAAGATATTTATATATTTCTGTAAATCCTGTTATCGCTTCACTGACCCATGTTATAATCCGGTTACAGCTATCATAAAAACCAAATACTTTCGCAGCCGCTTCTTCATACGCTTCATACTTTTCAGGATCTAATTCATTTAATATTTCCAATAATTTTACCACCCGTCCTCTCAGCTTCTGCGGCGGTACTTGCTTTTTTACTATAGGCGCCAGATTTTCACCGTTATAAACAAATTTACTGTGCCTTAATTTTATTTCGTCTTTCTTCTCATATAAATCTAAAATACCAAAAGTGTGTTCCTCCTTTCTGTCGGTCCCGACCGATCCTCCCGCAAACACGTCAATAATATTTTCCGTAGATTCATAATAATCGTCCATAATAAACGGACGCTCTAATGCAAAATGCTTATGCCCATGCAAAACGACGCTTACATTCATGTACCGGAGCTGCTGTATGAACTCCGTATAGTTTCTGATCAAACTGCTGTCCCCATATTCTTTTGCCACTTCCGGAAATAGGTAAAAGTGATGGTGAAACAATGCCACTATCGTATAATCGTCCAGTTTTTTAACCTTACGCCTTAAAGGAGACACCTGTGCCAGCGGTATGTATCCATAGTCGTCATATTCGCTTGCTACCTCAGACTGCAGCACTTCGATCACCTTGTTTTTATCTATTCCATACTTTTCCAGACTGCTCTCCTGTACATGCTTTTGAAACTTATCAATATAGTTCTCATCGAAAAGATTCCTCTTTTCAATTTCACACGAGTTAAAGCCTACAAAAGCTATTTTGTGTTCCTTATATTCTTTCAGCAAAGAATAATTTTTCTCATCATAAAACGACGGAATGCCGCCATAAAATTTTTCTAAGAAATCATGATATTTACTCCAGCGTCCGACCAAATCATCCGTTCTTATCAAATCATGATTTCCCGGTATAAAAATCACATCCTCTTTTTGGATCTGTTCTTTTTCCTGATTGCTGTTTATTTCCGCAAGTAATGTTTCAAAAAAACCGACTGCGGCAACGATCAGGGAGTCGTTTACTCCCGCCTGACCGTCAAAAATATCCCCCGTAACTACGATGCAATGGATTCTCCCCAATCCGGTTTGATCAATGTCGGACGCTATTTTACAGGCAATGCTCTCCGGCTCTTTATACGTCCTGCCAATATGTATATCTGATAAATGTAGTATCCTAAACATTTCTTTCCTCCTGACGTATTATGATGTGCTATCTGTATTACAATTTGCATATATTATTTTTTTGCCTGAACGCTAAAAAGAGGATTCCCATCAATCCCCTTTTCCTTGGCAATATTAATTATAAATCACGATTTCGTCCAAAATGCAGTCGTTATAAGAACTGGACGCATTATATTCTATCGTTAATAAAGAACAATTACTGATCGGTATGTCTGTTTCACTAAAAGGCGCCGTCGTCTTTGTCAATACCGGCGAGGTATAAACCACCGTATCATCCGCTTTGATCGTCAAGACACCCGTCCGTTCCATATCTGCATTATCCCGAATCGCAATATTGCATTTAAGCAAAGAATATTCTCCATTCAGGTTATATATTATAGAGCATTGTCCACCGTCGAAAATCAACGCATTAGTGTGTACATTTCCGTATGAGTCGGTAACACTATTAAGAGAAACGGTATGTCTGCTATCCAACACCCATTCGTCCGACAAATAGGATTTTTCTTTTATAATTTTCCCTACATACATCCTATCGTCCTGAACGGACAGGTTTGTATCTGATCCGATCAGGCTCTTAATAAATTCTTCCGAATAATATGTCCTGTTATGGATGATTACCGACGAATCTACCGCGTTGATCGGAATGTCTTCTCCTTCTATCGATAATCCTATATTTCTAAACTGCACATCCGGTTTGTCATTTAACTGCTGCTCTAATTCCTGTACTTTGGAATCGGCCTGATTTTCGTATTCCGCTAATCTGCTTTTTGTTTCTTCCAATTCATTAGAATATTCTGTATTTTGGGAAACCAGCAGCTTGTTCTCGGCCGTAAGTTCTTTATACTCATTGATCAGATCGTCGACACTGTTTATCGTCACCGTATTATTATCGCCGTTTACATTGGCTATTTGGGAATTTAATTGATTGATCGTCTCCTGTTCTCCCTGATCTTTCGCCATAGCCGTAGCTGCCACCGTACCCGCAATGCTCAGAACTCCTGTTATGATCGCACCGATCACGGCACCTTTTATGGTAGCGTTCATAAATTGCTTCCTCCTCTTTTGTATTTTCCTGCTTCTTGCTGCAGGATTAGCCTTTAAAAGATTTTCATATCTCGTTTCCTCTAATACAATAGTTTTAATATATATT
>OFGJ01000820.1_pt1 | contig 19818 bp, 10 predicted proteins | sample 1521731 | NCBI WGS metagenome assembly OFGJ01 (sample SAMEA3504126, study PRJEB24116) | mouse gut metagenome | biome: mouse gut; feature: mouse-associated habitat; material: faeces | place: Denmark | collected 2011 | reverse complement strand
ATTCCATCAACACCTCATCTCGTCTGGATCCAATAACGATTCCAATCAGAGGATTGTCATCGGGCATACACACCTCGTTTTTGAAGTAATTCAGGTACAGATACATCTGACCAATATCCCCATGCGATATTTCATCCCGCTTAAGGTCTATCAGAACATAGCATTTCAGTATGTAGTTGTAAAACACCAAATCAAGCTTGAACTGCCCTCCGCACATTGGCATGACGTATTGACGACCATAGGACGCGAAACCTCGACTGAGTTCAAGCAGAAACTTCACCATATTGTCAAGGAGAGCTTTTTCCAAATCACTTTCCTTATTAACGTTTCTTTTGCTCCAATCCGGTAAACTCCAACACAAACGGGTCATGAATAATATCCTCAGGAGTCTGAATGGGATGACCTTGATGAGCAAGTGAAAGAACGCCTTCCTTGTCAGTACTTAGTGCGAGACGCTGGAACAGTGAGGATTTAATCTGACGGCGTAGTTCTCTGACTTTCCATTTTTGGTTGACAGCCTCATGATAATAGAATTGTCGTTCCATTTTATCCTCACATTTTTTAGAAGTTCATAATAATGACTCCAGCTCAAAAGGTGTGACACTGTCACACCTTTTGGAAAGTAAAGATAAAAATTCCTCATATATATGAGGTTATAGCGACTGAATCCTTTACCTCTCCTTACAGTCAAGTCTTTTGCCAGACGAGTTATAAGGAATTTGCCATACTCCGCACGAATCTGACCCTTTTGCTCGAACTTAACAATATACCGTCCTGTCTGCCAGTTAGCATCAAGCAATTCAGTATTGACTGCCTCCACCGCACGGTTCTTTGCCTGTGTCCATAGGTTGTCAATTCGCCCGATGAGCGCATCATACTCCGATTGGGGAATGATTGCTGATATATCCTCAACTTTATCTGTCATAACTTTTAGTGTTATAATATTGTTACTGTGGGCCTTTTCTATTGTTGATTAAATCCACTTGACATCATCATATCTTAATATCTACCACTTTATCCCTATTCCATGAAGCAAAATGAATAATTCGTCCATCCCGGTAAATATAGCCAATAATGCGGTCATTAATTGACGGTTTCGCACTACGGTTGAAAGAGCTGATGATAGTGTAGCCCGTTACGCTATTATTATTTTTCATTAACTTCAAGGATATAGATTTTCGTCCGCTCAACTTTGAAAGGAATTGCCGCTCGTTATTGCGGATATTCTCAATATAATACCCCTCCCCGGTTTCCACAACATTATACTTTGCGTATATGGTAGATGTGCGTACTTCTGAACTTTCGGCTATTTCAGACGAATCAACACTCTCTATAGAGGTGGTGATTTCTTTTTTTATTTCAACGTCAACCTGCTGAATGAGACGCATTTCATCCAATCCTTCAGACAAATCTCTTTCTCGATGAGTTCCGGATTCGATGTTATCCTTAGTTGAATTAATTCGCGATATTTTATTGTTGGATTCCAGATTTCCTTCAAAATATTCTTCCCAAGGACGGTCATCGTCAGGTAGTCCAAACCGCCCATACATCCCGACATTATCCAAGATAAGACACTGTTTATCCCCGTTTTTTCGGAGCCCACGACCCACTTGTTGGATGTATTTTACCAACGACCGAGTTGGTCTGGCAAGTTGAACAAACTCAATATCTGGACAATCGAAACCCTCAGAAAAAATGTCAACATTAACAATGATATCTAATTCTCCATTTTTGAAATCCTGAACAAGTTTTTTTCGTAAATTGGCTGGAGTCTCACTGTCAATATCCGCTATCCTTATTCCCGCATTAAGAAACTGTTGACAAATATGCCTACTGTGCTTCCTTGAGATACTATAGATGATGCCCTTTTTCCCTTTTACAAATTCAAAATAGCTATTAAGAAGTTGGGCACGAATATGCCCCGTATCAATCACTTGTTCAAGTGCAGAAGTTTTATAATCCCCATCAATACCGAACTCGTTGATTGAGTCAATCTCACTTCTTATATGGCTGTCCATAGGTACTGAGTAATATTTATAAGGAGCCAGCCATCCTTTTCTAAGAAACTCTTTTATCGACATAGATAGGATTAAGGCATCAAAGTTCCCTCTAAAACCGCTCCCTTCCATACGCCAAGGCGTAGCTGTAACGCCAAGTTTTTTGGATTCAGGATAGTAATTCCACAGTTTGGTATAGCTCTGAGCGGTAGCGTGGTGTGCCTCGTCTATTATTATGAAGTCGGCATGAAAGGCATTCGCAAACTGCCGATTCGAAGGATGGGTTATAGTTTGAATTGATGCAACTTGTACCGGAAGCATTAAATCACGCCTATCCTTGAATGCTCCGGCTAATATTCCATGTGGAATTCTGTATTTATTGAGACTTTCGTCTATTTGTTCGATAAGCTCTGATCTATGAGCAATGATTAGAATACCCTTGCGCCGATTCTCTTGGAGTGATGACAAAGAAATGTCTCGAATAAGAGATGTGAACAATCTCGTTTTACCGGTACCCGTAGGCATTTGGTATAGAACGTTATCCACACAATCCCATTGGCCAAAGATTTTCTCCTTGGCTTGCTGCTGATAATTCCTCAGTGTGTGGTCAAGACGGCATAAATCTGAAAACATCATGCCTCTGGATTCAATGACCCATATATAAGTTCCATCTCATCTACCTGTTGAGGAGAAAGTTTCTTCCCTTTAGGGTCTGAAATTGCCTTGGTGAATTTTATTATATCAGATAACCATGCAAGTTTCTCAGCTTTCGAGGAAAATGACTCATTCACCTGAATAGCAAATTCTTTCTTAAACGGCACAAATGAGGTATCTCCTTCTTTGGGTTGAGACCAGTGCTTTTCGATAATTGTCTTGATGTCATTCAAATCGATAGCATCAGTCCAATCAATTTCTTGGAAATCGAAATCTTCGTCATCCCCATGCAGAGTAATTATGCGTTTTAAGCACTCCTTTTTTGTTTCATTTACGCATGACTCCCAAGTGTCTCCATAAACATCTTGAAGTTTTTCAAGAATCCGGCTCTTCAAAACAGTAAAAATCTTTTCGGAGTAATCTTTTGCCCTCTGCTGTAAACCCACGTCTTGGCTCTTTAACCACGATTCGAGGCCATCAGGATTGTACTCAGGTACTGCAACATGAATGGAGTTTTGGAATCGACATAACCACGTGCGCTCTGCTTGCTGACCTCTGATTAATCTCAATTCGTTCTCATCTGTTGCCGGAAGATTTGACAGATAGTTGATGAAAATATCAAGATGAGGTTTTACCACCGACATTCTATCCGATAGGAATGTAAACTGTGTTATCTGCCCAGATTTAATAAGATGCTTATTCAACGAACCCACCAATGCGACGAATGCATATGTGCCTCGATTGCACATGATAAAGTCGTTAAACAGTTTTTCATCAAGTTCTTGATGTACGTAATTATAGCATTCTCGAAGATACGCTGCCACACGCTTTTTGCAATCGTTCATTGCTTTGTCGTGATCTAAATTCTGTGTGTCATACATGCATACATCCGTATCCTTTGTATACGACTGTTTGCTGGCACGAGGCAATAGGGATGATTGAAGCAGTCCATTGTCAAAGGGCGTGAAGTTTAGATCAGAGGTATCTTCTCCAACAGAGATTTTATTGGCCAGAACACTTCCAGAATCGGCCGCTAAAGTTTTGATTATTGATGAACGCAGAGCTTTGAGGCGTGAGTCAACTTGAGGAGATTCCCAGTTTATATCTTCTTCAAGATCAAGTCGAAGATTCTTGCTTACTGCTTTCTGATTTTCATTTATATCCATGAAAATCTGAAGCTGCTCGCGAGATTCCATGTTTTCAAATGCTACGACTGGTATGGTATTTGTCCTTTTGTAATCAGTTCCGGCATATCCATACAAACGATGTTGGCCGTCAATGATATAGGCGATGCCATATGCATTGGGGATACTTAGCATACCAAGCTGCGCATTAGAATCTTCCGATGAATTTTCAGCTAAATCAAACTGAATTTTCATCTTTCGGCTACTTGTCGTATCAAAGTTGACTATTAGAGAGTTGGGAAAATATCCACCCTTTTGAATAAAGTTAGTTATTACGGGCAATCTTTTGGAGGACAACAATCGTTGATATGTCGGTGCCATCGAGTCGTTTACCTTGGTGCGATGTAGCACAAAACCCATCTTAAGGAGAGTCTCTGGTTCGATGGACAGCATGTAGTAATCGAAGCCGCCCATTTTGCCCTTTAGGGCGGGCACTCTTATTCTTTTACTGGAAATGAGTTCATTTTTGAACATCATTCCATAAAATTGGTAGTTCACACACGACTTATATGACTTGAGTAGACCTTGAACATATTTATATGCATTCTCGTTGAGATGAAATATTTTCTTCTCAGTCATGCGCTTGGTGTCTTCTTCTCCAATTCTATAATTATCGGTTGCAAGAATAAACTTGATTTTCTTGTCACCATAAATCTGGCGTAAGGCACGAATTACACCTTCCTTATAGTGCTCTATTCCATCGATTACACTTTTAAAACTGGATGTGGTCAGCTTGGAAGCGGCCTTGCACTCCACAACAAAAATGGCCTCTTCCCCAACTGCGAGAACATCAATCTGCTTATGGTCACCTTCTCCATCTCCCCACTTGATTTCAAGATGTTCGTCACGATTCAAGTTTCGGAAGCCAAGGTCGTAGAACATTGACCATATTCTATCTTCGAATGCTACACCGACAGGTTTAGGTCGTTGCATCCGGACTTTTGTTTTCAAAGTAATAACCTCTTCCCAATTTTGTTTCTTCCGCTCCTCAGCTTCATTAAAGGAGACAGAGCATTCGTCATGGGGCTTTTTCTTAGCCCTATATAATGCTGCGAGTTTTTTCTCATCCGAGCACATATGCTCTTTGATGCTCATTATCTGTTCTTCAGTCAGTCGTGCCATAACTGCTTAATGTTGTAGAGGTTGATAATTTGTTATTAATACTTCTTTAGGCCGCCGTTGCTTGGCGGTATAGGTATTTATAAATCTCGTTACTTCTATTCTGTTAATAATGTATCCGTTATAAAGGTTATCAAAATATGATTGTCCGTCTGCATTCAGACTGTCAGAGTTACTTAACATAAAATGCCAACCTCGACCATTAATATAATCGCACATCTCTTTTAATCGCTCTTGATGGGAGTCATTGAACCCTGTGCGGTCATACATCGTAAACATATTTCCTTTTTCAACCATTGGTCTGTAAGGGGGATCTAAATAGAAGAATACATGTTCCCTCTGAAGTCTCCTTCCTACAGTTTCGAAGCTTCCCTGCAAGATATCTACCGTTTGGAGTGCATCATGAATCTCCCACAGATTCGATTCATTAAGAATGGGATGAATCCTGAACCGACTATGAGGAACGTTGAACTCTCCCTTGATGTTTTCTCTGTAAAGCCCATTAAAGCATGTCTGATTTAAGAACAAAAATAGTATTATCTTTTGGCCATCAATAATATCCATATCATTAAAAGCCTTTCTGGATGTGTAATACATTTGTTTCTGTTCCTCATAGCTGAGAGCATTGTAAATAGATTCCATCTCCTTAAGTCCTGAAATAATGGGGCCGGGATTATCTTGAATAAAACGGTAAGCCTCAATCAAGACATCATTTATGTCATTTATTATGACTCTCGTTATATTATTATGGTGTTCGAGCATATGACAGAGAACAGCTCCTCCACCAACAAAAGGCTCAACATATGCAACATTCTCCCATTCGTCGAAGTCAGCAGGAAGGCGTTGCTCAATGTCTTTGAGCAACCTCGTCTTTCCTCCAGCCCACTTGACAAACGGTTTCATGGTCGATAAATCATTTTGTTATTTGCAAAGTTAATAAATTTTCCTGAAATAGCAGTGGTTTATGCCGCGCTTTAGTGCTAAATATGCTGTAAAGCATATTCGACATAACCCACTGCCCCATAACGTCTCAGTATAACCGCGCAATTACTTGTTGCCTTCAATGCGATGGCGGCGGAGGAAAGCGTCAAGGTCAGCGTGGTAGACGTAGATTTTGCGGCTGATTTGGGAGATTAAAGGTGTCAGGTTGCTTTCCTGCGGCACATAGATTCTTGAAATTTTCATAAATGGTGACGTACAGGTGACTATTGACACATCCAATATAACCGGGAAGTGTTCGGATGTTTCGGAACTCGTCGCCTAAGATTTGACGCATCTGCGCTTGTTCAACACCATGCTCTCTGCAATACTTGCTGAACGAACATGTTTGCTGACCAGCTGCGCACAAGTCCTTAAATGATAAGAAAACCTGCCAGTAATGATCTTTTTGTCCATAAAACTAATTTTAGGGCAAAGGTAGAACGATTACATCCAGGTTTCAAGATGCTACCGCGGACGGTTATACTGATGGGCGTCGGGGGTCCTTTGTAAAGTTACAAAACATCTATGGCTCTGATGCCTAATCAGTTGACTATTTTGTGAATATCCCTAAGCTACGTTGACAAATATTTGATACAATTGTCGATTAAAGAATTCGGAGAGGATGTTACAGCCGGAACATATAAACATGACTCTGCTTTAAGCCGATTCAAGAAGGTTCTAACCCGATTGTCCATATGGGGGAATGACAAAATGTCCTTGTCTGCGATTATTATGGTATGACTTTTGGCTCGGCTTGTGGCCACATTGAAAAGTCTTGGTTCCAAAGATCGAATTAAAGAGGTATTCGGGATAAATATTATGGTAATATCTGTAGTCAATCCTTGCACCCTTGCAATTGTATCAATCAGTACTTTATTACCTAACCCAAGCCTTAATGCTATTGCCTTTTGTAGTGCTCTAACAGATTTACGGAAGCAACTTAAAACGGCTATGTCAGTTCTAGGGGATTCTTCAAGAATACTATACACTATGAAGGTGGCCAAATTCAACGCCACGTTCGGAGTGGCATCCGCTACAGGCATATCCGTGAGTAAAAGAGTTGGGCCACCGTCATTGTGTAGTAAATTGCGAATGCCGTTTATTTTTAATATGTTATTGATAGAGGCAGATTTAAGAGTGCCGTTGTAAAACAGGCCTGTATAATCAGCATTTCGCTGTGTCAAGCGATAAGTCTTTGTCAATTGATAAACCGGTAATTCACGTTTAGTTGCGACTGTGGTCAGCCCATCGACATAATTCCAAAATTTATTTGATGAAACCCTATCCTCATTAAGCGCTATAACCGGACCTAATTGGGCAGTATCACCAACCCATAAATTAGTCTTTCCGATTTTATTAGCGGCGGCAAACATTGGGGTAAGAGCTTGGCTCGCCTCATCCATAATGACAACGTCAAATGCTCCTTCTCCAGCAAGTTCAGCTGCAAATCCGCTTATAATATAATAGGTTCCCAACATCACACCGCCATTGATTGGCGTAATTTGTTTAGCTGCTCCTATTAAAGGCAATTCGTGTTGTTCGTCGATTGTCAAATTCGATTTCAGCACCAGGCCATTATTAAGCAAGCCTGCTAATGCTGGCTTTGACGCAACTTCAATCAGTGCCCGATTGGTTAGGGCTGCAACCAATACGGACTTGCCTTCTTTGCAAAGGTTACTACAAAGCTCGGCAATAAGTTGGGTTTTACCAGTTCCTGGAGGTCCTTGCAGAATTGTTATATTTGACGAATCAATCTGTCGAAGGATAAATCCAGATGGATTGTCATCTTTAATCAATATTGGTCTTGAAGGTACAGGTGAATATGGATAATCTAATATGTCAGATACATCCCCGGAATACTCATCTTGGCTAAGTTTGTATAGATTTGCGAGATAGTCTATTGGTGGACGATGAGGTCCGAACACCACCAAAGCCCCAGGAGCTTCTGAAATATATTCCGCAAAATCAAGGTCTATTCCTCGAAATCCAAGCAAAACAAACCCTTCCTCATTTGCTTTAGATTGCCATATGCAAACTGCTTCAGATCCTTTAAGCCGATTCTTAAATAATGTTTCATATGTGACGTCCTCCCATTTGCGAAAGTCTTGATACACTTTGGGCAGACACATCACTTGGACATACTCTCCTTTTCGTGGGAAAGCTCTTGTGGCTCTGAATTTAACAATCATTTCGCCATTGTCAAGTTTAAGGAATTGCCCCATGAACAATTCCTCACTTTCATTCAGCAAATGAAGAGCCGATGCAGAGAACCTCTTGTTGAAGTCCTCTGTCACCGCAGTAAGTTCCATATTAAGGAACTTCTGTATTCGTTCTCTATTATCCATTGTTATTCTGGCAAGAAGGATGGGTCTATGGCTTCAAGCCGTTCTCCTGTATTCTTTTCAGAAGCCATGAAACTCTGCCAACGACTGATTACAGGTGTAACATAACTTTCAAAATCAAATTGCATTCCTTTGAAGAATGAAAATGCGGCTGCAAGCCTTGAAATTCTGGATTCGTAATCTAGATTTTCAGAGCCGAATCGAATAGTTATATTTTCTTTGCTTTTTAATAATTGCTTGAAGTTGATTGTGCCTATTCCATTGCTTGTATTTACTACAAACATGGCATTTGGCTTCATCAGTTGATTCCAGTCTATTCCCGAAAGGATAGTATTGCGTCCACCCTTATTGCTACGAATTACAAGTGGATACTCTTTCCCATCTTTCCGAATACCATCGACACAAGTCCAGCCGTCCCATTGAGCAGATGATGTGTCATATCCTTCACAAGACATCTTAGCCAAAATTGCATCTTTAGCTTCGACCAAAGCGACCTTCATTTGTTCCTTGGAAAGTCCTCCGTATGGAGGTTCTTCTCCACCTAAAATAGCGCCACCAGGAGAGGGCTCTATAATTTGAGGTAATTCTGGTTTAATAAGGAATGAGGTATCATATCCTTTTTGTGACAAGTAGTCTTTTAATTCCTCAAAATCTGACATACGCAGAATTGTAAGGAAAGTTGTTTGATGTCCTTTGTGTAGGCCTAACAATCGAACAATATCAGATGTGAGAAGTTCTTGGACACCAGCCCCAAATTTCCCGACATAATAAAGATTGTTGTCCTTTACGTATATTGGTTTATCAATTGCCTGAGTGCCATAAACAACGCGAATTGAAATTGTTTTAAAAAAGTTAAGCTTTTCAACAGCCTCAACCATTTTCAGACGAGACTCATTCCAACTATCCACACTGAAGCGTTCGCTTGTTGATATGACCGTGAGGAAATCTATTTTGTTCTCTATTTTTTTCCTGACTTCAGGCATTTCGGAAGCCTCATCCAGGCCCTCTACTCTATGGTCTGAAATCATATTAACACCAAAGGCAATCATCATAGCCGCGAAGCGGTCATTTTTTAGCCAAGGATAAAATATTTGATTCTCTATATTTACACCACTTATACGAGAAGAAAGGAGGCATAATTTGGTTGGCTCAACGAAATTCAACTCTCTGGATAAAAGTTTATGAACTCTTCCCCAATTTCTAAGTAAATTAAAGTTGTATGACCCCTCTGAGAAATCAAACCCACCATCTGAGATGCGTTCATAGATTCTACAAATCCGCTCTTTATTTTCTGCTATTTTTTCTTTTGAGTCATCTCCTGAAATTCTGTCCAAAACGTCTAAATAGTCCGTTAAAGATAGGTTTTTCTTTAGATTTAGGTAAGATAACCAAGAAGAGTCTATTGACCCTTTTGAGAATAACATAGGGTAATAACATCCAACCAATCTCAGATTCTCTTCTGTGGGTGCCAACAAGTCGGAGGCTTTATGAAGCGAACCATCTGTTCCCGGAAGAATACACCTTGACTCGGTAAGATATTGTATCAAATACTTACCCAAATACCTATGACCTTCAGTATTATCTGTTAAATAACCATACGCGTAGTGTCCAAAACCTGTATGACCTGCAATATGATCGTCATTTCTTTTTAAAGAAATAGGCTTTGTAAAAAGCGAACCCCAAATGAGTTTAGACCATTCATATTTGCTCCATAAGTCCATTCTTGGCGGCAATTGAGCACTAATATAACGATGGACGAAATATCCTGATGTGTGGATTCGGTAACCATAATTTTTTTCATGTCCTGAGCAATAATCTACATATGAAGATAAGTCGCGATATAGCTGGGTGTCTTTGCCAAATGTTCGTTTAGAAATTTCGAACTCAGTATTCGCACCTAATTTCCTAAAGAAAATTTGCCAATCCAACGCACTGTCGGAGGGCCTAAGGTAATCGCTACTGATAAAGACGTTCTCATCATCTTTAATCGGAATTTGTAAAGATGTACCATAAGTTTTGTCTAGGAATGCGTCATCTGCCTTCACAAGAAATCCTGAATTTGTAAGGAGTCTTATATTTTTAATTTTCGTTTTCGGCAGTTTATCTATAATTTGACTTTTGTGATCTGAATCAAAAATAAATCTAACTATATCAAGAGAATTTTCTTTTGTAATATAACCTTCAGAGCATAAAACATTTTCGATGACAGAAAGGTTGTCCATTTCCTTGACACCAAGTAAAGCCAACCATCCTTTGCATTTTTCTGAGATTAACTCACATAGTTTACTATTAACAGTGCGTGCATCTTTTGCGATGCTATTTTCATCCTTATATGCAGAGGGGAAGAATAGCATCAATGGAGGCATTGCATTGGAATTCTCATCTGGTACAATGGCGTATTCTCCAAACTGATTGGAATCCAAAGAACTCAGCCACTCAAGGAAATTTACCCATTCATCTGTCGAAAGGGACGAGATATAGTTTGTCCCATCTTTCAATAGGCTAATTAGCGAATTGCGATTGAGCACATTGACTCCAAAATCAGACAACGACACCCCTGCTTCTTTGCTAATCAAGGTTGACTTGTTGACATTTGAATTGAAAAGACCCTTGACCCATTTATTATAAATTTTTAAAGGAAGTCCCTGTGAGACATTCACTTCTTCAACGATAGCATCTTTTAAATATATTTGGCTCCCGTCTATTGTACGAACAAATGGTATTGAATCTACAGATTTTGCCAGAGCTGATTTATAGCTTAGTTCAAGATCGTTTACTCCACCAACAATCGACGGTAATACCATATGCCAATCTTCATATTTTGGAGCAATAGTATCCTTAATCCAATTCAGATAAAGTGATGGAATCTGAGAGAAGATGAATTTGTTCCATTCGCAGTCTTTAATCAGTTGCTGACGACCGGCATCTGTTATAAAATTGGCATTTACAATGAAGCTAAAGCCAAAAGAGAATGAGGTTGGAAGGTATGTATAAACTACGGCATCCTTGAGTGGGATTATTCGATTATCCTTGTCAAGAGCAACAGCAAATGAAATTTCTACGGCATCTGATTTTTTCAACTTATCCGGAGTCTTTGTATCATACACCAGGTCAGCCTTGACATTCGGTGTCAGGTTTATGGATTTTGAATACATCAACCATTTATTCTGTGGCTCTCCGTTTTTAGATAAGGTTAACAAATCGCCGTCCTGATTTTTAGACAGTGATAATACTTCCTTATCTTCATCCCATAATGTCATTTTTAGATTCCCGATATTAAGGAATAGCAAGAAACGTGCATCCGAGAGAAGCCTTTTGACCTTACCCAGCAATTTAGCTCCATTATTAACTGCTAATACAGTTGCCACATTATATGTTCCATATTCAGTGAGCGAAGGTTTATCGATGGGAATAGGAATAATCTGCCATGGCATTTTTACGTCTTGATATTCATCGCCTTTATTATGAGCCAAAATCTTACATGCCTCTTCATCAAACTTAAACGCTGTACCTTCGGTTACTACGGTAACACACTTGGAGTGCATAAAAACAGATTTGAACCCTATGCCTTTGTATCCAATTTTTTTGGCGTCAGACATTTTATTCCCATTGCCAATGTCGCATAGCCCTTCCAAATCTCGTTCCGAAAACGGTTGTCCGTTGTGTAGAAACATTAAGTTGTTATTTTTAACAACAATCTTAACATCCAGTCCACTTGAAATATCAGGATTGTAACTGTCAACTGCGTTTTGTAGAAGTTCAAACACAAAACGCTCTTCCTCGGTATAGATACCCGAAGAAAGTAGTTCCAACGCGTTAGCAGTTGTGGTAGCCTGTGATGGGTGGCTATACTCTGTAGTACGCTTATGTATTCGTTCTATTATATGTCTCATAAATTTTCATTATGTTTTTATATACCCAATTATTCAGAAAGGTAAACAGCTATTGTAAAACTATGGCAAAATTACTATAATTGCCGCATACTACAATGCCTATATGCTGCGTAACATACCATAATTGGCGAGATTTAGGGTAACAATAGCCGCCGAGGGCTGTGTGGGGCTCTCGGCGGCTTTGAGCTCAGAAGTGGTGGCCTTTGATGCGGCTGGCGTGATGCTGGCAATAGTTGGCTTTGAATATCGACATCGCTTCGGAGTTGGTCAGGTCGGGATGGGTCTTGCGGAAGCGGCGGAATGCCTCTTGGTCGAAGTGGGATAGCCCGTCGTAGAATGATCAGTATTCTGGATTCGAGCCGTGACTTAAACAGAGGTACATCTTGCTCTAAGAGACTGTTTGCAATTCAAACAATGTTAAGATTGTCAAGAAGAGCGTTGGCGAGGTCAGGGGATGGCATGCGGATTACGTTGGTATCAGGAATGGAGCGGCCTATGAGGTTGACGCTGCCGTACCAGCCGAGGCTTTGATCGATGATGGCGCAGGTCATCTTGTTGTCGGAGCGATGGAGGATGTGGATTCCCATTGATTGCAGTTCGGCTTCGCGGTGGCTTGTCTCGCTTATCACGATTGTTACGCTTACGCCACGGAGCATGCAGGCAGTGAGTAAATCTATGATTTTGGGTGTTCGGTTCCATCGAAGGCGGTTTACGCTGATAACAATGCTACGTTTTGCAGAGGATAGATCGGCATGGAATGGCCGTTCAAAGTTTTCGGAGTCAAAGATGGTTTCAGCCGTTGGTTCTGCAAAAATACCATCGTTGACTACGGCAACCGAATAGCCAACGGCTTTGTATCCGTGAAGGCGTTTCTTATACATAGAATCGCATATCGGCACGCGCAGGTCTATGTAGTCATAAATTCTGACTTCACTTTTGCCGGGATGGTCGCGGTGGAGACGCCCTGTGTATTGCGCAATCAGACCTTTCCATGACACCGGGAGCGCAAGCATAAGTGTGTCGAGGCGCGGTAGGTCGAAACCTTCGCCGACATATTTGCCTGTGGCGACAACTACGAGCGGTTCAGTGTCTGGAATAGATTTCAGTCGCTCCATTTCCTCTCGCTTGGTCTTGGCGGAATCATTTCCAACGAGGCGGATAACATTCGGACATATTTTTCTACATTCCTTCGCAAGATAATCCACATGCGACGTAAGTCCGGTAAGGATTATCGGAGAACGTCCCTCGTCAAGGACTTTCTTGACATCATCAATAATCAGGCGATTACGAGATTCATCTTCCGACAATGACTGAGTTATTGCTGTGTAACCGTTGTTGTCAGAGAGATTTCGATAAGTGGTAAATCTGGGAATAAGCAGACGATGGAAAGTTTGTTGCTCCTGTTGCGCTTTTGAATCAGCGGTATAACGAATTTCGCCACATTGCATGAAAATTATCGGCTGATGACCATCTTTTCGGATTGGGGTGGCTGTCAGTCCATACACCCACTTGGCATTGACCTCTTTCAATACTTGCTCAAAACTTACCGCCGGAGCATGGTGGCATTCATCGACAATCACCATACCATAGTCGCGGACAAACGGCTTCACCTCATTATCAGAAATGCAAGACTGCAAAAGGGCAATGTCAATTTTGCCGTTCAGAGAGTTTTCAGTTGATGATAACGCTCCGAATTTCTTGAATTTCTTTCGTCGGCCACGGCCTTTAGGTTGCGCTACCGGCTCGAAATCAACTTCAAGATATTGTTCCAGTTGCTCACGCCATTGGTCGAGCAACGCTTTGGTGTGAACGAGAATCAGGGTATTGACTTTCTTCTGGGTAATCATTGCGATACCGGTGACAGTCTTGCCGAATGCGGTAGCAGCGTAGATTGTGCCACAACGGTGTTTCGACAATTCTTCAATAGCAGCGGCTTGTTCAGGACGCAGTTCACCGAGGAATGTCGCGTCAATTGACTGTCCGGGATTGGTTTTGTCTTCAATCGTGAGCTTCACATCATTCTCATTGAAGAAATCGAAAACAGACCCCTCACATCCTCTCGGTAACCATAGATAATCTTCTACTATTTCCGAACAAGAGATTATACGTGGAATATTGAATGTAGGCAGTCGCATTCCGAGTTTTGCATAGAATTCCGGATTTTTGAATGCCGCCATTCTCTTAAGGTGATTGACAACTTTTGTCGACAATCCGGCCATGGAAATATACAAGCCCGACGCGCGAATAATGGCAATGACTTTCGGGAAATCTCCAGACTTCATAGGTTTTGGCTTGGGTCGCTCCCATGGTGCAGATTCACTTGTCTTTGACAACGCGCCAAGTGGCTCTTGATTGGCATGTAATGACAAAGTATAATCAACTTGTGCTAAGGACATCTTCATCATCTGCTGTAGATATGCCCACTGGTCAGGATATGGAATAAAATTGTCATCTACAAAAACGCTATTGCCTTTCTTGCGGGCCTGACCCTGCAATGGCAGTGCGACAAGATTGCCGAAGCCGCCCTCTGGCATGAAATCTTGATTGGGAAAGAATCTGTCGTAGGACTTGAACGACATTCGGCCTTCACGTTCCATCGCTTCGGTGAGAATAGCATAGCCGAGCCTTCTCGCCGATTGGGCTTTTATGGGCTCGTTGAAAAGAATCCACACATGAGCACCATTGCCCGAACGCGACCACTCAACGTATGCCGGAATCTTCCAGTCGCGACACACTGAGACATATGCTCTGACATCATCTTTATACCCGTGCTCGCAACTCTTATCATCGAAATCACAGCATAGGAAATAGCATGAATTGTCTGGCAGAATTGCGTATGCACCTATCACATCCTTGCCATTCGGGTCCTTCCCTTCAAGATGGGCGTAAACATCTGTATATCCCAATTGCTTCAACTCACGATTCGGACATTCCGCACATTTATACTTCTTCTTGTTGCAATATACTGGATTCCATTCCCGTGTGCATACCGGCTGATAGCCGCTCTTCTCCGTCTTCGGACTATACCATCGCCGCGCAAACACATCCTCACGCCCGCGAAACAGACTCCGAAACAATGCCACCTTCTCCTCCAACGACAACTGCGGCTTCGGCTTCTGAGTCGGGACAATAGGGGATGTGGAAGCTTCACAGCCGATTCCATGCTTGCGAAGCAGCTCCTTCAACCTGGCATTCTCCTCACGAAGCCGAGCCAGCTCTTTTTGTATGTCATCGGTTGATTCCATCGGTCTCGCTGCGTTGTTTGGGAATGGATGTATATTTTTGCTGCGGATGGTTTATCATCTCCGGAATGGTATAGAAAAGTTTCCTCTCCTTTACTAATGGACTAATGATTCTCTTAATGATATGGTATTCTGTGCGATTTAAAATTTGTGCGAGTTCTGATGCTGAATATTGATTTGTGGTGCATAATTCGATTACTATCTCTTGTAATTGAGAGATTGGCACTCTTCTACCTAAATTGTCAATCTTTGTCTGTAATGAAGTGGGTACATTAGATTCGGAGCTGGGTACATTAGATCCGGAGCTGGGTACATTAGATCCGGAGCTGGGTACATTAGATCCGAAGCTGGGTACATTATCAGCATAACCGGTTGCATTATTAGCATCCGAGGTTGCCCCCTTAGTTAACAATGCCATCAGTTTTTCTGTCGGAGTATAGTAAGCGCGTCTGCCCTGTCCGTGGAGCTTTATCAGACCGTATGATTCTATCTGTTTTATTTCGGCGGCTGCTTCACGTGCGGATACCCCGGTGAGTTGGCGATATGTTATGTTGTCAACCGCGCCGACCTCGCGCATGAATATTAAAGCAGTCTTCTGATTGTCGGTCAAATCGTAGTTGAGGCCTGCCAGCAACCGCACATCCTCTTCGGGAAGGAGATGATGAAGCAGTATGCGGGTGGTAAATTGGTTACGGCTATGGTCGGAATCGAAAGTAGGCGGCATCAAGCTCGCCTCCTTCATCAATCGCCGCATTGTGCCTATCCCTGTGCCCTTGACCTCTGCTATCTGTGTCTCGTGTATGATGGAGCTGATTGTGGGGTTGCGCATCTCTGACCCTGGTTCTCCAAGCGTTTCCTCCGGCTTTAACGAGAAGCCGGGGTTGATGATTTCTATCCGGTTGGAATATCTGATGATTTGAATTGGTCGGTGTATTCTCAGCGACTGATGGATGAGTGAATTGACTATAGCCTCGCGTAAGGCGTCTTCGGGAATACTCAACGGACGTTTTGCTTGTAAGTTGCCTGGACTCAAAGAGAAGCCACGCGGCAGGTCATCGGCTATCGCATTGAACGCTCTACCAATCAATAGTAGAAATGGGCCACGCATGTCGATTGATTCAAATCTGTTGTGTGGGTCCGGCACCCACTCCGTCCCGGAAACGCGGATATAGTCTACTCGCACTGCCGGCATTTCTCTACGCAACGCCATCTGTTTGCCGAAAACAAGCAGTCCGGCATTGGTCAGTCGCCAATTTCCGTCTTTGTCTTTGACAATTGCCTTCAATGATCGGAGTAGATCAATGTCGGAATATTTCAGCTCCTCAGCATCCGGATTAGCCTCTTCGCGTAGTTTACGGTAATATCTTACGGCATTTTCATCAATGTCATCCAGATCAGTATCCTCAGCGATTCCTCTATCGAAGCTGTCAGAATCTGTATAAAACACAGCCAAGTCTTCTTCGGTACACCTTTGGTCGGTTGAGCCAATTCTCCGCCATGCGCCACGCGGCAAACCTTCATTCTTGAAATACAATGGTTTGTGTCGGTTGTCAAGTTCAGGCACAGTAACCACAAGCACTTTCTTTCCATCAATAACATCTGGCTCGATGGTTGGACGCACTGGATGGTTGAACATGTCGGCGCATTGAGATGATAAATCCTTCTGCAACTTATCGGGATCTTTTACACCTATTACAGAATAAGGAGCTGATAAGTTATGCGTTTCCTCCATTCCAAGAATGATGACGCCACCGCCAAGATCCGGCTCGTTGGAAAAAGAACATATAGTTTCCAATACACTGCGATCAATTTTGTCAGTGCATTTCTTTGCTTCTATGGTGACATGTTCATCGATGACGTTCAATTCGTCGATATATCGTTGCGCCTTGTTCATAATAAGGTGTTTTATTTATAACGCATATCAGAGGCCGTAAAGTATGGGTAAGTTCCAATGACAATGCAGATTTACCGAATATTTGTTTATTGCAGAAATTACAGCCATTATCTGCTCCGGCGAGAGTCCTTTGAGCAGTTCAATCACCCGTTCTTCTTTTGACTTGTTGAATCGCCAGCAGCAACTGACGTTTCCTTCTTTCCATTTGTCAAACAGTGCTCAAGCTCACTTTGACGGAAGCTCTCGCGATATTTTTCAAGAAAATCATACTCTGTCAACGGAAGAGTAGGTTGAATTTCGTAGATTTTTTGTAACTTCACGATGTATATAATTGGAAAATATCCCCGAATCAACCCGTGATGGGCGCATCGGGGTTCTCTGTAAAGTTACAAAATATCTATGCCTCTGACAAATAATCAGTTGACTATATTCTGACTATCCCTAAATTACTTTCCCATCTTCAAAACTGTGCCATATTCAGATGGTACTCAACGGCGTCAGTTTCCTGGGAGAACGTGGTGACAGGGGTACGGCTTTTTTACGGGAGTACGGGGTTGACGGGAGAACGTTTTTTAGACAGCAATGTCGTTAGAAATCGTCGTCGTCGTAGCCGTCGTTGTCGTCGTAGTCGAGGTCATCGTTGACATCGTTGTAGCCGAAATCATCGTCTTGGTCGATATTGTCGGCGAAGTCGTGGCGGTCGTGGTAGGGGTGGTCGCGGTAGGGGCGGCTGAAGGGGGAGTGGTCAGCGGGGCGGGTGGGGGGCTCATCGGCAAGGGGGCGGTGTGCAGGGACGGCGGTACATTTCTTGAAGATGCCGGCCATCCACTTGATTATCGCCATATCGCGTATAAATTTCCAGAAGCTCATAAGTATTATATGTAGGGGTGGTGTAGCATCTGCAAAGTTAAGTATTAATTTTTTGGAATCAAAAAAGTCGCACTCTCCATTTTCCGTTCCGCTGAAAGTAGAGGTAGCATGTTCAAACGGCGTTGAAATTTCTATCAAATCCCGTTGCCACGGCTTGGTCATAGCAATTTTCTCAGCTCATCCATGTCTGGAAGAGCCTCCTTCAATGCCTCTGGCGTTTCTTGAGATGTGGTGTAGGTTGCCACACCCATCGGTTTGTCGTAGTCCTGCATCACATATTCCACAAAGCTACGGTTTGCCTCCTTGCAAAGGACAATGCCTATTGAGGGGTTCTCATGAAGCTTCTTCACCTTGTCATCAAGAATGCGGAGATAAGTCATCAGTTGGGCAAGATAGCCGGATTTGAACTTTCCGGTTTTCAATTCAACCACAACCAGTGCATTGAGCTCGCGGTTGAAGAACAGCAGATCCGGGAAAAATTCTTCCGAGTAGATTTCAAGATGATATTGGTTGCCGACGAAAGCGAAGTCCTTGCCGAATTCCATTATAAACTTTTTGATGTTGTGGATAATCTGCTTCTCAACCACACGCTCGTCGATGTCCTCTTTATCTCTTTCGTCTATTTCTTCTGTATTGATGAAGTCCAGAACATAGGAATCCTTAAAAGCGAGGACGGCTTTACGGGCCATGCCTTCGTCATTAAGCGTCAGACCAAAATTATTCGGCAGATTAGCAAGCTTCCCAAAATCATCGTTCCTGATGATTTGTGCCAATGCTTTGGCCGATAGCTTTTCTTCAGCACAACGGTGGATGTAGTAATATCTGGCCTTTGTGTCTTTTACACCACTGAATATATGTATGTGGTGGGTGAAAGGGACCTTGAAAAAATCTTCTACCGGAAATTCTGCCGGATTCGGTATTCGTAATTCCCGAAATATATCTATCTTATCATCAGTTGATTGTAATTCGGTAATCGCGATTACCGAATTATCTGAAGTGAGCTCTATTTCTTCCTGGCTGCTTGCATCTGTATCAAAAATCTGCCATTCCTCATAAAACTGACGCATCTTTTTGAGGCTTTCAGCTGAATAGCCGCGCATTCCCGGAAGTAATTTGTATAATTGCTCACTGATTCGCTTCAATGCGCCGGTTCCCCAAAATCCAGCACGCGTATTTTTAGCAACATATTTTCCAATCCAGTAGTATGTTGCGAGTTGAATGCGATTAACATCCTTCAAGGCCTCATATTGGCCTTGGAGTATGGCCGTTTTTATAACCTCGGCTGCGTGATTATATATTCTTGTTACTTCTTGATTCTGTTCCATGTGCGAATTTACGAATTATTTGTTGGTCGGGCAAATTTTCTTCGGGATCGCGCACCGAGCTAAAGCTCGACATGCGCTATTTGCGACTCGCGAATATAACTATTTCTGAATTGCCGAGAGGATTGCGGCTATATCTTTGGATGACATCGGCGTGGCCCCCTGCGCCCAACGCCGTTAAGTTAAGGATACAACTTTGGCTGACTTAGTTAGGAAGATGGGGAAGGAATTTTTTTAGGCGCGGATCATTCTCTTACTCGCTGCTATGCAGCTCGTTGCGAGCGCGGATGGAATGGATTAACGCGGATTTTCTTTTGCTT
>OFGJ01000818.1_pt1 | contig 19863 bp, 14 predicted proteins | sample 1521731 | NCBI WGS metagenome assembly OFGJ01 (sample SAMEA3504126, study PRJEB24116) | mouse gut metagenome | biome: mouse gut; feature: mouse-associated habitat; material: faeces | place: Denmark | collected 2011 | reverse complement strand
CTATGCTTCCACCGGAATAATCGGGCCACGACCTCCACTGGTAGCCGTAGATATGGCCAAGGTCGCCGTCAGGTCCGGCCCACTCGTTCCATATACGTACGCCATGCTCCTGCAGGTAGCGCACGTTGGTATCGCCGCGCAGAAACCAGAGCAGCTCGTATATGATGGAGCGCAGATGCAGTTTCTTGGTGGTAAGCAGGGGGAATCCATCTTTGAGGTCAAAACGCATCTGGTAGCCGAACACACTGCGTGTGCCGGTACCTGTACGGTCCGATTTGTCGGTGCCGTTCTCCATTATGTGTCGGAGCAGGTCGAGGTATTGTTTCATGAGCGGGAATTTTTTTGACATGTTGAACTGCCGGCGGCATTGGCTGTAGTCCCTTTAGGACGTGAGAATGGCCCGGTGATAGGTTGCATCATGGTGTCTGACAGCTGCTTGCGTCGGTTGGTGTAATGAATGGCATCGTTGGGGCATACGTTGATGCAGTTGAAGCAGTTGACGCACCGCGATCCGTCCACGACGTTGTCGCGCAGGTCAATGCACTCACCCTTGCATACATCCTCGCATCTGCCGCAATGGATGCACCGGTCAGTATCTATATCTATCTGGAATATGGCGAAACGGCTCACCAGCCCTAAGGTGGTCCCCACAGGGCAGATGGTGTTGCATATCAGACGCCCTCGCCGGGCTGCTATTACAGCCACCACTCCGAGCGTCATTGCCGCGATAAGCGTCGAAGCCCAAGTAGCGGCCACCGCTCGACCCTCCGGCGAGCCCAATGCCGACAGAACAGCATCGGTGGCAGGCGCGAACAGGCGCTGGCATATGCGGGAGTAGGCACCATACGGGTCAATCACCGAGGCTACGGCGTAGTACTGTCCCATAAGGCATATCATCATGGCTATAAGCATGATGTAGCGCAGGCCGTTGCGCGGGCGTGAGTAGCGGTATCGGCCTTTCTGTCTTAATTGAGGTGACATCCGTGCGGCTCGGGCCGCAATATCCTGAAGAGTACCCATTGGGCAGACTGACGCGCAATATATCCGGCCGAACAGCAGTGTCACTATCAGCCATATCACGAATATGAACAGCGAGAAACTCATCACCGCCACCGTAAGCTGCACATCCTCCAATCCCTGTGTGAGTCCGGGCACCGTGAGTACTGGAAGGGTAAGGGCGGCTGTGAGCAGCAGTAATACTGCCAGGCTTACAGCTATACGGGTCAGTTTGAGCACGCGGTTCATCACTTATTCATCCAATGAATAGTTCAGAAAATCGTTAAGCGGTTTGAGCAGACGGAAGAGCCCGGCTGCGCGTTCCGGCCAGTCCTCGTGCATGAAGAACGAGCGGTCGCACCGGTGGAATTTGCCGATATCCTTCAGCCGGAGCAGCTCTATGCACGGGTGGTTGCGGTCCCATCCTTTGGGGGCTGTACGCAGCATCTGCCCGCACCATCCGGGGAACTCCTTCACCAAGTCAGGGTTGGTGATTATTTCGGTGAATTCCTCGATATTGTCCACCATGGCGTGGCGCAGTTTTGAGAGCATGGCAGCGTCAGGCTGCCAGATACCTCCGTACAGCCCGCTGTCCATCAGCCCCGGGAGCCCCATGTGCAGATAGTAGCCGGCACGGCAGCTTTTGCGTCCCCAGAGTGATATGGCTGCGGAGAAGAAGAGTTTGAACGGTGTTTTGTCCGGTGAGAAGCGGGTGTCGCGGTATATTCGGTAGGCGCATCCGCGCGCCGTCTGGGTGCGTAGTGCAGGGTCCCAGGCGCTCATGGCTCCTATCATGCGATCAAGATCGGCGAGCCAGCTTTCGCGCAGCATGTCATAGCGGTCACGGTTGGCAGCAAACCATGCGCGGTCATTGTTCTCCGACAGTTCCTCGAAGAACGTGTACAGTTCGCTTATATATCCGCTCATAGTTCCTCCCATTCTACATCGGTAATCTGTTCCTCCGTCACAGTGGTACGGGTCGATTTTCCGGAGCTGTCAGTGGTGGTGGAGCTTACCTTTACCTCCTCCCATTCCACATATTCTCCTACCGATGGGTCGATTTTCTTACGTCGGGGGTGTTGTTGTGGAGCAGATCCGGCTTCGCCGGCACTCCATCCGCCGGGGCGGTTGCGGCGCGATTCCTCCTGAGCCGCGCGTCGAGCCTGGCTGAAAGCTTGCTGTGCCTGTTTCTGTGCGCGCCTCAGAGCCAGAATGGTGCGTATGGCGGGCCATAACAGTACAGTAAGTATTGCTAATATTATTATTGTGGCAAACATAGTATTTTTGCGTTATTATTCCTCCGTATCGGGCTGACCTTTGCGGCCGAGCAGCGATATGAATATATACAGCAGGATGGTCCATGCAAATCCGGCCACACCCTCCGTTGCTACGAAAAGTACGGCGGCAAGCAGTATGGCGTAGCGCCTCACGTTCTCACGGAAGCTGAAGCTGGTGAATTTGAGCGAGAACATCTTCAGGGGGCTGACCATCAGCAGCGACACTGCGACCATTATTATAGCCGAAGCGATGGCTCCGGGATAGCTGTGCGAGTTGATCCAGCCTATATATCCTATCCAGAACAGGGCATTTGACGGTATGGGGAGGCCGATGAATGATGTAGTCTGGCGGGTGTCGATATTGAAGCGGGCCAACCTGAGTGCACCGCATACCACTATTATTAGTGAGGCAAGCGCCCAGGGCGTGAATCCTTCGCTGTAGTAATTGATGGTGTTGAACATCAGCAGAGCCGGTGCCAGTCCGAAGCTGATCAGATCGGCCAGGGAGTCAAGCTCCTTCCCCATGGGGGAGTAAGCATGCAGCAGACGTGCCGATGCGCCGTCGCAGAAGTCGAATACGGCAGCCGCACCGATGCAGATGAAGGCCCATTGGTACCCTTCGAGCGCACCTATGGGGGTGTCATAGTTGAATGACAGGATACATGCCAGCACTCCCGATATCAGGTTGAGGCATGTTATGGAATTGGGTATTGATTTTTTCAGATTGAATGACATTGGGCAAGGTTTTTACAGCATCTATTTCAGGCGCGCCACCTCAGTGATGCCACCCACCGTTTTATCTCCGAGTTTTACGAATATTTCAGTGTCAAGCGGCAGATAGATATCCACGCGTGAGCCGAATTTGATGAATCCCATGTGGTCCTCGATATTGGCCGTTTCGCCCGGCTCGGCATAGGTCACTATACGGCGGGCCACAGCTCCGGCTATCTGCCGCACCAGAATCTCCTGGCCTGAGCGGGCGCGAATCACCACGGTGGAGCGCTCGTTCTCAGTGCTTGACTTGGGCAGATAGGCTGACATGAATCGTCCCGAATGGTGACGTACAGATATTACCTCGCCGTCAACCGGAAACCAGTTGGCATGAACGTTGAACACGCTCATGAACACCGAAAGTTGTATCACGCGCCGGTGAAGCACCTCGCTTTCGTATGTTTCCTCAAGGGCCACAACGCGGCCATCGACTGACGATACCACAACGTGGTCCCTGTTGCCGGTGAAGTGGCGGCGGGGCGAACGGAAGAAGTTCAGGACAAGCAGGTACATGACCAATGAAACGGACGAAAATACAATAGGCACAGCCATGGGACGTACAAACATCCACATGGGTGTGTTGATTACTACCAGCATAAATAGCAGTATCACAAGGATATTGGTTCCTTCCCTATGTATTTTTACTTTCATTGGCTGAGATATGGCTATGCTATTTCATGCAAATTTAGCTATTATAATTCAAAATGACGCTAATTTTACTTCTTTTTACTGTTTTTAGGGGCTGATGACTCCTTGGCCGGCTTGGTTTCTTTCTTGGCTGCCGTGGTGCGGGGGCGTCCCGGACGGCGGCGCTGAAGCTTCAGTACCATGGCGGTGCGGGGAGGCAGATACAGGCGGAGCCATTCCACTCCGAGAGGTGAGTACAGCGGGTCGGCTATGGTGAAGTGGCTCACGGTTTCGTCAATATTGCCGAATCCACCGTAGGCGGGATTGTCGGTCGACAGCACTGTGCGGTATTCGCCGGGAGGTGTCAGGATGCCGTAGTCGCTGAATGCCTTGATGGGGTTGAAGTTGTAGACAAACACCAGGTCTCCGCGGCGGTAGGCGAGCACCTGGTCAGCGTCCTGCTCCCAGAGTTTGGTGACCGGAAGCTGCTGGAAGTTGTACACGTCGGCTATCAGATGCACCATGGCATTGTCAAAGTCGTTGAGCTCGTGGTACTTCAGCTGCTTGTTGTCGACGAGGCTCCACTGGCGGCGGGCATATTTGTAGCTCCATCCGTTGCCTTCGCGCGGGAAGTCAATCCATTCCGGATGGCCGAATTCATTGCCCATGAAGTTGAGGTAGCCGCCGTTGATGGTGGAGCATGTCACCAGACGTATCATCTTGTGCATGGCCATGCCGCGGGTCACGGTCATATTTTCGTCACCCTTCATCATGTGCCAGTACATATCCTTGTCAATCAGGCGGAATATTACAGTCTTGTCGCCCACCAATGCCTGGTCGTGGCTCTCAACGTAGGATATTGTCTTCTCATCGGCGCGGCGGTTGGTCAGCTCCCAGTATATCGATGTCGGGTGCCAGTCCTCGTCCTTCTTCTCCTTGAGCATCTTGATCCAGTAGTCGGGGATACCCATGGCCATACGGTAGTCAAATCCCAAGCCTCCGTCCTTTACCGGAAGTGCCAGGCCAGGCATGCCGCTCATCTCCTCGGCTATGGTTATGGCCGATGGATTGACGGTGTGGATCAGCTTGTTGGCAAGCGTCAGGTAGGTTATGGCATTTGTGTCCTCATTGCCGTCGTAGTAGTCGGCATATGAACCGAATGCCTGTCCGAGGCCGTGGTTATAGTAGAGCATCGAGGTCACGCCGTCAAAGCGGAAGCCGTCAAAGCGGTATTCCTCAAGCCAGTATTTGCAGTTGGAAAGCAGGAAGTGGAGCACTTCAGTTTTGCCATAGTCAAAGCAGAGCGAGTCCCATGCCGGATGCTCGCGGCGTCCGTCGCCGTAGAAGTACAGGTCAGGGCTTCCGTCGAGGCGTCCGAGTCCCTCCACTTCATTCTTTACAGCGTGGGAGTGTACTATATCCATTATCACCGCTATGCCCAGTTCATGAGCTTTGTCAATGAGGCTCTTGAGATCCTCCGGTGTGCCGAAGCGGCTTGATGCGGCAAAGAAACTCGACACGTGGTAGCCGAACGACCCGTAGTAGGGGTGCTCCTGTATGGCCATTATCTGTATGGCGTTATATCCGTCGGCCGCTATGCGGGGGAGTATTTTGTCGCGGAATTCGGCGTATGTGCCTACATCTTCACGCTCCTGAGCCATGCCAATATGGCATTCATATATCATGAGCGGCTTGACGTCGGGCTTGAATTCGTTTACCTCCCAGTTGTAGGCCGGCGCGTCCCACACCTGTGCGGAGAAGAGGTGTGTCGTCGGGTCCTGCACCACGCGGGTGGCATAGGCCGGGATGCGTTCGCCGCTACCTCCCTGCCAGTGGACAAGCATCTTGTAGTACTGTCCATGCTTCAGCGCATGGGCGGGAAGATTTATCTCCCATATACCTGACGTGTCGTCGCGGCGCTTGAGTGAGTATTGCGGGATTTCTTTCCATGATGAAAAGTCGCCTATAAGTGCTATTGCAGTGGCGTTTGGTGCCCATTCGCGGAATGTCCAGCTTCCGTCGGCCTGACGGTGAAGACCGAAATACTGATGCGCGTTGGCAAAGTCTGACAGTGTCTTGCAGTCCTTGCCAAGCAGTTCACGCTCGCGGCGCAGCGCTTCATCGTGGCGTCCCTCTATGGCTGCTGAGAAGGGTTCGAGCCAGGGGTCATTCTTTATAAGATTGAGAGTTTTGCGCTTGCGGGTGGGGGGAGTCTTCGTCTTCATGGTCGGTTATGAGAGTATGTTGATTATATATATAACCACAAACTTAATGAAAATCCTCGAATATCCAACTTTTTTTGTCCAAAAGCTTTCTTTTACCTCTTGTCGCGGCACTGGCCTACGCTCTTATCGGGCCATATCCATCAGCCGCACGCACCCCTCCACGGGATTTTCCAACGCTGTGGCTTCGGAGAATCCTTTCTGTTGCTCCACCCACTGGCGTTCCCATGTGGCGAAGTCAAATTTCTGTCCCGAGCGTAGCTCCTCGAAATGCTGAAGCCAGCGCGGCAGATAGTAGTCGCGTATCAGTCCGCTCCATATACGTGCCGAATAGTCGTCAACCGGCGGGCCCCATATCGTGGCTATGCGGCGGGCATTTGTTTCGTAATACCCCTTTTCAGCTTCGGTGCGGCCGTATGCGCGGGCCATCTCTATCCACTTTTCCATGCGGTGGTCGGGGTGCGACAGCAGCAGGCGGTCCATGGTCAGAGCTATATCGGTAAATATTGCGATAAGACTGTCGGCTCTATGGCTATCTTGCTTGATTATCGCAGAGTCAATGTCCGCGGTCAGCTGTTCAAGTTTTGCTCCCGCAGTATGGACGGTGGCGTCAATCAGGTCGTTGATATATAGAGGCGAATTACTCAGTGATCCCGAGGCATTGAGGAGGCTTTCAGAGGCGGCGCGGAAGTTGCTGTCGGCCATCACCGTGCCTCGTCTGGCTACTCCGGGGCGGAACTGCCATTTGAATCGTGGGTGGTCAGTGAATGAGCCGTATACCGACTTCTGAAGTCCATCCCAGTAGGCTGTCAGCTCAGGTGTGTTCTGCCCGTAGCGGCATGTGGCGTAATTGTCAAGCCACTTGTCGAGGGGTATGCTGTCGGCAGTCCAGCCGCCATCGCATATCAGTTCGTAGATAATTTCGTTGTTCTCTATCCCTTCCGGAGCAAGCCCGTAGCCGGTAAGATTGCCGCGCTTGGCCGATCGGAGAGCTTTGAGGCGTCCGCCGTTGGCATAGAATTCCAGATTGCCAGTGGGGGCTGTCTTGCCACCCATGTTGGGTATCACGCTGTACACCCATGACTTGTTGAAAAAGCCGTCGTAGAACTCCCAGTTGGCGCCGTTCTGCCAGAAGCAGTGGTTGTAGTCCTCCGCAAGGTCAAGCAGCATGATCCTGTCGTCAGGCACTTTGCTGACAAGGGCTTTCAGTGTAGGCGCGTCCCATATGTTGCGCTGATATCCGAACATCCACCCCTGCATTACCCAGATAGCATCAGGGTTGCCGTCGGTTATCGAGCGGTATACAGCCTCACCGTAATCGGCGAGCATGGTGTAACGCGCCGGATCCGTCTTGGCCGGGAACGGTATATCCATCTCGTTGAAGCTGTCGGCTATATAGCGTTCGTTCTTGCCGAATTCTTTTTCCCACTCCTCTATATACATCCTGCCTATCTGACGGAACAGCGGATGGTCGGGGCTGAGCATCCAGTTGTGGAAAGCTCCGTCGCACCACGATGTTTCCATCAGTTTCGCCTCGGGATGCACGCGCTTTATGGCCTGGGGTACGAATCCGGCAAATCCGGGGCATATAGGCTTCATGCCGAGGCTCTTCATGCGGTCAAGTATGAAATGCTGCAGCTCTATCTGGTCCGTGTGCCATGATGCCGGCAGGGGGCCGTCGATACCGCTTATATTGCCCATCCTCATCCATGGCAGATGTGCGGGGCCTACAAAGTAGGAGTCAATCTCCTCCTCTGTCAGCCCGAGGCGGATCCATACCCGGCGCGATATGGCCTCCTGCGCCACCAGAGCCAGCGGCATGTCTATACCGTGGAGTGCCATCCAGTCAATCTCTTTCTCCCAGCGGCCGCGGTCCCAGTAAGGCATGGTGTAGCCATACGTCACCACGTTCAGGTAATAGTGGTCGCGGTAGGGCGATTCGGTGCGCACCGCTGCTTCGCTTCCGGAAAGCTCCGGCATCACGAATCGGTTGCCCGACCATGAATTAATGGCCGCTCCTTTATCCTTCATGAATTTGTAGAACCCTCGGCATAAGGCCACAGGGCTGCTGCCGCTTATGGAAAGCTTTCCGTCGGTTACCGTGGTCACATACACGTCGCGTCCATCCTGCTTGTCAAGATTGAGCGATAGTTTGACCGGCAGCTTCTCCCCGGCGAAACGGGTTATCACCTCATGGGCGGCTTTTGCTGACGGACGTATTTCTTTAGCCTCGCAGGTCGAGGTATATATAAGTGTTGCGGCTGATGCGGCTAATGTTGTACGGATAAATGTGCTGAATAGTTTCATTGTAATCATGATGTATGGAGATGCTAAAATAACCGAAAATAGTGACATCTGCAAATTCAGTTTTCCATGGGATTGGAACGCTGTCAAGTGGCTATTTTGAAATAAAAATTAAAAATTGCTTGCAAAATGTAAATGGAATATATAGATTTGCGGCGATATGATAGTTCTACAAGTAAGCTTGCACACAATTATCACATTTATTTTTTTGACTTAAATTTCATTCACGCACTTATGAAAAAGATTTTTACTCATTTATTCACAGCCTCGGCGTTGCTGACCGCCTCTGTGCCGGCAGCGACAGCTGAAACAGCCTATGGCTATTCATGGGGCGAAAGCACCGGACTGACGTTCGGGTTCGTATCGTTTGACTCCAACGCCCCGCAGACGCTTAACTACCAGAAACGCTTCTACGGCTATCAGCATGTATCGGCCGGCGAATATGTTGACGGAAAGCTCTACACCTATCTTATAGAGTACGACGATTGGAATAATATCGCGCCCTCGGCATGGACTGTGTACGATGCAGAAACCTTTGCCACTATCTCAAGCAAGTCAATGACCGATGCCCGTGTAGTGGATATGACGTTTGACTATACTACCAATACGCTCTATGCCCTTGTTGAGGATGGATATAGAACCGGTACCGTAGGCCCGACAAGCCTTTGCGCCGTGGATATGGCCACGGGAGAGTACACCGTGATAGGGTCGCCGGGCGAACTCACAGCTATTGACGGTAACAATCATCTGGATATTGACGGACTTGTGACACTGGCTGCTGATGCCGATGGACAGCTTTGGGCCATGTCATATTACCGCTATTTCTATAAGGTGGATAAATTTACCGCTAAACTCACTCAAGTGGGCGAGCGCCATAACCTCGGCACAAGAAGTGATTTCCAGTCAATGGCATTCGACAACGAAGGCCATCTCTGGTGGGCGCAGAATCACCCCAGCTACGGCCACTTCTGCGAAATAGATCTCCAGACAGCCATACCCGGAGGATTCGTGGACTTCCGCACTGACTATGACAAGCTTAACAAACTTGGCAAGGATGCTCAGGTAACATCGCTTTATTTCAAAGGTAAGGAGATTAACCGTAGCGCCATAAAGGCTGTCACCGGACTTAGCGCGGCTATAGCCGCAGGCGATGTCCACACGGTGAACCTCACCTGGACTCTTCCTGTTGAGGATATTTCCGGGCAGGCAGCATCGGCCACCGGCATACGTGTTTATCGCCTCGGTACTTCCGAACCTATCGCTACGCTTCCTGCCGATGCCACAACATATGCTGACACAGAGGCTCCTGACGGAACCGTGACATATCAGGTGGTGCCGTTCAATGACGCTGGTACCGGATATCCTGCATTTACAGAGGTATTCGCCGGCTACGACCGCCTCACTGAACCTACCGACATCAATTTGGCACTTGATGGACGTGACGTAACCCTCACATGGAGAGCTCCGCAGAGCACCGTCAATGGTGGCTATGCCGACTACGATGCCATAACCTACAATATCTATCGCGTGAAAGGCTCGGAGGTTGAGTCTGTGGCTGAGGACGTTGCAGAACTTGAATTTGCGGAAACAGTAACCATTGACGGCGGATTCTACTATCTTGTTGAGCCTGTATGCGGTGGCGTGAAAGGTGTGCAGGGTAAGTCGGAAACCTTTGTGCTCTCATCATCGTCAAAGATTCCTTACTTTACCGGTTTCGAGGATGAGCATGACGGACTGCAGTGGACATTCATAAATAATCCTAACGCCGGCACCAACTATGGGTGGAGCATAGGTAAGAAGTCATATGTATACGAAGGCAATAAGACTGCCGTCGCATCAAACGGAGGAGCTGCCACTCAAGGCGATAACTGGCTTATGTCACCTCCTATTGAAATTGAAGCCGGCAACTATGTGATTGACTACTGGGTGCTTGGCGCAAGCTATGATAAGGATAGCTACGATGTAGCGCTCGGTACTGACCCGAAGGATCCCGCTACATTCACTCAGAATATTTTCACCCATGAAAATGAGTACGCTTATGATGAGGCAAACAAAGCCAATCGTGGCTGGGCGCATGTGGAGCAGGAATTCTCTGTGCCTGTATCCGGAACTTATCATCTTGGTGTGCTTCACCGCTCGCCGAGTACCTACTCAAATCTGCGTATTGACAACCTCTCAATCAATGCCAAGCCGGCAGCTATTGACGGTGTAGGCGCTGATAAGGCCGCCGTTACGGTAAGCGTGTTCGCGGGAACAGTCACCGTCACATCATCGGTTGAGGTTGCCCGTGTGGAAGTTATTGACATGCAGGGCCGCACGTTGAAAGCTGCCGCTGCATCCACGCTCAATGCCTCCGGCATAAGCGGCATCAATATCGTGGCCGTTACCCTTGCTGACGGTAGCCGCGTATATTCAAAGATAAAGTTTTGATAGATAGAAAGTTCATATAATAATGGCAGGGCGGGGAAGCGCGTGATGCGACTCTCCGCCCATTTTTTGTCTTGCACAGTACAAAAACAATCATTATCTTTGCAAAGTCCATCGCCCGGATGGCGGAATCGGTAGACGCGCCGGTCTCAAACACCGGTGGGGCAACCCATCCCGGTTCGATCCCGGGTCCGGGTACTGATAATGGCTGACAATCATCTGATTGCCGGCCATTATTTTTTAGGTGTCCTTCGTTATCTGTCAAATGAATTTGCTATCTTTGAATGCTTAAATAGCATCATCAATTATGCGTTCATACTTATTTTACTTTCTCGTTATACTGACGTTTATGTCAAGTATACATTGTGTTGCACAGGAACCACAGGATGTACCTACTGACAACTATGGTATGGTAAAAACAAACATTAGGGTGGCATATGATTATACCCATGCGTCAATCTCCGACCATTTTAATGCCCGTGTGTCTTACGAATTTCTGAAGAATCAAAAGTTTACACTTACAGCAAATATAAACTATAACTCGCTTCAAGCTGATTTTTCTAACGATGAGCTTCCAACAGGATATGATCCTCAACAGATGAATATGAACAAAACCCATCTGTACGGTCAGATCGGTGTTTCGGCTTCGTTCCGCAGCAATATATTCGGACGTCCGTTTATGGCGTTCGGGACCCTGTCGGCCGATATGGGCGATAGGCGTTTTCAGCGGGTGTCAGGCATAGCGATGGGTATCTTTATGCTGCGAGCCAATAGAGACACGCAATTTGGGATAGGTCCACTTGTATTGATAAATTCCACTTCCAAAGTGCCTGCATTTATTGTATTTATGTATCGTCATCGTTTCAACGATAACTTGGCCGTAAATTTATACGGAGGGATGTTTGGCCTTGATTACACTCCTACGAAGTCCGATCTGATAACCATCGGTGGCGATATTGATGTCAGGTCATTTTATTTTCGGCCAAACCATATAGATTTGCCGGAAAGATGCAGATATACAAATACTAATTTTCGTCCTGGCGTCAAATATAAGCGCCGGCTCGCGACAAATTTCTATGGTGAGATACAGGGCGGCGTTATCCTTAAGATGTCAAGCCGTGTGACGGGTATATCAGGTACAAAAAGATATTTCGATGTCCCGATGCCTGCGCGCCCATTTATACAGGTGGCGTTTAACTATGCGTTGTAGCTCTGTACAGGAACAAAAAAGCGTGCCGTCAGCCCGAGAGGTATGGCGGCACGCTTCCAAAATTAACGTGTATAGAATCTATATCCCTGTTGTATTATTTTGTTACAAATATCTTGGTGGCCTTTGAACCCTGACGGCGGATGTAGATACCGGTGCCAAGGTTTTCAGCATTCACGCGTACACCCTGAAGATTGTAGAATTCAACGGGAGCGTTGATGTCAGCATCGTCGGTTGTGATACCTTCGATAGCAGCGTTGGCAGGAGTGTATACAGATGATGTCTGGTAAACAACAACATCTGAGTATGAATTATTGCATACTGCCCAAGGAGCAAATGTCAGTTTCTTGTCCGCATCAAATTGTCCGGTGAAAGCTTCGCGTGAGGTGATTACAAAATAGCCGTCGCTGTCATATCCGGTAACCTCTTTGCTGAGTGTGTAGTTGGATATGGGCCAGTTTGATGTGGCCTGAATGGTGATGGTCCCTGTCTCAGCATTGTATGTGGCATTGATGTCGGGGTGGTTTGCAACGAATCCTTTCAGGATTATAGCATTGTCACTGTCGCCTTTCTCAATTGTCATTGTACCTGTGGGCTGAGAGAACTGACTCCATGCAGAATTGGATTCATCATAGCTTGTAAGAATATCGAAGGCCTGTACTGCAGTGATGTTGGTGTTGTAGTCGCCGAGTATTTCTTCAAGAGCAAATCCATTTCCGGTTCCTTCATTGTCTCCTTCTTCTTTCGGTGTGAATATTGAGGTGCCGTTATATGCGTATGCGTCGCCATATGATGGCTCTAATAGATTCCATCCTTCTACAGTCAGAACTTTGTTTTCATCAAAGGTGCCGGTTAAATCTGTGGGATTAGGAATACTTTCATATCCGCCAACAAGCTCCATAGTGCCTCCGCAGAGTTCCAGATCCCAATTGCCGCTATAGACATATGTAAACCATGTCTGATGCGGGATTGTCAATTTACCGGTAGATTCATCGAATGTTGCTGTTATATCAGCCTTCCCATTGATAAAATTCTTAATTGTAACATTGTTGCCGTCGCCTTTGACGATTGTCATGGTACCTTCTGTTGAGGTGTAGTTAACACCGTTACCGAACACATAGAATACTTGTGTTATTTTGGTGTTGATTGAATAATTGCCGCATATTTCATCAATTGTGAATGCATTGGCGGCGGGTGCTGCTAACATTGCTGCGGCAAGTGCGCATAAGGAGTAAATTTTTCTCATAAATATTTGGTTAAGGTTAATAAATCCATAGCTGAAATCAATTATCTGTGAGGTTAATTATTGAAATCCGTCAGAAAGTTATGTATAATTAGTTGATGTGGCAACAAATATGCGGTATTTTTAACTGCAATTTAACTAAAAAATAAATATGTGGAATTTATGTTGAATATTCATTCTGAGCGAAACCGATATTTGTACCCTGAGCGGAACATATCGCTATTTTCATCTGTTGAGTTAACAATTATTTTGGTGGTTTGACGAATTTTTTGCAAGTTTGCATAACACAACTTATTGGTGCTTCCTGCACCCCTTCAAAAAGCTATCTGAGCCATGACTGACCGAATGCCTGACAATACATCTGCCCCTGTGCGACGTGCTTCGTTGCCCATGCGCATCCTGCGGTTCTATATCGAGGGATTCCGGGCCATGACGGTGGGGCGCAAGCTTTGGGCGCTGATCATTATAAAGGTGATTATTCTCCTGGGCGTGTTCAAGTTGTGGCTGATGCCCGACATGCTCAAATCCAATTACGATAACGATGCCGACCGAGCCCGGGCGGTACGTTCTTCGCTGATACAGAAGAGATAATATAAACTAAATATATATTGCACATGAATGATTTAATGAGTGTTGTCGACTGGTCGCGCTGGCAGTTTGCCCTCACAGCCATGTATCACTGGCTGTTTGTTCCGCTGACGCTCGGCATTTCGGTGATAGTGGCCATAATGGAGACTATCTACTACCGCACGCGCAGTGAGCGCTGGCTCGCTGTCACGAAATTCTGGATGCTCCTCTTCGGCATTAACTTTGCCGTGGGTGTGGCCACCGGTATTATCCTTGAATTCGAGTTTGGCGCCAACTGGTCGAACTACAGCTGGTTTGTAGGCGACATCTTCGGTGCGCCGCTTGCCATCGAGGGACTGCTTGCCTTCTTCATGGAGGCTACCTTCATTGCCGTGATGTTCTTCGGCTGGACCAAGGTAAGCCCGCGTTTCCATCTGGCTGCCACATGGCTCACAGCCATCGGCGCATCGCTTTCGGCTCTGTGGATTCTGATAGCCAACGCATGGATGCAGTATCCCGTAGGCATGGAATTTGATCCCGCGCAGATGCGCAACGTCATGGACAATTTCTGGGACGTGGTACTCTCGCCCGTGGCCATCCATAAATTCTGCCATTCCGTATTCAGCGGCTGGACTCTGGCCGGCGTATTTGTCATCGGTGTCAGCAGCTACTTCCTTCTGCGCCGCCGCAACCGTGAATTCGCCTTCCGCTCCATCAAGGTAGGCGGATGGGTAGGCATGGCAGGCATATTGCTCACTCTCTGGAGCGGCGACGGCTCGGCCATCGACGTGGCCCGCGTGCAGCCTATGAAGCTTGCCGCCATGGAGGGACTCTACCGCGGTAAGTGCGCCCAGGAGATTGTAGCCGTTGGCCTTATCAATCCGGCCAAGACTCCGGAGAACGATGAAAAGCCCTATCTGTTTGACATCTCCCTCCCTTACGGACTGTCGTTCCTTGCCACTCACGATCCATACGCATTCGTGCCCGGTATCAACGACCTTATCGACGGTATAGAGCTGACTCCGGAGGGCGACACCATACGCACTGTGTCATATGCCGAGCGTATTGCCATGGGCAAGCAGGCTCATGAAGCACTCCGTGCATTCGATGCCGCTACTGCCGCCGGCAATGCCGTGGCTGCCGACAGTGCCGCCACAGCGTTGAAGCAGAACTACAAATACTTCGGCTACGGCTACCTCGACTCACCCTACGAGGCTGTGCCCCCAGTGGCTCTGACCTTCTACTCGTTCCGCGTCATGGTGATTGCCGGAAGCTATCTGCTGCTTTTCTTTGTGGTGATGCTTCTGCTGGCCTACCGTTTCCCTGCCGCGCTGTCGCGCCGTTGGCTCCAGTGGGTAGGCATGCTCACTATCCCCGTGGTATGGGTGTGCAGCGAGGCCGGATGGGTCACCGCCGAGGTTGGCCGCCAGCCCTGGATTATTCAGGACCTGATGCCATGTCGTGCCGCCGTGTCGGCCGTATCAGCCGGAAGCGTGCAGCTCACATTCTGGCTCTTCGCACTGGTGTTCACTGCATTCCTGGCTGCTGAAATGTGTATTATGCTCAAGGCTATCGAACGTGGCTCAAAGCAGGATTATGAATCGCTAAAAGACTAAAAGCTGATATGGTTAATTTACAACTCTACTGGTGGCTGCTCATAGCCATTCTCGGCGCAGCGCTGGTGTTCCTGCTCTTCGTGCAGGGCGGACAATCGATGCTTCTGCATAGGCTCAGTGCCAATCATCGCTCCATGATGATTGAGGCGCTCGGTCATAAATGGGAACTGTCGTTCACCACTTTGGTGGTGTTCGGTGGTGCGTTTTTCGCATCTTTCCCGCTGTTTTATTCCACGAGCTTCGGCGGAGCCTACTGGCTCTGGATGCTTATCCTGTTCAGCTTCATCCTGCAGGCCGTGAGCTACGAGTTCCGTTCCAAGCCGGGCAATCTGTTCGGCACACGCACCTACGATGCATTCCTCTTCATCAACGGCTGTGTGGGCTGTGTACTCCTCGGAGTGGCAGTGGCCATGATGTTCTTCGGCGCCGAATTCACAGTTACAAAGACTAATCTGCTCGACAATGCCGCCCCTGTCATATCGACATGGGCGCCCACGCATGGCCTTGAAGCCATAGCCGACTGGCGTAATCTGCTTCTCGGTTTGTCTGTGCTGTTCCTTGCCCGCACACAGGCATCGCTCTATTTCATCAACTGCTTCGGCGGACGCGACAAGGACTTTGACGCGGCACAGCACAAGTCCGTTCTTATCAACGGCATTATCTTCGTGGTGCTCTTCCTCGGATTCCTTGCCGTGCTGCTCACCTCGCGCGGACAGCAGGCGGTGATTGGCGGCGGACCGAACGATTTCGAGTGGGTCGATTACAAGTATCTCCACAATTTCCTCGACATGCCCGGAGTGTGCGTGGCCTTCCTTATAGGAGTGCTCATGGTACTCGGAGGCATAATAGGCACCATAGCCATGCCCCGCTGGAACGGTGGCATCTGGTACTCCGGACTCGGCACCGTGTTTGTGGTCATCAGCCTCTTCTTTGTGGCCGGCCTCTGCGGCACCCCCTATTACCCCTCGCTTGTCGACACTTCATCATCGCTGAGCATATTCAACAGCTCGAGCTCCGAATTCACGCTTACCGTCATGAGCTGGGTGTCAGTAATCACCCCCTTCGTCATAGCTTACATCGTGTATGTATGGCGGGCCATGAGCAAGCACTGATTCAGATCAGTTTACAATACCAAAAGAGCCGGATCCCGCACTTGGGGGACCCGGCTCTCTTTCTTTTTGTCGATATCCGTTTTATTCAATCGTCACGGGGCTGCACGATTCAGTGTTCACCTTCAGAGTGGCGCCGCGTGAGGGAGCTATCACGGTGTTGCCTTTCACCTCCAGGTTCTTCACCAGGCGCGCGCGTATCTCAGCCGAGGGATTCGACGGTTTGAAGCGTCCGGTGTTTTCAAACGTATTGTTGCGGATCGATATATTCTCATGTACCGGGCCGTCGTTGACCGATGCCTCCGGAGCCACAAGAATCACGGGCGACACGCAGTCAATAAAGCGGTTGTCCTTTATCACCACGTTGTGAGCGGGGCCCGATTCATACCAGCTGCGGGCATCGTCGGCTATCAGCACCGAGCTCATCGGGCAGCGGAAGAAAGTGCAGTCCTCTATCACTACGGGGCGCCATGTGGTGATCAGGATGCCGCGCGTGGGAGTCAGGGTGAAGTAGCAGCGGCTGATGTTTACCGACGGGCTCCATGTGATATTTTCCACCACGGCGTCCTTCAGCTTCAGCAGTTCGGCCGGCACATCGCGGTCAAGCGTCAGCTCCATCTCGAAGTCCGATATCAGGCGTGCATCCTTCAGCACGGCTATGTTGCGGCGCTGAAGCGAGCGTGAGTCTACTATGGCCACACTGTCGCCCGCGAAGAAAGCGCGGAAGCCGCGTGTCTGGCCGTGCATGAAGCGCACCTTCAGCTTGTTGGCTCCCTCGTGGCCCACAATGCGCAGATGTGTTCCGTGGACATTAATCGGGTCGTCGTGCGAGCCGGCGAAGTAGCAGTCCTCTATAGCCACATGGCCGCCGCAGCCGCTCACCTGAAGGAAGTCGGCAAATCCCGTGCATGTACGTCCGCTCTCCGCATCCGGAGCGCAGCGCAGCTTGCGGTAAGTCACGTTATTGCTCATTTGAGCCACGATACCGAAATTGCCCATAAACTGCAGGTTGAGCGATTCCAGCGTCACGTCCGAGCTGTTGCATATCAGGCCGGCTACCTCCGTGCGGAAGCTGTGGCGCATCTGATAGGTCATGCCGGTCACATCGGGCATCTTGCGCTTGAATGTGAATTTCACCAGCCCCGGCTCAATCTCCTCCACTGATTGGCTGAACTCTATAGGCGAGTCAGTGCGCAGTGTGGTCGAGTCGGTAGGGGAGTATATCTGGGCTATACCGTCGGTAAACTCCCATCCCTCTCCCTGCCAGTAGAGTTTTCCGTCGCGTATCTCATACTTCGAGCGGGGGTGTACGCGTGCCGTCATGCTTGTCATATCCTGTGCGGTCACGGTCATCTCAGGCACCGACGGGTCAGCCGCATCGATAGTGAAATTACGCAGCGTCACGTTCGAGCAGCTGTCAATGGCCCACGGGGTCATTTCGCCATGTGTTATGATTTTGGCACCTCCGCCGTCGATAGTCAGGTTGGATATGCCCCGCATCAGCAGCCCCACATGCTTCGTGTTGTCAGGATTCTCCTGCACGGTGGTGGTGTTTGACACGAAATACAGACGCGGTGTAGCCTTGGTGCGCGATATGTTGTACACACCCGGCGCGAGCTTTATCTCCACGGCACGGCCCTTCATCTTGGCCGCGCGGTCAATAGCCTTCTGGAGCGTCACCGTGGCGTCGCCCTTTACAGGCTTTACGTTGATTACAGTCGTTTTTTCTGCTCCGCTCACCGTCATTACCGACAGCAGGGCGGCTGCAGCGCATGTTATAAACTTCATTGTAATTAGGTATTAGGGGTTAAGTTTTTGTTATATAATCACAAAGATAGCGTTTATTTTTTGTCAATCAACATAAAAAGGTGTAAGTTTGCATCTTGATGCCGGAGCATGACTGCCCGGAATACTAAACGAATATTCTAACATTGACCATGAAATCAATCTATTCACTGATCTTACCGGCTCTTATGCTGCTCGGGCTTGCTGCAGGATGTGGTTCTTCAGCGGCCAAGGCTGACCCTCAGCCCCAGTATGTAACCGTGCGCGATGGCAATTTTTACATCGGCGATTCCATTTACCGCTATATCGGCACCAACTTCTGGTATGGTCCGATACTCGCCTCCGAAGGACGTGGCGGCGACCGCGAGCGTCTGGCCCGCGAGCTCGACTCTCTCAAGGCTCTCGGACTCACCAACCTCCGTATCCTTGCCGGTGCCGACGGACGTGAGGGGCTTCACTCCCACGTGTCGCCCGTAATGCACACTGCCCCCGGCGAGTATAACGACACCCTGCTCCGCGGCCTCGACTATCTGCTTGCCGAGCTCGAAAAGCGCGATATGAAAGCCGTGCTCTATCTCAACAATGCATGGGAATGGAGCGGCGGCTACGGCACCTATCTCGAATGGACCGGCCACGGACCAGCACCGCTCCCCAACGTCGATGGCTATCAGGCCTATGTCGACTATGTAAAGCAGTTTGTGCTCAATGACTCAGCCCGCGCCCTTTCGCTCGAAAACACCCGCCGCCTTGTAGGACGCACCAACACCGTCACCGGAAAGCCCTACTCCGAATCCCCCGCCATCATGTCATGGCAGGTATGCAACGAGCCCCGTGCATTCAGCAAGGAGGGCAAGGAAGCGCTGCTCACATGGATTCAGGAGACAGGCCGCGCCATCAAGGAGATTGACCCCAACCATCTTGTCAGCACCGGTTCCGAAGGTAAATATGGCTGTGAAGTTGACCTCGACCTCTGGACACGCATCCATTCACTCCCTGAAGTTGACTACGCCACCATACATATATGGCCCCGCAACTGGAACTGGCATCGCCGTGGCTACGCTGTCGAGGACCTCGATACAGCCATCGCCTACACCAAGAGCTACATTGATGAACACGTGGCAGCCATAGCCCCCGCCAAGCGTCCCCTCGTCATCGAGGAATTCGGTTATGCACGTGACGCCGAGGATTTCAAGATCGGCTCACCCATCACCGCGCGCGACCGCTATTACGACTTCATGTTCAGCACCGTAAGCCAGGGCAAGGACATCGCCGGCCTCAACTTCTGGGGATGGGGCGGAACTGCCGTACCCCTCCACGACACATGGGAGCAGGGCGACCCCTATACCGGCGACCCCGCACAGGAGCCGCAGGGCCTCTTCTCAGTCTTCACCGCCGATAAGTCAACCATCGACCTCATCCGCAAGCACAACAAAAAGTAAACACATCCCACACCCATATACCTGAAGTCCCGCCCCCTTCCCGAGGCGGGACTTTTTATCATGCCTGGTAATCTATCTGATAAACTGGTTTTTTATGCGGATTTGTAGGGACATCGCTCCGCGATGTATACCCTACTTTACAGTGCTATTATAGTCCGGAACGGACGATTTTGATGTAACATTAGATGCATCTGCATAGCGAACCTGAAAGGTTCATTCATGTTTTAGCCGCGGGCCGAGCGATAGCGAGCCCCGCGGAAAAGCGAGCCCCGC
>OFGJ01000792.1_pt1 | contig 20215 bp, 15 predicted proteins | sample 1521731 | NCBI WGS metagenome assembly OFGJ01 (sample SAMEA3504126, study PRJEB24116) | mouse gut metagenome | biome: mouse gut; feature: mouse-associated habitat; material: faeces | place: Denmark | collected 2011 | reverse complement strand
GGTCAATGACCGAAGCCGAATCCCACAAGCGACGACCCAGATGAGCCATTATGACACACCCTCTTTTTCATACCCTTTCGTAAGATTTCAGTCTGCTGTTTGTCAATCAGGAGCAAGACTGGGGTTTGCCGGGGTCTGTTGCCATGCGCGGGTAGTTGTCAGAGAAGGTTGGAGCGCTCAGTTATTTCGGCATCGTTCATGGTGTAGGTGTCAAGGCTGCTTTCCTTCGCCTGGATGCAGATGTAGGTCATCGGTTCGGCCGAGGTGCATTTGAGGTTGCGGTCGCAGTGTGTCGACACCCTGATTACGGAACCTTCCCCGATTTCGAAAACTTCGTCGTCTACTTGGAATCTGCCTGCGCCGGAAAGAATGATATAGTTTTCCTCGTTCTTTTTGTGGGAGTGAAAAAACGGTACCGATGCATCTGTGGGCAGTGTTCCGAAGGATATTTCGCATGAGGTAGCGCCGGTGGCATCCTTTATGAATTGTTTGCCCTCGAAGTTATGGATTTTACCAACGGTTGCGTGTGCGAATTTTTCCCCTCTGTGAAGATGTTTTGCTTCGTTCATAATTGATGGTCTATTTGTTATAGTTGATTTTGTTGACTAACTTTGCCGTTGTAACCGGCTTTCTTTTTGATAGCGCAAAATTAAACTAAAATAATCTGTAAAACAAGAACTTACGTTAAAGTAAGGTGCTTACTTCCCGGTAACTGTTTTTGAAAATGAACTCATTGCCCCTTAAAGAAAATTTGAAAAAATACACATGTACCGACTCATGCCCGGTAAGGAATGTCATCGCGCGTTTCTCTGGCAAGTGGTCGATACTGATTCTGTGTGTTTTGGCTGAGAACGAAGCAACCCGGTTCAATGCAATCGGAAAAGCCATCCCGGACATTTCCCCGAAGGTGTTGGCCGAGACATTGAAAAACCTGGAGGCTGACGGTTTTGTAAACCGTCGTATGTATGCTGAAATCCCGCCAAGGGTGGAATATTCACTCTCTCCTCTCGGGCACAGCCTAATGCCTCACATAACCTCTCTGATAAACTGGACATTGGAAAATTTCGATACCATTACAGGCAACAGGCGTAAGAGGCATGAAGGCTGATGCCTGACTCATTGTTTTTATATGCCGTATCGGATTTCAATATGCGACAGTAATAAGGATGCGCCGTCCTGACGGCACATTACATCGCTTTATCTTTGGTGAATGAACCGGCGTTTTGTCAAAAGTCTGACTTTTGACAAAACGCCGGTTCCCATTTGGTGCAATTTGCAAGCCTCTGCTATGAATAGGCATCGACAAAAACGCCGTGGCATAAAAAGTGTGATTAATCAAGGGTGTTGAATAATAAATATATTGACATTACATGCTTATGCGTTATGCTTTTTCAATAATCAGTCTATTTTCAGCATGTATGTTAATTGGCATAATGACATAAATTTACCTTAAATCTTATCTTGCTGCTATTATAATACTCTAAAATTGAAGTGTAATAAAAATATAATCCTTAAATTAGCATACTTTAACATATATAAATGGAGGATATTGTAAACTATATTTTACATTTGTGAACAAATCAAAAATCATTCACAATAATCCTAATATTTTGCAGATGAAAAAATTTTTTACGAATCTCCTTTCCTGCTGCCTGGTGGCAACTTCCTTCGGATTCGCGCATTTTGCAGAGGCTGCGCCGTTTGAATTAGAGTATAATTTCGACGATGATGCCGGGTTTCCTCAGGGGGTTGATCTGCCTGAAGGCTGGGCTGAATCAGGCAATACCGGTTTTTTGCGTCGTACAGCCGATTATTTCGGTTTCTATGCCAAATCGGGTGATTATGTGCTTGGAAAGAGTGGTGCCGCTCCCGGCGATGTGTTGTTCACCCCCATGATGAAACTCAAAGGAGGGGAGCCATGCACGATTAGTTTCAATTATATTGCTCCCGACGGCGGCCTGTATGTATATTCCTATGGTCTTGATGTCAAGGCTGGCAGCGCGCAGAATGTCGAGGCGCAAACCATAACGGTTGGCTCTGTGGAACGTGAGGGTTATCCTGAATGGAAAGAATTCAGTTTCACATTCACACCTGATGCCGACGGGGAATATTGCTTCTCTATCACGGTTACCACTTATCTGCCCACTGGCAGTGGCAAGGGGATTGCTTTCGATGATATATTCATAAATGGGGAAGAACCCGATGAGGGTGGCTCTCCTGTTGAACCCTCGGAGCCGGTGGATGGGGTGGATTTCGAAATGGAGTTCACTTTTGACGAAGATGCCGACTATCCCGGAGGGGCAACATTCCCGGAAGGTTGGGGTAACGACGGCGGCATGTTCCAGCGTGCCTTGGCATCTGATTTCGGCCTGGTGGCCAATTCGGGCGATTATGTTCTCGGCAAAGCCAGTGTGAGTCCGGAGGTTGTGCTCTACACCCCGATGGTGAACCTCGTTGGTGGTGCAAAATGCACCCTTGAGCTGGATTTCATAGCGCCGGCATCGCTTTATGTGCGCAGCAATGGATTCGAGGTGAAAGCCGGTAATTCACAAAATGTTTCTGACCATACCTATAAATGTGGTTCGGTTAGCGCCGACTCTCATAACGATTGGGAAAAACATGTGTTTGAGTTCACACCTGATGCCGACGGGGAATATTGTTTTTCAATCACTTTCACCAACGGGCCGGTAGGCCCCAGCGGGGAAGCCGTGGCGTTTGACGATGTGTTCATCACCGGCAAGCATCCGAAATCGGATACCCCGGCCCCGTTAGAACCAAATGCCGACAACCTTGCCGACTGTATGGATCTTCCTTATATAGAGACGTTCTCTGACCCCACACATTATGATGGTACCTCACAGCTGCCTATAGGATGGCATTCTACCGGCACTACCGTATGGGTTACAGCCAATATCAGAAACGACCTGCCTGCAATAGAGGGCGACTATTACATGGTGACTCCCAGAAGTGAGTATGAACGTGATGCGAAAGCTTACACTCCGTTCTTCAATCTCGAAGCTGGAACCGAATACACAATATCCTTCTATACCATGATAGAAGGGGGCTGGGATGATGACGGGGATTTGCATCTGCCCACCCTGGAATTCAGTGTCGGTACTGAGCAGGATTACGAATTCCACCGCACGTTGCTTTCCTTTGACAACCAGCATACATCGTGGGTTAAACGTGAAACTGCATTCAAGCCCGAAATCTCAGGTCCTTATTGCTTTGCATTTGCCCTGTCGGGAGAAGCCAACACCGGCATGGCTGCTATTGAGTACCTGCAAATCACGGCACCCGGCTTGCAGGCACGTGTCGAACCAGGCTTTGCCCCGATTGGTATTTTCGACCTTTATACCAGTAACATGCTTGCTTTCGAAGGGAAACCCGTAAAATTCGCCAATACAAGCCGTTATGCCGATTCTTATGCATGGAGCCTTACCTTTGATGGCGAAGAGGTGGCGGCAACAACCGAGTCTAATCCTTCGTTCGTGTTCGATACTTCCGGTGAATACAAGCTCTCACTGTCCGCAACCAACTCACGTGGCACACGCTCTACCACCAAGACATTCGAGGTAATCGTGGTAAGCGATGACGATTCCGACCCCGGTCTGGCTGTAAGCCTCCTGAATGAACGCAGCGACATGATTGCCGACCGTGGCAATATCCCATGCTTTGATACGGCTCCCGATGCCGATTTCATAACAGGCTACAATCACTATTACCATAAATTGGCCCAGCTGTTCAGTTTCCCTGCCGGCACGGAGACATGGGTAAGCCAGGTTTCATTCTGGGTTACCGACAGGTATTACCGCAATGCGGCGGTAACATATGGCGATGACCGCGACAAACCGTTTTCAATCGTGTTATACGGGGCTAAAGAGGATGGCAGCCTTGACCCTGAAACGGTATTCGGACGATTCGACACAACGATAGGGGAGGCAATGGGTAAAATCGGGCTGGGTTCTATTTCGGGCGACCCGCGTTTTGTAAATTTCCCCAAGCCTGTTAAGACCACCGGCCCGGTGTTTGTGGCAATGGAATTCGATGCTTCCATGACTATTGATGCTGAAGACCCCAACTTAGGGCGCTCATATATCTCCACCTCCTGCATAAAGTTCGGCCACGGGCAGGGTAACCTCCATGTGCAACCGTTTGCCGTTCCTGAGGGGTGCATCGTGCCCACCGACGGGAGCTGGTGCAAACTTGGAGACCTCGACAGTTCCAAAGCCGCCTACGGGGCCAATTGGCAGCTGTGGTTATCCACACGCGACCCGCAAGAGAGCGGCCTGACCGCCGTGAATCCCGATGGCGACACCGTGTTTGCCGTGTGTCTTGACAATGCAGGGAATATCGTGGTAAGCGGCACATCCGAAGGTGAGACAGTGACCGTTCACAACGTGGCAGGTGTGCTGGTCGCTTCTGCAATCGCCGCTGATAACAGCACAACGGTTCGGGCATCGCATCTCGGCAACGGTATATATATTGTAAAAGCTGCCGCCGGTTCGGTGAAAATTGCTAAATAAGTCTCAAACTCACATCTAATACCCACCGCAAAGACGCATCAGTCGGACATAAGGCTTCCGGGCTGTTGCGTCTTTGACTTACTTTAAGCTTATGAATAGATTTGCAAATCAGATAATCGGTGCCATAATGGTGTTGGCGCCCGCAACATATGCCGATGCAGTGTGTGCCTATCCGGGTTCTGTCAAGGTGTCGCAGCCCGACGGAACCATTGTGCAGGTGCGCGTCCATGGCGATGAAAATATCAACTGGGTCACAAGTCCCGACGGATATACCCTGATGTATGATGGGAAAGGCTTCCTTACCTATGCCGGTGAAGAATCAGGCGTGTTATCACCATCCGGCCTCCGCTACCGAGACGGGAACAGTGCTCAGGCTGCCGCTATGGGGTTTAAGCCCGGAATGCCGCCAATCGGATATTTGAAGAAAAGGGCAAAGAAGGGGAATCCACCGCAGGAATCCTCGCCTGCAAGAGTCCGTACACAGATTGACGGGACTTTCCCGTCTAAGGGGAAACGCAAGCTGTTGATGTTGCTTGTCAACTACAAAAATACCACGCCGATATTCACACAGCAGGATTTCGATGATTATATGAATGCCGAAGGCTTTGCCGGAATAGGTAGCTTCCGCGATTACTATCTTGAAAATTCCTACGGGCAGCTTGACATAAACACCACGGTAACACGGTGGATAACGTTACCAAACGAAAAGGACTATTATGGCTCCGACGGGGCGTTGGCACTTATTGCCGATGCCCTGCATCTCGTTGCCGATGAAATCGATTTCCGGGATTTCGACAACGATGGCGACGGGATTCTCGACGGGTTGGCGGTCATTCACCAAGGCGCCGGTCGTGAAGCCACGGGCGCGCCTAACGATATCTGGTCGCATTCGAGCACAATCTACGGCATGGAGTTCGGCGGGGTGCAGATTCGGCGCTACACAATCCAGCCGGAGCTGCTTGGCAACGCCGGGACGAGAATGTCGACCATAGGGGTTATGTGTCATGAATTCGGGCATAATCTTGGTGCCCCGGATTTCTATGATACCGACTATGAGTTAAGCGGAGGTGAATTTCCCGGCACCGGCGTGTGGGACCTCATGGCTTCCGGTGCATGGAACGGCGATATGGGCGACCGTCCTGCCGGCACGAACATGTGGCAGAAAATACAGCTTGGGTGGGTCACCCCGGAAGTACTCGACGGGGATAGGTCGGTCAAGGCTATGAAAGGGGCCACCTTCGTCCCCGAGGCGTATAGGTTCGACTGTACGGTTCCGGGGGAGTACTTCATTTTGGAGAACCGGCAGCGTGAGGGCCATTTCGACAACGCACTACCTGGTGAAGGGTTGCTCATACATCATATCGATGAATCTATTGTGGATAATGGTTTGGTCAGCAATACGGTTAATGCCACATTCCCGCAGGGGGTATATACCGTTTGCGCCGGTTCGATGCAGGATCCGGACACCGATGCCTATACTTACGGGGCTGTCAGCTCCGACATATGTCCGTTTCCCGGAGCTATGGGGGTGACGCAGTTCTCCGACCGCACCAAACCATCGACAAAATCCATATCCGGGCGTTACACTTACAAAGGTCTTGGGAATATCGTGCAGAACGATGACGGCACTGTAGGTTTTGACTTTTTCTGCGATGAGGAACCTGCAGCCCCACGCAATCTGTCAGCAGTGTCACGCCGCGGGGCCATAACACTTTCATGGGATGTTCCCGAAGGTCAGCAATCCCCGGTTTGTTACAATCTGTCGAGAAACGGGGTGTTTATCGGGCAGGTCGAAACATGCCGGTATACCGATACCGCAACCGGCGGACAAACCTTCCTGGAGTACACGGTTGATGCCGAATATCCCGACGGGCTTATATCGCCCTATGAGTCACTGGCCATACGCATCCCGGCCAACCGCGTTGCCTCTATGGAGGCTTCTGTGAGTGACGGATGCAATGTGGATTTGTCGTGGGAACTGGATGACCGGCTGACACGGATGCAGGGCGATAACGAGAATTTCGAGATGGTATCGCTCCCTGTCAAGTCGCTTGACTATGCGCATCGTTTCCGTGCTGAAGACCTGGCGGTGTATCGTGGTTACAAGATACGTCGAATCGCCTTCTATCCATGCCAATCGCAAAAGGAGCTTCAAAGCACATTACGGATATGGGAGTCGGAACCCGGCGCAGCGTCACCCGGGGCGATAGTGTCGGAACGGCAGCTCAAGGAATTCGGCAATTCCATATGGAACAACGTTACTCTCACGAAGCAGGTTGAAATCACCGGCGACAAAGACCTGTGGATAGGGGTGCACTACGAATCATCGGTCAACAACATTACCCTTCTTACCGACAAAGGCCCGGTTGTCGACGGGTTTGGCAATCTGCTTGACATTGAAGGTGGCGGATGGGGCACTGACATGCGTGTAACCGGCAATATCTTTGGTTATGCCACCTTGCAGAAACCTGCCGTTGCTGTGGATGGGGCAGTGATAGTTCCTGAGGGGGATGCCGATACGGAAATCGACATGTACTACCCTTATGCATTCGCGATTTACCGCGACGGGGAGCTGATAGGCACTACTGCAGGCGATTCGTTCACCGACACTATGGTGCCTGAAGGGGAACACGTGTATTCCGTGTCTGGCCTGTTTAAAGGAGGTAGCGAATCCAGCTGGCTGGAGGATAGAGTGGTCATAGAATCATCCGGCATAGTCTCAGCCGAATCCTGTTCACCTGCCATATGGGTTGAGGAGAAGACTCTCCATATATCAGGGTATAACGGTCGGTTGAGAATTACGTCTGTCGACGGGGTTACACTCTTTTCAGGGAACTGCCTTTCAGATTATGCGATACAGCTACCGGCCGGTATCTATATCGTGTCTACAAATGGGGGTGTTGCGAAAACTATTGTGCGCTGATTCCCCTTTCCCGCAGGGTGTGTGAACCATTCTGACAGCACCCTCGCCATACTTGAGAAAACCAAGGCGGTGTGCCAAAATATTGAATTTTGACACACCGCCTTGCAGGTTATACCTCCCCGGTGTCGAGCAGTCGGAATGTAAGCCGGTGGTGGGGGGTGGGGCCGTGGGCGGCAATGGCTGCACGGTGGGCTTTTGTAGGGTAGCCTTTGTTAATCTCCCATTGATAGGGCGGGAAATCGGCAGCGAGCTGTCGCATAAACTCGTCGCGGTGGGTTTTGGCGAGGATTGATGCTGCGGCGATGTTGCCGAACCGACCGTCACCCTTGACAAATGTCTGCCAGGGGAGGTCGCGATAGGGTTTGAAGCGGTTACCGTCGATAATTACATTGCGTGGACGCACCTTCAGGGCGTCGAGAGCCCGGTGCATTGCCTCGATTGATGCGTTAAGGATATTTATTTGGTCGATTTCCCCCGGTGTGCAGCTGGCTACCGCCCAGGCCAGGGCTTCGCGTTCGATAATGGGGCGCAGGGCTTCACGCTTCTTTTCGGTGAGCTGTTTTGAGTCGTTGAGCCATGGATGGTGGAAATCGTCGGGAAGGATTACTGCGGCGGCGAACACGGGGCCGGCCAGGCATCCCCGTCCGGCTTCGTCACATCCGGCTTCGAGGGTGCCGGGCTGGTAACAGTTTGGTAGCATGTCAGGTTATGGTAGCTTGCGTTATCTACAGGTCTTTTCGGAACGAGCGGCGGCGGCGGTGCTGGCGGGTTTCGAAGTAGTTCCACTGGTCCTGCACTTTCGAATTATCTTCAAGCTCGGGGTTTGATTCGGCATGGGTGAAGCCGTATTTGTTGTAATAGGGTATAAGGTCGGCGAAGAGCAGTGCATTTATCCCCTTGTTCTGATATTCCGGCTTTACGGCTATCAGGAGCAGGTCGACAGTGTTGTCGGGCTTGCCCCACAGGGCTTTCAGCAGGTGCATCCATCCGAACGGGAACAGGCGTCCGCGGCTTTTTTGCAGTGCTTTCGAGAACGACTGTATGGAGATGCCTATGGCCACCAGCTTGTCGTCGGCATCGGTCACCACGGTCACAAGGTCGAGGTTGATGATGCCGAGATACATTTTTATGTAATATTGAATCTGCCTGGGTGTCAGGGGGGAATAGCCGTAAAGTTGGTCGTAGGCTTCGTTTATCAGTTCGAAGAGCGCCACACCGTATTCCTCTTTGATTTTTTTTCGAGAAGTGTATTTCTTGATTTTAAGGTTGTTACGTTTCTGTACGAGTTCGGCTATACGTTTGTGCTTTTCGGGAACAGAGTCGGGCACGGTGATACGGAATTCCACCCAGTCGGTCTCCTTTTCGAAGCCCATACGCTCCATGTGGCGGGGATAGTAGGGATAATTGTAGATTGTGGCCATTGTGCCCAGCTCTTCATATCCTTCGATGAGCATCCCTTCGTGATCCATGTCGGTGAACCCCATCGGGCCTACAATAGAGGTCATCCCTTTGGAACGCCCCCAGTCGCTGACGGCTTTGAACAGGGCGTCGACAACCTCGTCATCGTCAATAAAGTCCACGAATCCGAAACGCAGGCTTTTCTGCCCCGACCGTTCGTTGACCAGCCTGTTGATTATGCCTGTGATGCGCCCTACGGGCTTGCCGTCGCGGAAAGCCATGAAGCTTTGGGCTTCGCAGAACTCGAACGCCGGGTTTATTGCAGGAGAGAGGGTGTTTGTGTCATCGGTGACAAGCGGCGGGACGAACCACTGGTTGCCGTCGTAAAGGTCGATTCCGAATTGCACATATTTTTTCAGCTCCCGGCCTTCGGGGGCTATTTTTCTAATCTCTATTGTTGACATTGCAGATTGTGTCGGTGACGTCGATATGACTTACTTGTTATCTTTGATTTAGAGATTGTCTAAAAATCTTTTGGAAAAATTTTTAGACAATCTCTTAGCGTAATCAGGCGTTAGGTGTGTGCCATGTTTATAGCACCGGGTCTTTGATGCTGAACCATGCAAGCACGGCAATCATCACTATCAGGAAGGTTATGATTACCACATACAGGCGTTTGTTTGTGCCACCTGACAGTGCCATCCTCAGGTCGGGAATATCGCGGAAGCGGCGGCGTGGATCGGGTGCGGTGCATTTCTCGACAACGCGGTGCAGCCTCGGGCTGCGGTCGCCGGTGGCCGACAGTACCTCGCCGAGCACTTTGCCGAAATTGTAGATATCCTCCGAGGCATCAGCCGGGGTGAGGTGTTCGCGTTGGTCGAAACCTACGTCGATTACCTTAAGGTTCCGTATGTTTTCGGTGAATATGACCGTTTCGGGGCGTATGGGGTGGTGCACTATATGGTTCGTCTGTATATAGCTTATGGCATCGACAAGCCGTGTAACGATTTTTTCCTGTATATCGGCATCGACCGCCCCTTTGTCGAGGAGTTTTCGCAGGGAATCCCCGTAGACGTCGTCGGTGATGATACACATGCCAAGCCCGGGCACCTCTTCGAAATCGTTGATCATGATGATGCTGGGGTGTGCCAGGTTATACCGCACGTCGAATTCCTTTTCAATCATCTCACGATATTCGGGCTTGTCGCGCAGTTCAGGCCGCAGGGTTTTAAGCATCACCCATTTGCCATGTTTTTTTGCGGTGTAGACCTCATAAAAATCCTCATCCCATTCGGGAAGGTGTTCGATTTCGGTCCATTTGGGTTGTTCGTTGCTCATGTGGTGGCGTGGGTTTATCGGGGTTGTGAAATCATGAACATTTGTTCGCGGCTGTTGTCGAAATAAAGTATATGTTGCCGGTCACTTCCGGGAAACACTACCTTTATGGCGTCGACATCTCCGACCTTTGTACGGTCGACTATGCGTTCTATGCCAAGCACATTGGTCAATAACCGCTCCATATCGGCTTTCGATATTACGAAGAACGGCGATGTGGCCATAGTGCCGCGCCCGCTTTCCAGAATGGCTGTGGCTATAAGGTCGCTTCTTATCCCGAAGTGCAGAATGTCGGCTTTGGAATGCGCTTTCCCGCTCATACGGTCGGCTGCTGCCAGCGCCAGTACATTCAGCTCCAGCGATACGGGATTCAGTGCCAATGCCTCCTTGCAAAGTTGCGAGGCCCGTTCGTAGTTGCCGGAATCATATGCCTGGCCGATTTCATCGAATGACTCGGTGGGATCATAACCGGCTGTAAAAGAATAACCGAAATATATGGTTGCCAGTTCGGTCGGCGTAAGCGTGGTGTCGGCTTGTTCAAAGCGGTTAAGAAGCTCACGGAATCTGTCAGGATGCATTTTCACATCCACCTCGACGGCTTTCAAGTCGAGGGCATGGATTGAAAAGGCGGCTGTGGCAGCCAGCAGGAGCATCGTTACTTTGGCAAGCATGGTGGCGAAAAGTTTGTAAGGGGGCGTTTATTGCGGGAGCTGCAGCCCTGCGGCTTTGAGGATTTTGCGTGGGATTTCAGTATTGTCCTGCAAGGGGGTGAACAGCATGCAGTCGGCACCTATGGCATAAACAGGCACGGGGGAGCCGGTGTGGTGCGTGGTGGTCCATCCGAATCCGGATTTGTAGTTGAGGATGTCAAACACCCGCACAACAAACTGGTTGTAGGATGAATAAAGTGTTTTTTCCTCGCCTACGTCATTATGTTTTTCGAAAATTTCGGTAAACATGTTTTTGATGCTCTCCTCCTCGTCGGGATTAAGCCTTACGGTTGACCAGAATCCGAGTTTGTCGCGGAGCACCAGCTCCATCTCCGTCCATGAAAAGGGTTCTTTATTTTCGAATTTCGTTTTGCAGAACTCGTTGAACAGCTCTTTTGATATTTTTTGTGCGGCGGCGTGCTGGGGCTGCACACTGTAGCCTGTGGCGGCGCAACCTACCGACATCCCTCCTGTCTCATGGTCGGCGGTTACCACAATCAGGGTTTCGTCGGGATGTTGCAGATAGAATTCATAGGCGATGCGGATGGATTCGTCGAGGCTGATTACCTCGCGTAAGGATGTGCCTCCGTCGTTGCCATGGCCTGCATGGTCGATTTCGCCGCCTTCAACCATCATGAAGAATTTGTCGGGCGACACACGCATCAGGTGGTCGAGCCCGGCACGGGTGAGCTGCGGCAGTGTCAATGCCCCGGCGATTGAGTCGATGGCATAACCTATAGAGTTGTTCCGTTCGTTGTGGAACGGGCTGAGTACCAGGATGCGTTCTGCCGTTGTGTCGATATCGTTAAGCCCGTAGCTTATGCTGACGTTGTTTTCTGCAAAATAATCGAGCAATCCGGTGTCATTGCCCTTTTTATCCTTTGTTCCACGCAGGGCGGCACCTGCGGCGAAATGGTAGCCCGATTCGGCCAGGAACCGCCCGGTGTCGTAAAACTGGCTACGGTTTGCCACATGGGTGTAAAATGCCCCGGGGGTTGCATCGTCAATGGCCACGGATGTTACAAGCCCCACCCCGTAGCCTTCATCGAACAGCACTTTGGCAATCGAAGTGACCGCGGTGGTGTCGGGGCTCATCCCCAGCATGCTGTTTTTTGTTTTTACTCCGGTGGCAAGTGCTGTGCCTGCCGCCGCCGAATCGGTAACGTCGGAGTTTGCCGAATGTGTAGTTGCCATGGAAGCGACGGGGAAGGTGGTCATAACCAAAGGCTTCTCATTTTTCAGCACGTTTTTGTTATACAGCTGTGCGTTCGTTACCTCGGGTATGCCCATGCCGTCGCCTATGAAATAGAATATATATTTTGGCGTATCGGCCACGGCAGCCAGTGATGCGGCTAACGCTCCGGTTACCAACAGGGGGCGGATTTTGGCGGAAAGTTTCATTGCAAGCATTGTTTTCATGTTGTCTGGATGTTGATATTGTCTACTTGTTTGGTTATTTGATGTTCATTGAAAGCATGGGGTCGATGAAACGACGGTCGTTGCTAAGACGTGGGATTTTGCGTTGGCCTCCGAGTTTGCCTGTCGATGCAAGCCATCGGTCGAAAAGTCCCGGTGCGGCGGTTTCAACCGATAGCCTGTCCAGGAATATGCCTCCTGTCCGTTTGGCCTGGTAATCGGAGTTCTCCTGTTGGAGCGCCTGGTCAAGTATTTGCTCGAACTGCTGCATATCTTCCGGGGGGATGGCGAATTCTACCAGCCATTGGTGGCGTCCGCGTGTGTGGTCGCCGGCATACACCGGCGCGGCGGTGTAGTTGAGCACTTCCGCCCCGGTGGCGGAGCAAGCCTTGGCCAGTGCGGCGTCGGTGTTATGCACCATTACCTCTTCGCCGAAAGCATTGATGAAATGTTTTGTTCGTCCGGCTATGGTTATTTCCAACGGGTCTGTAGATTCGATTCTCACAGTGTCGCCCAGCGGGTAACGCCAGAGCCCGTTGCTCGAGGTTATAACGAGGGCATAAACCTCGCCTGTTTTCACTTCCCAGGAGGGGACGGGGGCGGATGAGGGGTTGGCGGCCGGGATGAACTCGTAGAACACGTCGGTGTTCATCAGCAGGCGCATGTTTTTAGAACCCGGACGCGCCTGCACACCGAAGAATCCTTCACTGGCGTTATAGTTCTCCCAGTAATTCATTCTGCCGGGAGCCGTTATGCGGTCATATTGGCTGCGGTAGGGGCTGAAGGATATCCCGCCATGGAAAAACACCTCGAGATTTGGCCATACGTCGTGTATGGTGTTTGCCCCGGCTTGTTCAATTACCTGTTTCAGCACTGTCAGGAACCATGACGGCACTCCCGATATGGAACGGACGTCGGCTTTCAGCGAAGCTTCCACCAAGGCGGGGAGTTTACGCTGCCAGTCCTCCATAAGTGCCACATGTTTTGAGGGTATTCTGAAAAGGTTGACCAATGGGTTTATGCGGTCGATAAGTGTTGCCGACAAATCCCCGACCTTAACTTCTTTGCGCAGTTGCAACTCATTGGCGAAGCTGCCCCCAAGGATGAAGTTCTTCCCCCCGAAAACATGGCTGTGGGGGGCATGGTGCAGGTAGGAGGCCAGTGAGAATGCCGCGCCTCGGTAGTGACCCCGGCTGAGGCAGCGCCCGGTTATAGGGATGAATTTGCTTTTGCCGTCGGATGTGCCTGATGATTGGGCGAACCTGTGTACGGCACCCGGCCATAGCACATCACGCGCCCCTTCCATCATTTTCATGACATCCTGGCGGATAGAGGAATATTCCCCTGGCGGGACTTTGGCGGCAAATTCCTCGTAATCCCGGATCTTGCCGAACCCGAACCGTTGGCCGATGGCTGTTGTGCGTGCGGATGCGACAAAATTGCAGAGCAGACCGCGCTGCCCCGCTTCGAGATGCTCCTCTGCCTTTAGTTCGGCTTCATACACCCTCTCGAAATATGGCCGGGAAATCCCCGTAAAGTCAATCATCCGCCCGGATTAAATGCAAATCATCTACAAAATTACGAAAAATTCCCCAAGCATCACCCTGTCAGGTTGAAAACTTGTCTCCGTGGCGGGGATATTCGCTTCTTTGGGGCGAACTGTTATGATGTCAGAGGTGTTGATGTTTTGATATGAGACCCGAACGCCTGTTTCTGCCGTTTTTGTTCATACTGACCGTGGCTTTGACCAGTGGATGTAGCCTTATTTACGACTACGATGATTGCCCCACGGAGTCGGTAGGGGCGTTCTTGGTCGATAGTGATTGGCTGTATGCGCCTGATGCCGACCCGGAAGGGATGGCATATGTGTTTTTCCCGGCTGAGGGTGAGGAGTGGCGATTCGATTTCCCTGGCCGCACAGGTGGCGAGGTGAAGTTGCCTGACGGTGAATATTCGGTAATGGCGTTTAATGATGATACATCAGGGGTGTTGTTCGGACGCAAAGGCGATTATGATGAGTTCGCGTTTTATTGTCGCAAAGGTGGGCTTTACGACGGGCTTGGCGGTACTATCGACAGGCCGTTGGGCCCGGACGTTACAGGGCAGGGTGAAAGCGTTGAAATCTGTCCCGACATGTTGTGGTGCGGCTCATGCAGCAGTTGCGATCTGCGACCGGACGGGGTCGATGTGACACGTACTGCCGGTGCCTCTACCGACCATAGCGACAAACGGTTGCTTGTTATGTATCCGCGACGCATCGTGGCGGAATACAGCTTTATAGTCGGCGATGTTTCCAATCTGGGCGGTGTGGCGCATGTTTGTGCATCCATGAGCGGGATGGCTTCATATTTGCGGCCGTCGGATATGTTTCGTGGCAGTGCTGTCACTTTGCCGGTGAAGGCCGTTGCCGACGGTAAAAGCACCATAAGCGGAAATTTTTTAACTTACGGGCTCCCTTCCGAAGGGGATGCGCCAAATATATTGTCGCTTTACATTTGGCTTGCCGACGGGCAAAAACTATGCTATACTTTCGATGTCACAGGTCAGGCACGTGGTGCTTCCGACCCGCTTCATGTGACAATACGTATTTCCGGGCTGGACTTACCTGAATCGGGGCCGCCGACCGGCGGGGGATTTGACGTAAGTGTGGAAGGATGGATCACGACGGTAATAAATATCAAATCCTAGAAACATCCTGCCTTATAAGGTGTTTATTAATTAACGATAATACTATTTGAATTATGAAAAACAACGTGGTTTACCTATCCGCTATAGCTTTAGGGTTGTTTGCAGCTTCGTGTTCCGATAAGAATCAACCCATGCCCGAACCGGTTGACGAATCGGGAGCTGTCAGTTTCAGGGCCGCTGTGCCGAAAGCTCCGCGCTCTGCGTCGACAACGACTTCTACCATAAAGGAGTTCATAGTATATGCCTACACAGGGGGCAAACCTTATATGCAGGATGTGCATGTGACCCGCAACGGGTCATCGTGGGTTTACAGCCCTGTAATGTACTGGCCCAATACGCCGGTTAACTTTTATGCATTCAGTCCTAACATAACCAATGTGCCGGCCACAGCGCAACCTGAGCTTGGCAGCATACCTGGCTATAAGAACAACGGTACTACCGACCTGTTATATGCCGTAAATATGGGAGAGGTTGCCAAGGCGACCCCTGTGAGCATGAATTTCCGTCATGCGCTTTCGCGTGTGACCATTATGTTGAGCAGTTCGAATTCTAAAATCGGGGTTCGTGTCAGCTATGTGAAGTTGCATAACGTCTATCTGCAAGGCACATTCAACTTCCCGCAGGCAACCACCTCTCCCGACTTCCCCGACAACGTCGGCAATTGGGACAACCTGAAGATGAGCAACGACATGATGGTGTTTGCCGTAATAGGCGATGAGGATATTTTCGACCTTACACCGACTCCTGTCGATATAACGGATAACAATCTTGGGATAAGCTATTTCCTGCCGCAGCCGCTTACACAGCTCGATTTTGACGGTACTGCCTATTCTGGTAACGGGATAGAGGTAGACTGCGAGATTTATGATACAGCTACCGGGGCCAAGATATGGCCTAACGCTGCTACACCGCCCGCACAGCTTGTGCCGGAAAGCCCCACAGGGCGTCTGTTCTTCCCCGTAACAACCGATGCTGTCGACAAATGGGAGATGGGGCATGAGTATATCTATAATATCACAATAGACAACCCGGATGTGTTGAAGCCCATCATATTTGATGTAACCGTTGACGACTTCCTGCTCGAGCAGTAGCGATATGGGGTTTGTACCTTCTCGACAGTTTCCAGGGTCTGTGTGAATCCTTTAATAAGGATTTATGCAGACCCTGCTATTCTATGGCGGATTGGGGAAAGTCGGGAAAAATCGCTAAATTTGCATGCAAATTGATTACATGCAGAATTTTAGAAGAAAAAAACAATAAGGATAACAACATATGTCAATCGACCTTATCATAGCGCAAGGGGTGGCAAAGGCCGTGAAGGAGCTTTACGGTGTTGACACCGATGCCTCGGCTATCATGCCGCAGGCCACACGGAAGGAATTCGAGGGCAACCTCACAGTTGTAGTGTTCCCATGGGTCAAGGCGGCACGCAAATCACCCGAGGCTGTCGGGACTGAGATAGGCGAATGGCTTGTGAACAATGAGCCGGCAGTTGAAAAATTCAACGTCGTGAAAGGCTTCCTTAACCTCACCATCGCTCCCGGATTCTGGAACTCAGTGCTCGCACATATAGCCGACACCCCCGACTACGGAATGAAAGCGGCTGATGAGAACTCCCCACTTGTTATGGTGGAATACTCATCACCGAACACCAACAAGCCTCTCCACCTGGGGCATATACGCAACAATCTCCTCGGATTCAGCCTCGCCGAGATACTCAAGGCATGCGGCAACCGCGTAGTAAAGACCAACATCGTAAATGACCGTGGCATACACATCTGCAAATCGATGCTCGCATGGCAGAAGTGGGGCGACGGCGTAACCCCTGAATCTTCAGGAAAAAAAGGCGACCATCTGATCGGCGACTTCTACGTCCTTTTCGACAAGCATTTCAAGGCTGAGGTCAAGAGCCTCATGGAGAAAGGCATGTCCGAGGACGAGGCTAAGGCAGAATCTCCGCTCATGAAGGAGGCTCGTGAAATGCTGGTAAAGTGGGAGGCCAATGACCCGGAAGTACGTGCGCTCTGGAAGAAGATGAACGACTGGGTGTATGCAGGTTTTGACGAGACTTACCGTATGATGGGTGTAACTTTTGATAAGATATATTACGAATCAAACACGTACCTCGAAGGTAAGGAGAAGGTAATGGAGGGCCTGGAGAAAGGCTTCTTCTACCGGAAAGAAGATGGCTCTGTATGGGCAGACCTCACGGGTGAGGGGTTGGACCACAAGCTGCTGTTGCGTGCGGACGGTACATCCGTCTACATGACGCAGGATATAGGTACTGCCAAACTCCGCTTTGCAGATTATCCCATCGACAAGATGATTTATGTGGTAGGCAACGAACAGAATTACCATTTCCAGGTATTGTCCATCCTGCTCGACAAACTGGGCTTCGAATGGGGTAAAGGGTTGGTGCACTTCTCTTACGGTATGGTGGAACTTCCCGAGGGCAAGATGAAGAGCCGCGAAGGTACCGTGGTTGATGCTGACGACCTGATGGCGGAGATGATTGATACAGCCAAAGAAACCAGCAATGAACTGGGTAAACTGGATGGTCTGACAAAGGAAGAGGCGGACAATATCGCCCGTATCGTTGGTCTGGGTGCCTTAAAGTACTTCATCCTGAAAGTGGATGCCCGCAAGAACATGACATTCAATCCAAAAGAGTCCATCGACTTTAATGGTAATACGGGACCGTTCATCCAATATACTTATGCACGTATCCAGTCTGTTCTCCGCAAGGCAAAAGAGGCCGGTCTCGAAATCCCTGCCCAGTTGCCCGTCGGCATTGAACTGAGCGAGAAGGAAGAGGGGCTGATACAGATGGTTGCCGACTTTGCCGCTATTGTGAAGCAGGCAGGTGAGGATTACAGCCCGTCCATCATTGCAAACTATACGTATGACCTTGTGAAGGAATATAACCAGTTCTACCATGACTTCAGCATTTTGCGTGAGGAGAACGAAGCAGTGAAGATATTCCGCCTTGCATTGTCCGAAAATGTAGCCAAGGTGGTACGCTTAGGTATGGGCTTACTGGGAATTGAGGTACCTGACAGAATGTAACTTTACGCAAGTTTCTTATAAATGAAAGCGGAGCGTAGCCGGATTGATTCTCGGCTATGCTCCGTTTTTCTGTTTTATGTTCTATTGTTGGCTTTGCAACATGTCCTTTATTTCTTATACCAATTTTTGTGGGTGCTTCCGTCCGATTTGACCCATTCGATGAAGTCGGGATATGTGTTGTATATCTTTACGCCCTCTGCAGGTATATTGAAATCTACGATGTTGGGGAGGTTGATTCCGAAGGGCATCAGTTGTATTTCCTCTTTATAGCGTGCAATATAATAGATTCCTGCTGAGGTGTTCGACACATCGTCCTGGGTATTGAAGAGCTCCATATCGGCTTTGTTGGTGGGCGGATAATTCACTAAGTGTACCTCTCTGTTTCTGTCGTTGACAAAAATGAACGGGTTGTAGGGAGGATTCACAGAGTTGTCTTGATGTTTCTTCTGAAAATAAACTCTTCCATCAGAATCCATCACTAAGTCACAGAGTTGTCTTTGGAAGAGATGTCTATCACTTCAGTGGTGACAGTGATTTTTTGTCCCAGCACTTTCTTGATATCGTTAAAAAGAGTGATGGTGGGGTGTGACTGTCCCGTTTCCATTTCCCAGCTGTCTGAACCGGTGACATTGATGCTCCTTACTTTGGATGGGTCGATATTGGAAAGTTGGTAACCGAATCCGCAAACGTAGCTCCCTCCATTGTGGATAGGGGTAAACTCATCCATAATCTTATATATCTTATCGTCCAGAGCACTTTTGTAGATGGTGGATTGGTATTCGACCACTACATCGTTCATGTCATAATCTCCTTCAGAGGGCCATTGGTCCTCATAGGTCAGTGTACCATAAACAGTATATTCCAGGTTGCTGGGCGGATCTACCGGAGGCAGTTCTGGTCCTTCAGGGTCAATGGCATTGGCTTCTGCTATCTTGACATAGAATGTGGCGTCACAGTAGTCGTAGTCTGTATTGTCTTCGAATCCGATGGCTACAATCTGGTTTGTTCCTCCATCGCGCAGGGCTACCACGCGTTGTGCATTGTCACTGTTCATAGAACTGTAAGAAAAGCGGGTGTGACCGGTCTTCTTGATGTTTCCGTTGTTAAAGCCCATTCCTTCCAGACACCAGCCTAGAGTAACGCCGGCAGGGAATTTATCTTCGAACTGCTGTGTACTTTTATTCCAATATTTCAGTTTCATTTCATGGCCGCAGAGTAGTCTGCCCGTTCCGCTTGACTTGCTGATGGGGGACGCATTAGGGAATGCAAGGATTTTCTGGACCGTGCTTTCAGTAGGGACTTCGTTGGTCGGATAGGTGAAATATCCGATGGTATTGTTCCATCCGGCACCACTGCTAATGAATACAAGACTCACTTCCGTCGCTTTGGTGATTTTGATTTCGGATGTTGTGTTATTGTTGAGCCATTCCGGATGCATGACTTTTATTCCTTCTTTGGCCACCTTGGTATATGTTTTTTTGATGCTGTACAGAATTTCAGCCGGTGGCATACTCAAGATACTTTCTATATTGACTGGAAGACCATAAACATCCCAATCCGTACCCGGAATGAGTTTCCAATCGTCAGGATAGCTGTAGCCGCCTGCTGTCGTTGCCCTTGTCTTGGTTTGCAAGGATGCTATATATTCCGCCTGGTCAAAATTGATTTCTTCATTGGACACTGCTAACTTGACCGGAGAAACGGCACCGGGATAGTCACTGTAAATCCATATTTCCGTAATGTCGGAGGGGATGGTGATTTTCCCTGAGTACTGCCCTTTTTTGTCTGTGGAGGCTGCATAGATGGGGGAGAGCTTCTCATCTTTTATCCAAGAGTTGTTCTCTTCCTTCATGGGATTCTGATTGTAGAGCTCGAAAATAATGTAATAGTCGTTGGTGAAACCATAGTCGACGTTCAGTTTTACTTCTTTCGTCAGACTGAAATCGAATACCTCTGTGGGATTCAACGGTGTATTCTTATCTCCTTGATACACGTCTTTTTCCATACAACTGCTGAACAGAGATATTGGCAGTAACAGAATGGAAGTTCTTTTGGTAAAGAAAATTTTATTCATACCTTTCATTTTTTGTTTGTTTGCTTGCTATTTTTAAATATTGTGTAATCCTAACTTAGTTCCTCCTGTTATCCTGATG
>OFGJ01000781.1_pt1 | contig 20557 bp, 10 predicted proteins | sample 1521731 | NCBI WGS metagenome assembly OFGJ01 (sample SAMEA3504126, study PRJEB24116) | mouse gut metagenome | biome: mouse gut; feature: mouse-associated habitat; material: faeces | place: Denmark | collected 2011 | reverse complement strand
ATTCTGTTTTGACTTCTGTGGGTAAAGAATAGCGCCATGGCGCAGTCCCTACAGGCTTAGTGGGTTATTTGATCGGGTGATGCGTGGTCGGGGTGGCGGATCTCCGAGACGCCAACCGGTCCGAGTAAATGTTTAATGATGCTTGTAGGGTCGCAACTTGTTGCGACCGAAAGTAGTATTGTTTAGTGTTTGAGAGATAGGACGGTGTGTGTCGGTAGACGGTTCGGAGAACCGTGACCCCGATTCGCGGATTTAGGGCGTTTTGCTGTTGATAGCGGTCGCAACAGGTTGGGACCCTACAAGGATGTGTGAAGCCGGACGAGCCATGGCGCAGTCCCCACAGGGCGATGGGGGGGAGGTGGATCAGATCGACGGCTCGGAGAGCCGTGACCCCGGTCGGGCATGGCATTGCGGATTTGGGTGGGATGAAATTTGCCGCTTTAAATTGATTTGACTAATTTTGCATCAGTAAAACCAAAAACCCAGTTATGGACAAGAAAATAATGAATTCGGCGGCCGATAATATCCGAGTACTGGCCGCTTCGATGGTGGAGAAAGCAAAATCAGGCCATCCCGGCGGAGCTATGGGCGGAGCCGATTTCATCAATGTGCTATATTCGCAGTTTCTTATCACCGATCCCGATGATCCTATGTGGATTTCTCGCGACCGGTTTTTTCTTGATCCCGGCCACATGTCGCCGATGCTCTACAGCGCACTGGCTCTCTGCGGCTACTATACGCTCGATGAGTTGCAGCAGTTCCGCCAGTGGGGCAGCGTGACACCCGGACACCCGGAACTTGATCCGGAACGTGGGGTTGAGAACACTTCAGGTCCTCTGGGACAGGGTCACACGATGGCAGTCGGCGCAGCGATAGCAGAACGCTTCATCGCCGCCCGTTTCGGCGAATCGTGGGCACACAAGACTTATGCTTTCATCTCCGACGGTGGCATCCAGGAGGAGATTTCGCAGGGCGCAGGACGTATTGCCGGCTATCTGGGACTGTCGAACCTGATCATGTTCTACGACAGCAACCGTGTGCAGCTCTCCACAGACGTTGACGCGGTAGACACGGAAGACTACGCAGCCAAATACCGCGCATGGCACTGGCGCGTTATCGAAGTGGACGGCACAGATCCCGTGGCTATGGCAGAGGCTCTCGAAGCAGCCAACGCCGAGACCGAACGCCCGACTCTGATCATAGGCAACACCGTGATGGGCCGTGGCTGCGTGACCGCCACAGGTGAGAATTTCGAAGGCAAATGCTCGACCCACGGACAGCCGCTGAGCAAATCAGGAGCCGACGTAGCCGCTACAATCCGTAATCTCGGCGGCGATCCGGAGAACCCATGGGTGATCCGCGAGGAGGTGGCCAAGCTCTACTCCGACCGCCGCGAACAGCTTCGCAAGATAGTGGCCGACCGCCGCGCCACCCAGAAAGCATGGGCTGAGGCTCATCCAGCCGAAGCCATACAGCTCAAGGAATTCATCGATGGCGTTGTTCCGCAGATAGACTACAGCGCTATCGCACATAAAGCGAACGTCGCAACCCGTACAGCATCGGCCGACGTTCTGGCCGTGCTCTCGGAGAAGGTCAAGAATATGATCGTGTCGAGTGCCGACCTTGCCAATTCCGACAAGACAGAGGCATTCCTCAAACATACCCACGCGCTGACCCACGGCGATTTCACGGGCGCGTTCCTCCATGCAGGAGTGAGCGAGCTTACAATGGCTTCGATAATGAACGGTATCGTGCTCCACGGCGGCATGATGGCTGCCTGTGGCACGTTCTTCGTGTTCTCTGACTATATGAAACCTGCCGTGCGCATGGCTGCGCTGATGGAGCTCCCGGTAAAATATGTGTGGAGCCACGATGCGTTCCGTGTCGGCGAGGATGGCCCGACCCACGAACCTGTGGAACAGGAGGCTCAGATCCGCCTGATGGAGCAGCTGCGCAACCTGTCGGGCAAACGTTCGATGCTCGTGCTCCGTCCGGCCGACGCTGCCGAGGCTACCATAGCATGGAAGATGGCGATGGAAAACACTGACACTCCTACGGCTCTGATCTTTACCCGTCAGGATGTCAATGACCTCCCCTCCACCTCCGGCAACCGCTACCGCGACGCAGAAGGAATGTTGCGCGGCGGCTATGTGGTGATGGACACTCCGGCAGCCGACGTCACACTCGTGGCCAACGGCTCAGAGGTGTCGTTGCTCTGCGAGGTTGCCGTGTTGCTCGAAGCAGAGGGCATCAAAGCACGCGTGGTTTCCGTTCCGTCGCTGGGTCTGTTTGAAGATCAGCCGGAGGATTACCGTCAGAGCGTGATTCCGGCCTCTACACCGGTGTTTGGCCTCACAGCAGGACTTCCATCCACATTGCTTCCGATCGTGGGCACACAGGGCCGTATTTACGGTCTGGATCATTTCGGCGCGTCGGCTCCCTACAAGGTGCTGGATGAGAAGTTCGGTTTCACCGCCGCCAATATTCTTGATCAAGTCAAGGCGTTTATCGGAAAATAAGATAGAATAGAGAGTGCAGATTTGATAGTTTGCGCTCATAAGATAAGACGAAGAGCCCGGGCAGATAATGCCCGGGCTTTTTGTTGGTACGAGAGTGAAAGGGAAAGTAGAGTTTAGAGTTGGAGAGTTTAGAGTGGGGTCAGTGGCTTTGAGGGTGGGGCGGTAGACGGCTCGGAGAGCCGTGACCCCGACCAGGGTTGGCATTGCGGATGGGGTATTTTTTGGAGTGGGTATGGGGTGTTTGCGGTCGCAACCTGTTGCGACCCTACATTGGTAGCGTGACCGATTTGAGAAAAAGGTTATCGGTGCAGGTATGGGCGAGTCATAAACAATTGCCTAAAGGTCAATCTATTACAAATGAATAAAGCCGGACGCGCCATGGCGCAGTCCCTACAGGATTAATGGAGTATTGATTTGATAATCAATGGCTTTGAGGGTGAGGCGGTAGACGGCTCGGAGAGCCGTGACCCCGAGCAGGGTTGGCATTGCGGATGGGGTATTTTTGGAGGGGGTATGGGGTGTTTGCGGTCGCAACAGGTTGCGACCCTACATTGGTAGCGTGACCGATTTGAGAAAAAGGTTATTGGTGCAGGTATGGGCGAGTGAGCCGGATTAGGCCATAGATGCAAATCACTGCCGTTGCCTGTAGGGACTGCGGCATGCCGCGTCCGGATAACATCCAGATAATCAATTTGTTTACATGGATAGTGAAGCCGGACGCGCCATGGCGCATGGTAGAGTATAGAGTTGGAGAGTTTAGAGTGGGTCTGTGGCTTTGATGATGGGCGGTAGACGGCTCGGAGAGCCGTGACCCCGACAGGGTTGGTATTGCGGATCGGGGGTGTATGGGGGTGTTTGCGGCTTTTTGCGGTCGCAACAGGTTGCGACCCTACATTGGTAGCGTGACCGAGGGGGGTGATACACGGATTCGGGGGAATGGAAAGCGGCGAGCCCGGGGTGGGTTCGCCGCTTTATGATGAGGGTTGATACCAGTTTTACGGAGGGGATCAACGGGTGACTTTGCGCGAGAAGCGGTAGCCGTCGCCACGTGCCTCGATGATATAGACGCCATGGGGCAGTCCGTCGGCACTCAGTGTGGCTGCGCCGTCGGAGCCTTGCACACGGGCGGCAGGTCGTCCCTGGAGGTCGTAGAGCGTGACGGTGATGTCGCGACCGTCGGCCACGAAAACGTCGTAGCCCTCGGCCGAGGCGGTGATGACCAGACGCTGCGCCTCGTCGGCCCAGACGGTGCCGATGGCCGCCTTGTTGGCCAGCACATATTTGACACCCTCAAGCGCATTCAGGGAGCCGGCTCCCCATCTCACTTTCTCTGCAGCCGTTCCATTGTAGACGGTTCCGGGCAGGGCGAGAGCCGGTTTCACAATGTAGGTAGAGCTACTGTTGATGACATCCATCACCTTGTCGAATGTCAGCGAAGGATCGGCCTGCAACCACAATCCGATAGTGCCGGTCACGTAGGGACACGACATGGAAGTTCCCTGCATGGCTCCCCAATAATAGGTTGAGTTGCCGGAGGTTGCTGATGCAGACATTGTGGTAGCCGCTGAGGATCCTGCATAATAGCTGCTGTAACTTGAAATGATATTGGCACCGGGCGCACTAACAAGAGGCAGAGTCTTGCCCTGATATGTAGTTCCATAGCTTGAGAATGGCGCGATCTGGCCTACATTATAGGTTGAGCCGGTGTAGCCGTAGACAGATCCGCTGAGACGGGCCCAAGTGGTTCTTGTGACGTAGGCACCTACGGAGATCACATTATCGCCGCAGCAGCCGTCGTTGATCGATTCCTTTGCATCGCCAGCAGTAAGAGCGAGCACTGTGGTGGAACCGACACCTTTCTTAAAGGCCGTATTGCTGCCATAGACGTAGAGCTTTGTTCCAGCTGCCCCGGAAACCTGCAACATGATATATTTGCTGGTGTTTCCGCTCTTCATGGTCACGGCATTGAATTCGATATAGACGTTATAACGGTTATTGCCGGGATCAACCGCTGAAGTCATTGTCGCCGAGCCATCGAAATTTGAGGTGAAATTGGAATATGATCCGGAGGAAATTGTCTGGTTAGCGGTTGTTGTCTCCATGATCAACGTTCCGGAGGCAGAGCCATTGAAGAGATACAGACCGACGGTTATGGGTTCCGAGCCATTGGTCCAGATGTCGACCACGCCATTTACAATACCGTCCATCGTTTCTCCGGTGTTGGGGTTTACGTAGGTGGGGATAGTCTTAAGGAAAGAATCATTGCCAACGCTTGAGAGAGTCTTCGTGATCGAGATCTGAGAATCGCCATCGTTTCCTGCACTCATACAAATGATTCCGCGCTTTCCAAGACGAGAAAGAGCCTGAGTGTAGTAATCCGTACCATCGTGCGGCCCTATAGTGTGGCCGAGGGAGAGGTTGACCACAGCCGGTTTGCCCACTGATTCCGCATAGTCAATGATGTTGGTCACACCCTGGATAATATTAGGGGTATAGAGCTCGCCGACAGCAAACGCCAGATCAGCTCCTGTTGCAACGCCATAATAGGGAATAGGCTGATTGTCCTTGAGAGACGCTGATGTTCCGGTGGCAGAAGAAATACTATAGTATTTGCCGTTGCCTTTATAACTTCCGCCGATGATACCGGCCACATGGGTAGCATGTCCCTGAGAAGTATTGTCGGTAGTGAAGTTTTTAATCGTAGCATCGGTATACTCGACAGAGGATCCATCGCTGGAATTCATGTGCCAGAGACGTTTGATCCTTGACGAACCGTCGTCGTTTCTGAAATTGATATGATTGGCCTCAAGACCAGTGTCCATCATGCCGCAAACCACGCCAGTGCCATCGAAAGAGACCGTGGAGCCATCATAAGAAAAGCCATTCTGCACGGACTGCACAGAACTTGCCGGTCGGGCGAAATCAAGCATAGGAGAAAGCCTGTCGCCGAACCCTACGCTGATCACCTGTGGCAAACCGGATATCTGCTCACATACCGTGATAGGACATTTTACAACAACAATGCCATCCATGCTGCTGCAAATCTCAAGATCAAGCCCCTCAAACAATTTTTCGGGATCACAGCCCTCTTTTAAAACGACAACAGCACTGACAGTAGGCTCGACGAGTGCAGGTTTCCCCTGAACAGAATTCAGCAGACCCTGCTTCAACGCGTTTTCACGCTCCACTTTGAAATCGTGCAGCATCACTCGACCGGCCGGATTTATCTTACCGGAAACCGACTGGGCATATCCGGAGAAGCAGAAAGAGGCTGCAAAAATTGAAACAAGTAGAATTTTTTTCATGCCATATTGATTAATTGGAAAGTTGGCGCGGAACATTGCTGCCGCCGCGCCAACTTAAATTTAGTCTATGTTACCGCTAAATCAGCGAGTCAATGTCAAATTGGAGAGTTCGCCGATAGTATAGCCGGAGAATCCCATTGTTGTGGTGTAGAACAGACCGCCAACAATATTTGCATCGCCCGGGATGGTGACTGTGCTGTAGGTCGAATCAAACGTACAGATAGCCTGATGGCTCATAGTAAGACCCGAAGCTGAACGATACAGGCAGACGGGGAATGCCGGAGCCTCAAGACCATAGTTGAATGCCAGGCCATCGGTCATCATCTCGCCATAACCGATCTCAACTGTACCGGTTCCGGCTTCTTCATCGTAGGTGAACTCTGTCAAGGGCAACAGATAGTCTGATTCGCCGAAGACGCCGAAGCCATAGAGAACGTGACCGTAATCATCGCTTGAAGGATCAACAGACTTCACATTGAGTTTATAAGAAACGGTATTGCCATTGCGATCGAGACCGCTGAGAGTCCATGAACCGCACATAGAGGTGTAGGGATCGTCGATGTTAACGATTGTCACCTGACAGCTGGCGTTAGCCACTGATGCACCTTCAGCCTTGATGATCGACATTTCAAATACGCGGTCATCGTTGATCTCTCCGGTCACCCAAACAGGCATCACCTCGATATAGCCTGTGGTTTCGCCGGCAGGCACGTTGACGGTGTAGGAAGTAACGTTGTAGTGTTCAACCACCTTTGCAGGCTCAGTGCCGGCAGGAAGGGCGGTGAGTTCCTTTGTCTGGACAGTAACGACAACCTTTCCGTTTGTCTCACCGGTCACGGTCACAGGAACCATGAAAGGCATTTCATTCTCGTTGGCGCTGAAAGTAGCAGGAAGGCTTACAGTAACGCCGCTTGCCGAATTGACGCCACCGAGGAACGAGGGATAGTCCTCAGCTTTGTTGTCGTCGCAGGAAGTCATCGCAAGAGCAGCGAGGGCAACGGCAAATATTTTATTCAATTTCATAATTAGTTTCTAATTTGCAAGTTCACACTAAATTAATAACGCGGATTCTGCTGACCGGCAAGCTGCGGATTAACCTGCATCTCACGAGTCGGGATCGGCCAAACGAAGCGGTAATCATCGGGCTGATATGTCAGGTTGTTACCGGCGGTTGTGATCACGTCCATGATATAGGCAAGCGGTTCAACAGCACTTCCCATGAATACATCGAAACCGGCTTCACGGGTGAATCCCTGACCCCAGCGACGGAGGTCGCTCAGACGGAAGCCTTCGCCGATAAGCTCTTTACCACGCTCGGTGCGAACCTGGTTGAGCAGAGCAGCACCAGAGTAGTTTTGCTCGGTGTAACCTTCGATACGAGCACTGCGGAGAGCATTCAGGTAGGCATTGGCCTTCGTCTCGCTTTTCTGTGCGCCGTCAGAAGCGTAAGCCTCGGCAGCAATCAGATAAAGCTCAGAAAGACGGAAGGGCTTACCCTTGTTGAGCATAGAGTTTGTAGAACCGGTGTTGAGCGCAGGATTGCCGGGGAATTTAGTGAATGCATAAGCATAGTAGTCTTCACCAGCCACTTCCAAAGGAGCATATAGTTCGAAGAAAGCATCGAAACGAACGTCGCCATCACCATAAGAGTTGAGAACGCTTGCTGTGGGGATGTAGTCGGAAGAGTTCTTCTGGTTGTTGGTATAGTAGTTGACACCAATCGACTGACCACCTACGCCTTTTTCAGCAGAAGCAACGAAAAGGAGTTCGTCGCCTGAGTCGTTGACCCACATATCAGCGTAGTCAGCAGCAGCTGTCAGGCCGTAGTTTCCAGAGTTGATCACATCCTCAGCCTTGGCAGCAGCGGTAGCGTAGTCCTGAGTAAGGAGAGCCACACGAGCGTGGAGAGCTTCGCAGAGATATGAAGAGAAGCGGTCGGCATTGGGGTTGCAATATGCTGAAGAAACATTCTCCTCATATTCCTTCATCAAGTTGTAGGCTTCGGTCAGCTCATCAGTGATGAATTTGACAGATTCGCGGATAGTGCTACGTCCAACGTAGGTAGCGCGGTCGCCAGAGGGGTGGAACTCGGTCTCGAGCTGCAGACCCTTGCCGGGAGCGTCGAGATCGGCAGTCTTATAGTTGACATATTTGTCGAGCATATACCAGTAGGCATAGGCACGAGAGAACATCGCTGTTGCCTTATAATACTTGAGGGTATATACATCGGATTCCGAGAAATTTCCGCTTTCGATGAGTTTTTCAACTCTGGGAAGGAAATAGTTGGCATCGTTGACCTGGATAAACAGGTTGTAGTAGATGTTAGCAAGGTCGGTGTCGCCAGGCTGAATCTGACCGAGAGACATCACACCTCCGCGGTTACCATTATCCGAAAGACCGATGAACTGGTCCATCTGGACATCGGGATAGAACCAATAGTAGCCACCGCCGGTCTTTGCACGGAAATGAACGTAGATACCATTGATAAAGCTCTGGCAGTCCGCCATCGTTTCGATGTAGTTGCTCTGGTCAATCACACCGTAGTTTGTGGTGTCCATGTCGCAGGATGTTGTCATCACCGCTGCCGACATCAGAAGTCCAAAATATAGTTTTTTCATTTTCATTGTTTGCATTTTGAAGAGGTTAAACAATAGGATCAGAAGCTAACCTCGATACCGAATTCGTACTGACGGGTGTTCGGGTACTGGAATTTAACCATGTTGGTCTGGGGTTCGGGATCATAACCAGAGAAGTTGGTGATGGTCCAGAGGTTGCGACCAGTGAAGTGGAGCTGAAGAGCTGAAAGACCAAGCTTGCTGACAATGTTTTTGGGGAAATCGTAAGCAACGGTGAGGTTTTTCAGACGAGTGAAAGAAGCATCCTCAAGCCAGCCGGTATCTTCGCCGAGGTGGAGTTCCTCGCCAAGAGCCGGAACGTCGGTCACCTGACCCGGTTCTCTCCAGAAATTGAGAGCGTCAACGCTCTGGTTGTAGGAAGCACCGAAACCTGTGGGGTTGCAGATGAAGTATTTGTCATTGTTGATCATATACTTGCCGCTCTGGAACACGAAGTTGGCAGTAGCCGAGATGCCTTTCCAGCGAACGGTTGCACCGAAACCGCCATTCCAGGGAGCATACTGAGACTTACCGGTCTTAACATATGCATCTGAGGGGAATGTCTTGGTTGGGTTGTCGTTCTTGTCGAGCCAAACCTGCTTACCATCGGCAGGATCAACACCTAAGTAACGTACGAGGTAGTACTGACCGATCGGGCCACCTTTTTCCATGATCAGACCGGTGTTGGCAAGCACGTATTCGGTGTTGCCGTCCCAAAGTTCAGTGATCTCATTCTTGTTGTAACCCATCTGGAAACGTGCACCAACATACCAGTCCTTATCTTTGTAGATGTCGCCGTTGAGTTCAAGTTCGAAACCTTTGTTGACCATCGAGCAGACATTGTAGAGACCGGAGGATACACCAGTGGTCAAAGAGAACGGAATTGTGTAGAGCATGTCTTCAGTTGTTCGCTTGTAGAAGTCGAGAGCAACGCTCAAGCGATCGAACACACGCATGTTCACACCAAGGTCGTGGGTGTAGATAGTCTCCCATTTCAAATTTGGGTTTTCGAAGCCGCTATAGATCGTAGAGCCTTCGCCGTCGTATGTTGAAGAAGATGCAAGCATACCCATCCAACCGAAGTTCACAGCGCCATCATTACCGGCAGAACCGTAGCTGTAGTGAACACGGAGGTCGTTCAACCAAGTTTTTTCTTTCAGGAATGATTCATTCTTCAGGTTCCACATCACACCGAAAGCGCCGAAGTTGGCCCAGCGGTGACCGGGAGCGAGGAATGAAGAACCGTCACGACGATAAGAGAAGTCCAGGAAGTAACGGTTGTCATAGTCATAGTTACCATTGATGAAGTAGGAGTTGAGAACGCTCTCAGCTTTAGTATAGCTTACATTGCTCATAGCAACCTGTGTGCCCTGATTGAGAAGGCTCATACGCACATCGGTGGTACCGCTGGTTGAAACGCCGAAGCCATTAGAACGGCTGATGATAGCTTCCTGACCTACGAGTACCGAAGCGTGATGCTTTTCAGCAACAGAGAACTGATATTCGGCGGTGTTGGTGTAGGTGAACTGATAGTAACGGGTGAAAGATTCTGAATTAGAACCGATGTTGAGGTCGCCGACATTACCGGAACCGATGAGAGAACCCATTGCAGTGCGGAAAGTCTCACGGGGGTCGATCACCTGGCTACCACGGCTATCATAGCCTTCCATAGCCTGCTGAGCCTTGATTGTAAGGCCCTTGATCGGGTTGATCTGCTCGTAGAGACGGAGGTTACCGGTCAGACGGTTTGTAGCATAGTGGTTGTAAGAATATGTATACCAGGGCAACTGGATGTTTGAGTAGGGCAGTTTCTCAACTTTAGATCCGTAAACTATATCGCCATTTTCATTGAAGCTGTAGCTGTAGGGAGAGTCATAGGGAAGCGCCATACGAGCAAGCAACATCGGGTCGGTGAGATAGAGTTGATCTGTGTCATCGTTCTCAAGATTGATCTTCGATTTGCGGAAACCGACATTTCCGATGAAACCAACGCGGAACCAGCTGTTGACTTTTCCATCAAGAGACCAGCTCAAGGTTGTACGTTTCATCTCAGAGTTCTCGATGATACCTTTCTGGTTGTAGTGTGAAAGGCTGACATAATAGCTGAGGTTGTCTGAACCACCGGTCACATTACCTTCAATGCTGTATGTGGGAGCGTTGTCATTGAACATCTGGTCTCTCCAGGATGTAGAGATGCCATAGTTGTTGATAAGGCTCTGGATATTTGCACTCAGGGGCTGGCCGATGAGTTCACGGAACTGCATGTACTGCTGTGAGTTCATCATCTCAACATTGTCAGGCACCATCTGGCTCCAACCATAGTTGGCACGGATAGTAGCCTTGGCGTTGCTGCCATATTTACCCTTCTTGGTTGTGATCACGATAACACCGTTAGCACCACGAGAACCATAGATAGAGATCGAAGCACCGTCCTTCAACACAGAAATGCTTTCGATATCTGACGGATTCAGAGAGTTGAAGAATGTTGATGAAACAGGCGCGCCATCACAGATATAAAGAGGATCCGAAGAGAACGACAACGAGCTGGGACCACGGAGCGTAACCGACTGGTCGGTTGACGAGGGGTCGCCGGAGTTGGAGTTGATTGCAAGACCGGAAACCTGACCCTGAAGAGCATCGATGAAGTTGGCAACGGGGGTGTTTTCAAACACCTGCTGACCTACAACAGCAACAGAACCAACAACTGCGCCGATCTTCTTTGCGGAACCGTAACCGGTTACCACAACCTGATCGAGCATCTTGGTATCGCTCTTGAGGTAAACTTTCATGTTGTCAGACAGCGTAGCGGTCACTTCCTTCATACCGACATAGGAGACGGTCACTTCCTTCACGGAAGCAGGGACAGTGATGGTGAATTCGCCGTCGATGTTGGTCATCACGCCGACATTGGCGCCTACGGCCTTGACTGTCGCGCCGGCCAACGGTTCGTCGTTTTCGTCAGCGCTCAGCACCGTGCCGCGATAGGTATGGTTCTGGGCTTGGGCGCTCAGAGCCAGCGTCACGATGGCTGCAAGTAATAAAAACAGCTTTTTCATACTTAAAATAAATTAGACATATAATTGATTATTGTGATTATTCTCTCTTTTTCCCTTAGTTAAAAATTATCGGATTCTCTTTCTTTTTTCTGTTCTCTCTTATCTTTTTAATTAATTGATTGTACCCGGTTTGTAATCAGTATCTCTTGCGTAGAGATACTAAGCATTGCCGGCAACAACGGCTTTAACTGCTTTGCCTGTAGGGACTTCGCCATGGCGAGTCCGCGATAGCATCCTGATGTTTAGTGAGTTGCTTGTTTGTAATCCGGACGCGCCATGGCGCAGTCCCTACATGTCGGGTGAAATTGCAATGTGTCGAAGTGTCGCTATTAGGGCGACAAATGAATCATTTTGCATTGTCGCCTTCAGGTTACGATTTTTGCGTATTTTGCGGTTTAAAGTATCGGATTGTTACAAAACCCTTGCTTAAAATTTGATTTTGTGAAAATTTTAACACTTTAAAATCAAACTTTTCACGATCGCATCTATAGTGCGGTGTTTCAAATGGTTAGAAAGTGTTTTCCGCATGTTTTTACCCACATTTTTTTGTTAAAAGCTGAAAACAAATGCTTTTAAGTGTTGGAATGTTAATAATTATTATTAATTTTGCGGAATCTACGTATCTCTACGCAAGAGATACTAAGGTTTCCAAGGTAATTAAAATGATGTTTCACCCATCCCCACATTAAAAAAATAAGAAGAGAGAAAAGAAACTGCAACACTATTCAACTAAGGGAAAAAGAGAGAATAATCACAATAATCAATTATATGTCTAATTTATTTTAAGTATGAAAAAGCTGTTTTTATTACTTGCAGCCATCGTGACGCTGGCTCTGAGCGCCCAAGCCCAGAACCAAACATACCGCGGCACGGTGCTGAGCGCTGACGACGACGAACCGTTGGCCGGCGCGACAGTCAAGGCCGTAGGCGCCACAACAGGCGTGATGACCAACATTGACGGCGAATTCACCATCACTGTCCCTGCCTCCGTGAAGGAAGTGACCGTCACCTACGTTGGCATGAAGGATGCCACCGCAACACTCTCCAACGGCATGACCGTAAAAATGGAGAGCAACTCAAAGATGCTCGACCAGGTAGTGGTGACCGGCTACGGCTCCGGCAAAAAGCTCGGCTCTGTCGTCGGCGCAGTATCCGTCGTAAGTTCACAGGTAATGGAGGATACCCCCTCTGCCAACTTCGTTGACGCTCTCCAGGGTCAGGTGGCAGGTCTGTCGATCTTCTCCAACTCCGGCGAACCTTCGTCGTTGCCTTCTTCAATCCGTATCCGCGGTTATAACTCACTATCTGGCAACACACCTTTATTTATATGTGACGGTGCCCCCGCAACATCTTCAATCTTCACAACCCTCAACCCCTCGGACATTGAGAGCGTGACCGTCCTCAAAGATGCCGCCTCTACCGCCATCTACGGTTCACGTGCCGCCAACGGCGTTATCGTGATCACCACCAAGAAGGGTAAATATGGCGAAGACGCCAAAGTATCGATCCGCGCAAATGTGGGATGGAGCCAGATGGCCAATGATAAGATCGACCTGATGAATGCAGAGGAATTCGTTCGCTTCCGCGACCTGGTCAACAGCCCCGTCAGCGACGAAGTGCGCAACCTCGTCAATAACTATGGCATCAATACCGACTGGAAAGACTATCTTATCAGCAACAATGCACTGACCTACTCACTGGAAGGCCGCATCCAGGGCGGTACAGACCGCACACGCTACTACCTGTCACTGGCTCATTATGATCAGGACGGTCTGATCGAGGCATCAGGCTTCCGCCGCGAGACAATGCGTTTCAACCTCGACTCCAAGATCAAGCCCTGGCTCACTGTAGGCCTTTCGACAAACGTCGGTTTCGAACGCTACGAATCCAACAGCGCAGCATCGTCAACCTCGGAAAATAACGGTATCTACACCAACAACCCCTTCATGCAGGTCTACAATATGCTCCCCTACGACTCGCCCTACTATTATTCTTTCAATGAGAACGGCGACATCGTGTTCGGCGACCGCGCGAAATATTACCACTATTCAGGTGTTGTTGACCCCAACTACATCAACAGCTACATCAACCGCAGCAAGCGCACTAACCTCACAGCGATGATGACACTATACGAGCAGATCAATCCCGTCAAGGGTCTGACCCTGCGCGCACAGCAGAACGTCAACGCATTTGACTACCGCAGCTCTGCCGCTCGTCCTCCCTACGAAAACGAGATGACACCCATGGGCGACGAAATCGTTCTGGACAATATCTCCAACTATTCTTCTGAAGCATTCCAGCGTTGGTATCAGTTCACATACACCAACACTGCCGAATACAAATTCAACATTGCCGACAAGCATGACTTCGCATTCTTGATCGGTCAGGAATCAATAATCACCAAGAACAACAACTTCGCAGTTCAGACCACCGGTCAGCCCAATGCTACCCAGAACCTGCTGACACAAGGTACGAGCGTAACCATGAGCGGCGTAACCCACAGCAAGTATGAATACATCATGAACTCATACTTCCTGACCGGCAGCTACAGCTTTGACGAACGTTACTTCCTCGATTTCGCTGTGCGTCGCGACGGCAGCTCCAAGTTCGCCAAAGACCACCGCTGGGGAACATTCTACTCTATCGGTGCGATGTGGAACATCAAGAAAGAACAGTTCATGCAGTCAGTCAACTGGCTTAGCGATCTTAAACTCCGCCTTAACTATGGTACGGCCGGTAACTCAAGCGGTATCGGCAACTACGACTATATCGGCACCGTAGGAACAGGTAGCGTATACGATGGCAACACCTCCTGGGGTATCTCAGGCCTTGCCAACGACAAACTTACATGGGAAACCATCAAATCGTTCGACGCAGGTATCGACTTCGGATTCCTCAACAACCGTCTCCGCGCAAGCGTCGACTTCTATGTCAAGAACACAAAGGACATGCTCATGAGTGTTCCCTACTCGTTCACAACAGGTTGGGCAAGCGCGACAGCTAACTGCGGCGGTATGCGCAACATCGGTGTCGACGTTGACTTCGGTGCCGACATCTATCAGTCGAAGGATTGGTACGTAGGCGTTGACGTTAATTTCAACTACAACAAGAACACCATCACCGAACTCTTCAACGGTCTTGATGAATTCACCATTCCCGGCACAGGTGTAACCTACCGCAAGGGCAAGAATCCGTTCGCCATCACTCAGGTGCGCTACGCAGGCGTTGATCCTCGCGACGGCCAGCAGATGTGGTACACCAAGGACGGCAACCTGACCAAGAAATATGACGACAGCGACGAAGTTGACCTCGGCAAGACATTCATCGCTCCCTGGAACGGCGGTTTCGGTGTCAACGCACGCTGGAAAGGCATCAGCCTCCGCGCCGACTTCAACTGGAGTGCCCAGAAATACATCTTCAACGCTATCAACTGGTATATCAACGACCCGACAGTTGCCGTTCAACGCAACACCAACGGCACCACCAAACTGCTCACAGTATGGACAAAACCGGGCGACATTACAGATATGCCTAACACCACCGACCTCTATGGTGCTCCTCAGGAGATCCAGGCCGACAGCCGCTTCGTTGAAAACTCTTCATTCCTGCGTCTGAAGAACATACAGCTTGGCTATGCTCTTCCTAAGAAGGCTCTTGGTTCTCAGAAAGTTGTGAAGGGTGTTCAGTTCACTGTTACTGGACGTAATGTATGGACGGTAACTAAATACTCGGGAATTGACCCTGAGGTTGACAGCAACTTGACACTTGGTCTTCCGGGAAATACTCTTCAGGTACTTGGCGGAATTGAAATCAAATTCTAATTTTTAAAAGGAAATGAAAATGAAACATATATTCAGCTCATTAATAATTGCAGCAGCGCTCGGAAGTGTTGTGTCATGCAATATGGATCTATATCCTGACACCACGCTGCCATATGATAAAGATGTTCCGATGATACAGACACCGGAGGATATAACAAGTTACCATAGAGGCATATATTCTAATTTTCGCGCGTGCCAAGCCGGAACATACAAAATTGCTGATGATGTGATGTTTGATGGATTCAATGCCGCACAGGGATTTGGCAACAGATATGGCGGTATCCATCGTCTTGATGCGTCTTTCACTTCAGGTGATGACTACGTGACATCATTCTGGAGCAACATGTATGCAGCCATCAAGAACTACAATATCATAATTGAACAGATTCCGATAGCAACTGTTGATGCAGAGACATACAAAGATAAGCTTGAGACAATGATGGCTGATGCCAAGGTTGCACGTGCATGGACTTATCTCCAGTTGGCACGCAAATTCGGTAAGGCATACAATGCAGCTACTGCCGGGACGGACCTTTGTGTTCCTCTTGTAACAGTATATGACCAGAATGCCCGTCCTGCAAGAGCTTCAGTTCAGGCTGTGTATAATCAAATCAAGCAGGATTTGGATGACGCATATGAGGTGCTCCAAAATGTTGCAGGACAGAAGTCTTCGCAGACATTTACGGCTGATGCCGTGAATTGCATATATGCCAATTATTACCTTGATGTTAAAAATTATGATGAGGCATATTCCTATGCTGACAAGGTGATATCAAACACGCAGTATGCCCTCTGCGGGACAGAAGATGAGTTCAAGTCTGAGTTCTTTGAGGATGCGGGCAAGGAAGCCATAATGCTTTTGCCGGCTTCACTGACTGAGCTAACAGGTGGATATGGTGAGTATATCAATTATGGCAGTGACGCCAATTCTCCTACAGGATATGCTTTCAATTCGGGTTTCCTTCCGTCAAAAGTTCTTGTTGATTCATATGAGTCTGCAGATTTGCGTCGCAGAAACTGGTTTGACAATACATCAAAAATACCTTACGGCAGCAACGGTTCGTACTATCAGAACAAGTTCTATGTATTCGTGAAATTCAAGGGTAATACAGCTCTCAATTCAAGCGGTATAATAGACGGCCATATAGCGCCTAAGCCGTTCTCTCTCCCGGAGATGTATCTTGTCGCTGCTGAAGCTGCTTTTCTTGGAAATCATAAGGTAAATGCGCTTGCAAAACTTACTAAACTTCAGACAATGCGTGGTGCTACGCCTGTCAGCACAATAACTCTTGAGGCTATCCAGAAAGAGTGGTTCAAGGAGACTGTCGGTGAAGGCCTACGCCTGGAGTGTCTCAAGCGTTGGGGCATAGGTTGCGGTGTAAGGACTGGACAGGCCGGAGCTTTGGAGAGCAACGTACTCATGGAGACAGCAGGATATACAGACCGCTCGCTTGCGGCCGGAGACTATCATTTGTGCTGGCCTATTCCTTCATATGAAATAAAGGTTAATTCGAACCTGGTACAGAATGAAGGTTACTCAGCTGTTGATGCTGACTGAAAAATATTTTCATAACACTCAAAAGAATAGTTACATGAAAAATACAGTTAAATTTCTTGCTCTCGCAGGCTTGTCTATTTCATTGGCGGCTTGCAACAAGGCAAAGTTCGTTGACGAAGACTTTGTAAGTTTCGGAACCAACAGGGTTAGTGTCACGGAGGATGTCGGAATCCTTACAATTCCGGTAGCACTTTATGGGGCTGATGAGTGCGTCGTAACTTACGTTGTTACAGATGAGACTGCGAAGGCAGGAGTCAACTACGAGGTCGTGGACCGCAATGGCAAACCGAATAAATCAGGTGTGCTGAACATCAGCAATTCGGACAAGGCTGTAAATGATTCGATAAGGATCAGGATTACTGACCTCACAGGAACTGACACAGGCAACCTGACATTCAGCATTGCCCTTAAAGAAACCTCTGAAGACGGTATCATGGTAGGTTCATTCAATACATGCAAATGTACGATTGTGGATAATGACGGTGGACTTACAAAACTTTTGGGAAGCTATACCGGAAAAGGGACAGATACTGACGGCAAGGCTGTTGAGTTCTCATTTGATCTTGAGGAATACAATCCTGCTGCTGACCCGGGGACAAAGTATCCTAAGGCGAACTGCATGCTCACTAACGGAAATATGCTGTTCACAGCTCTCGGAAATAATATGAGTTTTGCTAATCCTCTCTATGCGTACTTTGATTCTAATATGGCACAACTCCATGTATATGGACTCCAGCCGTTCAACCGATATAATTTTGGTGATCCTGTGGGAGTATGTTATGTGGCATGGGGCAATAATGCAACATCGATGGCGCAGCTCCTTAGCAAAGAAGACATTATCATAAATGCTGGTGATGGCTCTCTGGATTTGGCCGAGGATATGAAATTGTGGCTGCTTGACGAGACAGGAACTCCGAATGGCTATACTGCCGGTGACTTGAAGGCCGGGTACAAATGGACAAAATAATAATGATTGACATCTGCTTTTGATGAAAAGATATTTAATCATATTATTATCTGTAGCGGCAGTCATCTCCTCATGCGTGAAGGAGGTGACTGCTGTTGCCGATAAGAAGCAAGAGGATAAAACCCTGACAGCAGATCCGTGCCTTATACCTGGTGAAATCATTGTAGAGTTCACGGAGGAGTTTACATTACAGGTAGAGAAAGATTTTGCTGAGGGGCATTTTCTTCAGACTCGTGCCGGAGGTGTTTGCCGCCCTTGGGGTGACTTCCGTCGAGAGGCTATATGATGACGGAGGCGAATGGGAGGAAAGGCATCGTGCCGCGGGACTTCACAGATGGTACCGTATCAGGTATGATGATTCTTTGCCTTCCACTAAGGCTGGGGCAGATTTGTCTGCTATATCAGGTGTGGTTTATGTTGAACCTGTCCGTAGAATCAAATCTACGGCAACATTCAATGACCCGCAGTTCTCTTCCCAGTGGCATTACTATAATGACGGCTCAAAAACCGGCATGCAGGCTGGCTCAGATATAAATGTTGTACCTGTATGGGAAAAATATACAGCAGGTTCTCCGAATGTAATAGTTTCGATTGTTGATGGAGGTATTCAGCTTGATCATCCGGATCTTGTTGCCTCAACCATACCGGCAGGGCCAAACGGAAGTAAAAGCTTTGTTCAAGGTTTCACCGGTTACACCATTTATCCTCATGATCATGGTACACATGTCGCAGGAACAGTCGGCGCTACAAACAATAACGGAGTAGGTGTATGTGGCGTGGCTGGCGGTTCAGACGGGAAGGGTGGTGTGAAACTGATGTCATGTGCCATTTTCAAAGCTAATCCTGATGACCCGTCTCGTGACTTGGGCGGAGATTCATGGAATGCCATGGTTTGGGGGGCAGATCATGGTGCTGTTATTTCGCAGAACAGCTGGGGGTATGATTATAAGACTCCTGAGGAAGCCAAGAACGGTTCTGTCGGAAGCATGAAGTCTGCCATCGACTATTTCATCAAATATGCCGGTTGTGATAAAGACGGAAACCAGCTTCCGGACAGTCCGATGAAAGGTGGAGTTGTAATCTTTGCTGCCGGCAATGATGCGTGGCCTGACGGTTGGCCAGCCAAATATGAGCCTTGTGTAGCCGTAGGGTCTTTTGGAGCAGACTATGCGCGTGCATATTATTCTAATTATGGTGATTGGGTTGATATCTGTGCTCCAGGCGGTGATGCCTACAAAGGGTATGAAGTGCTCAGCACCGTTACCGGAAGCCGATATGGCAAGATGCAGGGAACTTCTATGGCTTGTCCTCATGTCAGCGGAGTTGCCGCCCTGATTGTTTCGTATTTCGGTGGGCAGGGATTTACAAATGAAATGCTTCTGGAGCGTCTTATAAGTGGAGCAGACAATACGACAAAGCTTGCTTCTGCCAAGATTGGCCCGAAGCTGGATGCATTCGGTTCATTCAATTATGGTGGAACGGTAGCACCGGATCCTGTCGAGACCTTTGGCGTGAGAGCACAGGCAAATTCTCTTGTCTTTGATTGGAAACTTACAGGAGATGACGATGCTACTGACGGGAGGTGTTACAGCTATTATCTGCTTGCATCAAAGAAGCGGAGCGACTTTGATGACTTCAGGCCATCTGCTGTTCCTGCAGGCATGTCAGCATATAAGTATATTGTTGGGAATGACTTGGCTGTAGGTGATGGTATATCTGCTGTGCTGTCAAATCTTGATTTTGATTCCGGATATTATGCAGCCATAGTAGGATGTGACTATAGCATGAACCTCTCGGCCATGTCTGAAGTCAAGTCCGTGAACACATTGTCGAATAATGCTCCTGTCATTGAAACCTCTTATACAGGGGATTATAAGGTTCATTCACATGAGACTCTTGTGATAAACTATAATATTTATGATCCGGACGGACATGATATAGAGGTTTCATATCGCAAGGGAAGTGATGCGGACAGTTTTTCAGGTACTACGGAAGGTGGTTATAAACTTACGATTGTCGGCAATGCTGTTCCGGCAGGACATTATTCTGCAATTCTTTCGGTATCCGATATCATATCGCAAAGTGGCTATTCTAAGACTACGGCAAAGACTGTTTCATATGAAGTCCTTCCTAATCATGCTCCACAGGTTATCAAGCCTCTTCCTGGTGTGCTGATGTCACGCCGTGGAGAAGTTGTGGAAATTGACATGTCTGAATACATTTTGGATGAGGATGGGGAAGTGCTTGAATATACTGTCACTCATACTAATTCAAAGATTGGCAACATTAATCCGTCTGGCAATATCCTTACATTGACATCTCTGAATTTCGGGATTGACGAGGTGACGATTTTGGCCACTGATTGCCGTGGTGAAACATGCAGTATGGATTTCAAACTTGTTGTACGTGAACCGTCTGCTGAAGCGGATGTCTATCCGTCTGTGGTCAGAGACTATCTCACCATATCAGCTGGTGCGGAGACCGAGACCTGGATACGTGTGTATTCTTCATCTGGGCAGCTTGTGTTTGAGGATACCTGTCTCGTGGGGGCTTTTACGCCTGCTAAGGTTGACATGAGAGATTTTGCGCCAGGGACTTACTATGTAAAAATTACCATAAACGGCATAACTACTGAACGTACTATTGTAAAGTACTGATATTATTAACAACATTTAAAACAAAACAAAATCTCCCAACAGGTATTCACAGGGACCCA
>OFGJ01000749.1_pt1 | contig 21283 bp, 25 predicted proteins | sample 1521731 | NCBI WGS metagenome assembly OFGJ01 (sample SAMEA3504126, study PRJEB24116) | mouse gut metagenome | biome: mouse gut; feature: mouse-associated habitat; material: faeces | place: Denmark | collected 2011 | reverse complement strand
CCGCAGCGCCCTGTACCTTTTCTGCGGGAAACGCTGTGACAGGATCAAGGCCCTTTTATGGGAAGGTGACGGGTTCCTGCTCCTTTATAAGAGGATGGAGGCGCAGGGGCGCTTCCGGTGGCCCAGGGACTCCCAGGAGGCAAGGGGCATTTCCTGGAAGCAGTTCGACTGGCTCATGTCAGGACTGGAGATAGAACAGCCCAAAGCGTTCAGGCCGCCTGAAAATGATCGGGATATCCCTCCGCCCAAAGCCTCCTGACAGCACCGGCGGGTTTCTCAAAAAAGCTGAATATCCCGAAAAACAAGGCCTGCCAGGCTTCACTCCAGATGCTTTCTATGGTACAATAAAAGCATCAGAAGAGGAGGCAGGGATAGATGGCAAAAGACCCGAAGGACTCCAGAATCATGGAGTATAAGGACACGATCAGCCAACTGAATATGACAATCAGAAGCCAGAATGAGCTTATCGATTCCCTGCGCCAGACCATTGCTTCTAATAATGAAGCAATGGCGGTCCTGAATGAAAAGGTCGATTATCTTACGAAAAAACTCTTCGGCACATCCAGTGAAAAGTCTAAAAATGTGGAAGGACAGCTCAGCCTTTTCAATGAGGCTGAGCAGGAGGCATCCCCCGCAGGGGAACAGGCGGAAGAAGGCATTGTCAGAGAACATGCCCGCAGGGCAAAGAGCACCCATGCGGATATCTTTAAGGGTGTGCCTGCGAGGGATGAGGTCATCCCCCTTTCCGAAGAACAGAGATACTGTGCGGAATGCGGAGCGGAAATGGAAGCCATCGGGAAGGAGTTTGTCCGTCGGGAATTCCGTTTTACCCCTGCCAGGGGCGAAGTAATCAATATCTACCGGGAGACGGCAAAGTGTCCGGTATGTTCCACGGCCCCGGCAATGGCGGAAGCCGTAAGGTTCGCCAAGGCACATGTGCCGGAGGCGCTGATCCCCCACAGCTATGCGTCCGCATCCGCCGTTGCATGGACGATGTACCAGAAATATGCCAATTCCATGCCCCTGTACCGCCAGGAGCAGGACTGGAAACAGATGGGCGTCATCTTGAGCAGGGCGACGCTTGCAAACTGGATCCTGTACTGCGCCGGGAATTATTTTTCTCCGCTGTATGGCTATTTCCGCCGGGAACTTATAAAGAGGCAGTTCCTGATGGCAGATGAGACAAGAGTCCAGGTGCTGAAGGAACCGGAGCGGAATTCGGAGACAGACTCGTTCATGTGGCTGTTCCGGACCGGGGAGGACGGCCTGCCGCCCATCATCCTCTACCGGTATACGCAGACCAGGGCAGGGTTGAATGCGGCAGACTTCTTAAAAGGTTTCAAGGGCTATCTGGAGACGGACTGCTACCAGGGCTACAATGGCCTGCCGGATGTGAAGCGGTGCTGCTGCTGGGCGCACCTGCGCAGGTACTTTGTGGAGGCAGTTCCGAAAGGGAAGGAGCTGGATTACGGCAATCCTGCCGCCCAGGGGGTGCAGTACTGCAACAAGCTGTTCGAGTATGAACGGCAGTCCCATGAGAAAGGACACAGCCACGAGCAGCGGAAAGAATACCGGATCCAGAAAGAGATGCCAGTGCTGGACGCTTTCTGGGAATGGGTCTCACAGCAGTCCCCGAAAAAAGGGACGCGCTTTGAGAAAGCGGTGAACTATGCCCAAAATCACAGAGAGCAGTTCATGACATACCTTGAGGACGGCAGGTGCAGCTTTTCTAACAATCTGAGTGAGAATTCAATCCGTCCGTTCACGGTAGGCCGCCGCAACTGGCTGTTCAGCGATACCCCCAAAGGTGCGGATGCCAGTGCCATGGTTTATACCATGGTTGAGATGGCCAAAGCCCATAACCTGAATATTTATAAATATCTGAAATATCTGCTTGAGCATCTGCCGGAGACCAGGATGGCGGACAGCGAACTATCCAGGCTGGCCCCATGGAATCCGGAGGTTATTGGCAGATGTTCTGGTACAATGTAGAGTAAAATGCTTGCAGTTCCTACAGTCCATTATGTAGGGGCTGTTTTATTTTGTCCATTCGTAGGATTATTGAGCGCTTACGTTTCATCTTGTGAATAATAAAGGCGTTCCGGCAGGCGTATTTGATGAAGCTATCTTTAAATACATAAAAGGGCAGCAGGATTTATTTGTGTGCGGCGGTACGGTCTATATTTATGACGGCGGCTATTTTAAGGCTGATGTAAGCGGCGCAAGGCTTAAAACAATGATTAGCAAGCTGATATATCCGCAGTTCATTAAAAGTACCACGCTGAAAAGGATATATGACCGCTTTCTTTGTGATATATCCCTGGAAGTGTCTTTCGAGGAATTGAACCGCTATCCGGCGCACTGGATATGTTTTGAAAATGGGATGTACGATTGCAAAGAAAAACGCCTGCTGCCACACAGCCCAAAATATAAAGCCATCAATCAGATACCACATGAGTACAAGCCGGATGCGGTATATCAGGGAAAGCGCACAGAGGAATTTTTAAGTTTTATCTGCCCGGAGCCGGACAACCGGGAAATGGCTTTACAGTTCGCAGGATATACGCATACAAAGGATGTGGGGCAGCAGAAATTTCTTGTCCTGCTTGGAGAGGGCGGCAGCGGAAAAAGCACATTTATAAGGCTGATAGAAGCATCCGTTGGGAGCCGCAATCTGTCAAATATCGGGCTGAATGAATTACAACAGAGGTTCGCCAGTTTCGGGCTTATGGGTAAGCTGATGAACAGTTGCGCCGATTTGGAAATATCCGCACTGGAGGACACGGCAGTTATTAAAAAGGTATTGGGGGAGGACACATTGCGAGCGGAGCAAAAGGGGCGTGATGCAATTTCTTTCAAGTCTTATGCAAAGCTGATTTTCTCCACAAATGAATTGCCGCTTGTGAAGAATGAAAAGACCAATGGATTTTATAGGCGGCTTTTGGTTCTTACCATGAACAGAGTGCCAGACAATAAAAACCCTAATTTGATGGATGAACTTATGCAGGAGATTGATTATTTCACTCAATTATGTGTCCGGGCGGTAGAACGGATGTATGAGCATGAAATTATTGTAACTTCTGCTGATTCGGAAAAGGCCGTGGCGCAGTTGCGGTGTGACAGTGATACAGTGCAGGCGTTCTTGATGGAGGAATGTTCGCCGGATGATGGCAGCAGGATTGAACGGACAAAGCTTTTTGATAGGTATGCAAAGTATTGTGAAAGCGCTGAACGGCAGAGCCTGACAAGAAATAATTTTTACAAGAGTTTGCGGCTAAAGGGATATAAGGAACTAAAGACGAATGGTATTTATATTTTCAAGGGCATTTCTGAAAAAAAAGAGGGTGCAGAGCTGCCCCAACAGCCCCTAAAAACTACCCCGGACGGATTTATTGAAATCCCGGAGGGCTATCAGGAGGAATTGCCTTTTGACTGATAGGGGTATTTTTAGGGCAAAAGGGCAAGTGTGGGGCAGTTGGATTTTGTGGAATTGCCCCACGGAAAGCCTTGTATTTACTGTATTTAGGGTAAAAGGGTAATTTTTTAAGAGAAATATATAAAAGATTTAAAAATGTATGTGATACGGGTATTTTATGTATATAAAAGAAAACAGCGAAAAAAATCTGCCCTTTTGCCCTTTTTGGATTTGGTAACGGATTTTAATAAAAATATCAGTGGCACTTTTGATGTGCCGGAAAGGGTGTTGCCATGAAAGAGTGCGTAAAAGAAGTATGGATAAAATTTGGCAGTCAATCGGAGTATTCCAAGAATGAGGAAAAATTGTTTGCACTTTTGGATGAAAAGCCGGGAGATTCCATTGTAAAAGTGTATGATGCGAGTACCAAAGGCTGCAAGGAATTGAGAAGCCGCAGTTTTGATGAAACGCATATTTCCGTTCTGACGGATGCTTTTGGAAAGGACAATGTAAAGTTTCAGGAAAGAAAAGTGAAGGCAGAACGGAATAGACAATGCACAAAGCCAATTATCCGGCAGATTATACCATGTAACCATGATATGTATGCAGTGGTAAAGGATTCGGACGGCGGCGAGTACAAATATAAAGTGCTGTTATATGCGTTGTGTAATGATGGGGAAGTGTACCCTTTATTCTATGATGATTGGTACGGTGTTTGTCTTTCTGCTGATGCGCTTTTCTGTGCGGATAGATACGAATTAGAGGGCGGCGAGATTTATTCGCCGGAGGGAGGAAAGCCGGATGAACAGAGATAAAGCTATCCGTTTAGCGGATGCGCCGGGGCTTCCTGCTGCCAGTATGGCATTTTATGACCGATACCGGGAGCGGATCACTGGCATTGAAAGTGTGGAGCAGAGGAACAATATTCTTTCTGAAATGCAGCAGGATTTTGAAACAGAGGTAAGGCAGGAGCCGCAGAACCGGGATAAGCTGTCGGAGGTTTACCAGTTGCTAAAGCGGAAATGTTGGGAGGTTGGCTTATTTGGTAACGGATGAAGAATTAAAAACCGTTTGGGGAATGTTTACGGACGCATGGAAATTTTACAAGAGATATGCAGGCATACAGCAATCAGAAGATGAGAGATGGCAGCAGTTGGTTGATGAATACGGGCAGATAGCAAAGAAGTATGATAATGCGAAACTGGCGATTGCCTTATTACTGGCGGCTATTGATGAACTGGAAAGGAAAAGCAAGGAGATTCAGAAAATGCCGCAAAATGCCACCTAAAAAAAGAGCCTGCCTAAGCAAGCCCCCGAACCTGATTAAATTATAAAAGGAGTGGCTTGCTATGTCAAAGGGTAAACGCAAGAATGGTACAAACACAATGCAACGCCGGAGTTATGCGGAGTACGGCATTGGGCGGCAGCGGCTTGAAGAATTACAAAGCGGATGCAGAACCGGGATATATCCCCCTGAAATCCTGAAAGCGGCCTGCAGAGGGCTTGAAGCTATTTCGCCGTGGATTCTGTTATCTGTCAGACAGGGCAAGTCTTTTGACACCCTGGCGGTGCGGTGGGAACTGGGGGAGATAGAAAAGCCGCCATTTTGCAGGACTGATTTTTATTCTTGCAGGCGGCGGTTTTTCGCTAATCTGGATAAGGAACTGAAAGAAAGGGGCGCATAGCGTGAAGCAATATAAATTTTCCGTGGAGGAAATAAAGAAGCTGACAAAGAGTATGGTTATTTTAGTTGACAGCCGGGAAAAGAAAAATACTCACATACTGGACTATTTCAGGAAACAGAAGATTTCTTTCCAAACTGAAAAATTGGAATACGGCGATTATTCGTTTATGATTCCGGCAGCGGCAGCAGGCGAGGACATATTTTTTCACCGGGATTGCGTGGTGGAGCGCAAGGCATCCTTGGAGGAATTGTCCGGCAACCTGACCGGGGAGCGTGAACGGTTTGAAAAAGAGTTCCTGAAAGCCGGGAATGACGGGTGCAAGGTGTATCTGATGATTGAAGCCCCCGGCGGCTACTCTGACATTATCGGGCATAAATACCGCACAGAGTTCATGCCTGCTGCCTATATGGCATCTTTAAAGACCTTTGAACACAGATTTGACGCAAACATACAATTCATTTCCCCGGAATATGCCGGCTATTACATAGTTTCCACTTTCCAGTATTACGCAAGGGAGATTTTAAAATAGCCAGTGGCAGCAGGCGCACATGAAAAGAGGATGCATCTATTCAGCGGCAGGGGTACCCCATAATTTGGGGGAGGGGTGCCGGGAATTTCCGGCAGGGTGTTTGTGATTACTGGCAGGGGATATGTGGTTATTGTGTAACGTGGCGCAGTAACTACGGAAAGGAAATATTATGTTTTGTGTTATTCAGGAAGTAGCAACAAAGACGGTTCCGGCAGGAGAGCCAAAGGGAATAGAGGTATATGAATCACGGTGGACAGCTGACGGTAAAGAGTTCTGCAGCTATGAGTACCGTAACAGCGCAGAGCGGTTTGAACGCCCTATCAGGAAATCATACCGCATAAGCATACATGAGAGTTACCGGGAGAATGGGAAAGTCAAGAAGAAACAGACCGTAATTTGTACGATTGGATATTATGAGGTTGTGGACTGGGGCGACTGGCCGGGGGATTTTGTTGTTGGTGGGCTGGCATCAAAAGCGGATGCGCTTGGACTGGAAGAAAGCGAACTAGCAGACCTGATTTATACAAAGTGGCAGGCTATTGTTGACCGCATTTGGGAGGAATACAAACGGACGGAGGAATATGCTGCAAGGCAGGAGAACTGTCGCATAATCAGGGAGCATAACGAGAGGGTAAATGAGTTCACGGAGAAATACAGCGTTACCCGGAGCGAGTACAACCGCTGCTATGATGTGTTCGGCAAATTGCGCAATCCTGAATACCTGAAAAAGATTAAGGCAGATTTTAAAGCGAAAAAGGAATATGAGCGCAGGAGCCGGGGGCAAAGCAGTAGTTATTATGGTAACTATGGGGGATATAGTGGCGGTAGTTATTGCGGAACTGCTGCCAGTAACTACAATGAAGCTGACAAGGCCATGTTAAAAAAGTTCTACCGCACATTATCAAAGGCATTTCACCCGGACAGTAACCCGGACAAGGACACAAGCGAGGAAATGAAGATGCTGAACCGCCTGAAAAGTGACTGGGGAGTATAGGTTTTTGTAACGGTTTTTCTCTGATTTATCCCCATTATTTATAGATTTATCACGGTTTTTCCCGGTTTTTGAAAAAATGAAATGTTGGAAAATGTTGGTATTTTCAGGATATAGGGGAATTTAATGACACTATAATGCGCGAAAAAGTGCAAATATTCCGTTGATTTAGGCAAAACCTGACGTATAGGAAATAGAGAATATAAACAGATAGAAACATAGTATAGTTACGGAAAGGGGATGTTATGGCGTGGGCGGTTATGGTTCCGGCGGTCATAATAAGACGCACAGGCGGCTTGAAAATTTCCATAGGGTTGATAGCTTTGCCTTTTATGATTATCTCATGGGGGATAAATACCTTTGCTGCAAAACAACCGTGCAATATCCATTAAACAGAGGGGATATCATCTACCATGTGCAGAGCAGAACGGCATTGATTAAAGTGTTGAGCGTTCACGAAGGGGAATACAGATATGTTGATCTGCCATTGTCGAGGGTTCACGGCATAGATGGAAAGTCAGTCAGGATGTACTTTCACTGTCCGTATTGTGGGCGGCGTGTGCGGTATCTGTATGATTACTATAAACATTATGCGTGCCGGAAGTGTGCAAAGTTGAATTATTCCTGCCAACAGAAAAGCGGCATGGATGAAATACGGCTGAAAATGGAGAGGATTGCGGAACGGTTAGATTATCAATGGTGGAGAAATGATTTTGACTGTATAGCTGATGTATATTACATACCGAAGCCGCATTATATGAGGTGGGCTAAATATGAAAAGCTGATGCAGGAGTTTAGGGCATTGAAGAAAGAGTATGAGCGCAACATAGAAAACGCACTTATGAAAGCATACAAGGCACTATGCAGATAAAGGCTTGAAATGCCTTGCAGTAGGGCTTGTAATGGGGCAAATCGGGCTTGAAATGGTGTGAGGGTAGAAAATATTAAGGGTAAGAGGATAAAGGACGAAAATAGGCTTTAAAACTGAATATAGGCATTGTCGAAAAAAGTAATGTGTGCTATACTCCATTCATGGGAAACCATAGAGCCGGGCGGCTACCCTCCATTTCGGAGGGGCTAACCCTCCAGACGAAAGAAAGGAGGGCGTTGCCAATGATGATTACATATTCTGATTTAGTTCAGACTGGAATATTCATTGTTGCCCTTATTGGATTGTGTTACACAATTTTCAAGGGAAAACGAAAATAGCCGCCACTATTCGCAGTAGTGACGGCCTGATGTAAATTAGGTTTTTTGCTGTTGAGGGTAGCCGCTTCTATGGCTTTCCCTTTTTCTGTCTATAATATAGCATATCCGGCAGCAGGATTCAAGAGCCAAACGCACGTTTATTGTAATGTGATTGCAAAAGCTGTCTGTCTGCTGCCCTCTCATTTTCTTATCAGGCGTTCCCCTGAATATCCATTACCCAAACAAGGTAGAGCCGCCGCCCTAAAATTTTCGGGCAGGCATCGGCGGTTATTCCTGCTTTTGTCTGTCACGGTTCATCGCTTCGGTGATTGCCCGAACAACGAAAGCATTTGTACTTTCCCCCATACTAGTGGCATGTTCCTGAACCTTTGCTTTATCGCCTTTTGGAACTCTGATTCGGATATCTTCAACGGATTCTTTCAGGTACTTTGCGCTTGCTTTACGTCTTGCGTCCGTTTGTCCGGTATATGTGCTTTTTCTCTCTGACATAGGTACACCCTCTTTCTTTGTTGTAATTGGGCGGCGAAAAATAAAGGCTTCTTTTCCACCTTACACTGATATTATATCACCTGTAAATATGTGTGCCCATATACAAAATAAACAAAGTTTTCATGTATGTGTACCCATGTATTTAGTCATTCTGTCAATAGACATATGTGCCCACATGCTATACTTATATTATAAACAAGGAACAAAACAGCCGGGAGAGCCGAAAGCACCCGATACCGAAAGCCATATACCTGTGAGTGAGCAACGGAGCAATACCAATAGTCAGGAAGATTCTTTCGGGGCTGAAATTCCTTTAAATTGAAAGGAGAAGTCACCATGACAGAAAGAATGATTGAGAATCGTATCAAGAAATTATCCGCACTGGAAGAACAGATTGCACAGCTTCAGGAGCAGGCAGACATAATCAAAAGCGAACTGAAAGCAGACCTTGAAGAAAAGGGGCTTGACGAACTTAAAACAAAGAATTTCCTTATCAGGTGGAAAGAGATTGTCAGCAACCGCCTTGATGGTAAAGCATTAAAGGCAGCATTGCCGGAGATTTACAGCCAGTATTGCAAGCCCACAAGTAGCCGGAGATTCACAGTAGCATAAATGAAAAGCCCTTATCAAAGCCGGTAACTTTGATAGGGGCAGTAACCCGATAACACGTCAAATTATGGGTATGGGGAAATTATAACATTTCCTCTGCCCGGAGTAAAGAGAGGATTAGGAAATTGATACAAGAAACGTTAAACAAGGCAGCAGCAATAGAACTTTTTGAGAAAGAGGCGGTTTTATTTGGCACAAGTGATGCCGTTCCCTTTTATCGGGCAATAGAACTTTTCGGAGAATCAGCAGCAACGTTCTTTGATAGAACAATTAAGTTTGAGGGCTATTTAGACGGCGGCGCAGATTGGAACGCATGGGGCGCGTGTACTGACGATAGACCAATGACAAATTATCTTTATAAGGCTGGCTTTCTGAAATTGGTAACAGAACATAACTATTTATGCGTAATAAAAGCTCATGCAGAAAGCGAGGGTGGGCGCATATTTGATAAATGTTGGGAGGAACGCAGCCGAAGACTGGAAGAGCGGGAAGCAGAGGAAGAACGCAAGAGGGCAGAGCGCAAGGCGAAACGTGCAGCAACTAAAGCCGCGAGAGAGGCAGCAAAGAAAGAACAGGAGGGGGAGCAGTAATTCAGGATAAAGAAAAGGCAAAGCGGCGAGAAAGCGGCGAGGAAAGGAGGGGCGGCATGATGGCAGAGCAGAAACAGACTTTTGCAACGGAGATCATCAATGAAATAGCAAAGCAGCGGAACCGTTGGATACTGGCATTTTGTATCTCACTGGTCGGGAATATCATTCAGGCGGCAATATGGTTTTTCAGGTAACGGAAATAAGGGCGTGGGCGGCTTATATGACTGCTGCCCTATCCCACATTATAGAAAGGCGGTGCTTATTATGGCAGAAAAGAGGAAAGACAGCCGGGGAAGAATATTAAGGGATGGGGAAAATCAGATGAAAGACGGGCGTTACCGCTATCAGTACATGGACGGCAGAGGAAAGCGGTGTGCGGTGTATAGCTGGAAACTGGTGGAAACAGACAGAACGCCACCCGGAAAGAGGGATGATATAAGCCTACGGGAGAAAATAAAGCAGATTGACCGGGATGTTGAGGACGGTATAAAAGCTGCTGCCAATAACAAAATTACGCTGAATGATATGTTTGATTTGTACATGGCCGGAAAATATGAATTGAAAGATTCCACACGCTCCAATTATCTGTATATGTATAAAAATTATGTGTCGGACGAGATAGGGCGAAAGAAAGTAGCCAGTATCAAATATTCGGATGTAAAGGCATTTTATAACAGCCTTATCAGGGAAAAGGGTTTTAAGCCTAACAGTATGGAAATTATCAATACTATTCTGCATCCAGTATTCACGCTTGCGGTAAGGGATGGATATATCAGGAGCAACCCAACGGATGGGGTAATGGCAGAGATAAAAAAATCCCATAATTGGGAAAAACCGAAACGCCATGCACTGACAGAGCAGGAGCAGGAAGCCTTTATTGATTATATTTCAAACTCTGATATTTACAGGCACTGGCTACCATTGTTTACAGTTTTTCTTGGAACCGGGTGCAGGGTGGGCGAGATTATTGGCTTGCGGTGGCAGGACTTAGATTTTGAGAGCCGGACAATAAGCATAAATCATAATTTGATATACCGGGTGTATCGGCAACAGGGCGAAAAATGTGAGATGCACATTACCACACCAAAGACAAGCGCAGGATGTCGCACAATCCCTATGTTGGATGAAGTGCGCAGGGCATTGCTTCAGGAGAAGCGTCAGCAGATGCAGAGGGGATATAATGAAACCGTGATAGATGGTTACAGCGGATTTATCTTTACGAACCGTGAAGGCTATGTACATAATCCGCAGACTATCAACAGGGCGATAAAGAGGATATACACAGCTTACAATGAGCAGGAGAAAGAGAGTGCAAAACAGGAACACAGGGAGCCGATTCTTATCAGGCATTTTTCCGTCCATAACCTCCGGCATACTTTTTGTACACGGTTCTGTGAGAACGAAACCAATATCAAAGTCATTCAGGAGATTATGGGGCATAGCGATATAAGCACTACCATGAACATATACGCAGAAGCCACGGAGAGCAAAAAGAAAGAATCCTTTGAAAATCTGCAAGGCAAAATAAAAATATGCTGATCTGATAAAGAGAGCCGTTCCGGGATTGCCGGGGCGGTTTTCCTATATCTCAATTTTATCTCAATTTTTATCTCAATCTAAAGAGCCGTGACAAACAAAGACAAACGAAAAAAGAGGGGGAAAGTGCCGAAAACATAGGATTTTGTATAAGCACAAACAAAGATAAACAAAGACAAAATACAGTATTATCATTTCCCGACAATGAAAACGCTTGGCGGAAAAGACCAGTAAAATTGAGGGTTTGCGGTGCATGGACTTGTAAACTACAACAAATTTACAACAATTTTACAACGCATAACGAAGAATAACGAGCGTTAATGAATAGTTGTACTCATAAATCCAATTCAATATTTTGTACGATAAGGACATTTTTCTAAAAGAAAATTTTAGGGAAGTGTCCTTTTGTTATGGTCAAAACAAAATAAGGAATGGAGGAAATGAACATGGGTAATACAGCGTTAGGAGCAGAGAAAGCGATTATTTTTATCAGCGAAGCACATGAGAAATTCTACTATGAAAAATTGAAAGAAGTCAGGTATCAGGACGTATACCATAAGGCACTTGTTTATTGTCTTGGTATCAGTGATGACACAAGAAGGAATATCAACAGTATTTATGATTTTAAGACAGGCTGCGTGAAAACGGAGTGCCTGCATGAAGGCTGGCAGACCAGCGGAAGCGTGAAAGTAGTCAGGATGGCGTTTAACCTTTATTGTAACGGTACGCCAAGCGTTTCTGATTACGACGATGCGGAGGAACAGGTAGACGAGTGCAGACTTTATACAGTGGAGGAATTATTCTGCTGTGCCTATGCACCTTATTTTTGGCAGGCGGTACAGATACGGTATCCGGAGTATGTAACGTATAACAAAAATCTGTATGCCATGCTTGGAGGACAGGATTGATGTTAAAAGTCAGGCTTATGGGAACGAGAAACGATATTAAGTGGTTTGGGAAGATTTTACGGAGAAGCTCAAAAATTGAAGTGACGGAGTTTTCCGATCTGTTCCCGAACAAAGGGACAAAGAAGTATTACAGGGCTTATGTGGAAGTAAGGAAAAGCAATATAAAAGAATAATAGTAGAAAGCAAAGGAGAATCAGACCATGTGTAAAATAATCGCAATCGCAAACCAGAAAGGTGGTGTCGGTTATGAAAAGCTATACATTATGCAAAGTTAATGAAAGAAATCCTTATAAATAAAGGATTCTTTAGTTGATTTACTTTCCATAATCCATCAAGATTTAAGTGTATTTTATCAATTCGCTTAAGGAGGAACGCACGATGGAAAAATCAACTTTGCAGCAACTGATCAACCAAACCGGGGAAGCACTCGTACAGGCAGGTGCATCCAGCTATTACCAAAAAGTATTTAAAACTCTTACAAAACAGCTTTTGCTCTACTCCCACGAACAAGGTACTGATTCTTTCAGCATGGATTTCGGATTACAGTTTTTAGAAGACCATTATTCTATGTCATCTAAGATAGCGTTGAAAAAATGGTGTACCGCCTATTCCCGTTGTATAAATGCTTTGGCAGAATACCAGCGTTCAGGGAATGTAGTTCTTTATCTTGCCATGGATAAAAGAGCGTACACTTTCCCAGAGGGATTTAGATATAGCGCAGAAGCATATATTTCCCATCGAGAAGATATCGGGATAATAAAAAAATCAAATAAGATTTTCAGTTTATATCTGGAACGCTTTTTTGCGTTTTTAAGCAGGAAGAACATTGCTTCTTTAGATACACTGTCCCTCAAAGACGTTTTGGATTTCATGGCATCTTTGAACTGTTATGAAAAGCCAACCATAAATCATACAATGCGTGCGGTGCGCTATTATCTGAAATACTGCTATGAACATGGTCTTATGGAGCAGGAGATGTTTTCAAAACTTCCAAACCCTCATTACAACAGGCAGAGCCGATTACCTTCTTCGTATTCAGCGAATGAGGTGACGAAACTTCTTGATTCGATTGACCTTGGGAATCCTTGCGGAATCCGTGATTATGCAATCATTCTTCTGATTGCAAGACTTGGATTACGCAGCAGCGATGTCGCAAATTTAAGGTTTTCCAATATCGACTGGGAAAGAGAAGTAATCCATTTGAACCAGGTAAAAACAGGAAATCCGTTAGAACTTCCTCTTTTAGAAGATGTTGGCGAAGCGATCATTAACTATCTGAAGAACGCAAGGCCTAAAACCGACTCGGATCACGTTTTTGTGAGGCAGCTTCCTCCTTATACGGATTTCAATCCGGGTGCGGTCGGCGCCCTTGTAAGGGTACGTCTCCAGAGATCGGGAATCCATCTTGAAGGGAAAAAGAAAGGCTCCCACACACTCCGCCACAGCCTTGCGAGCCGCCTGTTGGAGCATGAGATTCCGCTTCCGGTCATTTCAGAAATCCTGGGGCACACAACTACTGAAACTACGATGGCATATCTTCGTATTGATATCACCGAGCTTCGGAAATGTGCATTGGAGGTGGCAATCTAATGACAAGAACCAGAAAATCTCCATCCATGACAGGTTCATTTGCGGAAGTTGCCCAGGAATTCATTCAGTACAAAAGAAGCACAGGTTTTAAATATGCAGATGAACCGAAATGTTTATCCCGGTTTTGCCGTTTCAGTGAAGAACAGGGTGTCACAGAAATAAAAATATCCCGCTCCCTTGCAGAAAAATGGACAGCGCCCCGGGCAGGTGAATCCGAAAAAAGCCGGTCACACCGCATTACCTGCATAAGACAGTTTGCCATATACCTTAATAACCTTGGTTATGATGCTTATATCGTGCCAGAAGTGAAGGGTTTGAATCACAGTTCATTTGTACCATATATATTTACGCATGAGCAGATAGCAGCTGTGATCAAAGCCGCTGATGAAACAGAACCCAAAGAAGTTGCAAGAAATATGCATCTGGCGTTACCCGTAATCTTCCGGATTCTTTATGGCTGTGGACTTCGTGTGTCAGAAGTTGTCGGACTTCGCTGCAGGGATGTGAATCTCGAAGATGGGATTCTTACGATCCGTGAAGCAAAGACTGACCGTGACCGGTATATCCCATTATCAGATTCCGTAAAAGAAGCCTGTATATCCTATGCAGATAAAATCTGGTGGGAAAAAGACAGCGACTTTTTCTTCCCTGCTCCTGATAAGACCATGATCAGCCCGATGACTATCTATCAAAGGTACCGCAGGTATCTGGAAGCGGCAGGGATTTCACATGGCGGAAAAGGGCAGGGCCCCCGTCTGCATGATGTACGCCATACATTCGCGGTTCATGTTTTACAAAAGTGGATCAGGGAAGAAGCCGATTTAACGGCTATGCTCCCGATTCTTTCCACATATATGGGGCACAAAACAATACGCTCAACAGCAAGGTATCTGCGCCTGACAGCGGAAGTTTATCCAGACCTGATGAGGGAAGTGGAAAGGTCATGTGCATACGTCATCCCGGAGGTATGCCATGAAGGAAACTGATTTTGCACAGTATTTAACGCAGTTCCTGTCAGTATATCTTCCCTGCCAGGTCGGCAGCAAACGTAATACCCAGTTAGCATACAGGGACTCATTCTCATTATTTTTAAGATACTGCAGAGATCAGGAGAACCTTTTGCCGGAAAAGCTGACAGTTGCAAAAATAAACAGGGATCTGATCCTCCGCTTTCTGCAATGGCTGGAAGAAGAACGTAACTGCAAAGCGGCGACAAGGAATCAACGTCTCGCTGCAATCCATTCATTTTTCAGCTTTTTAATGGTAGAAGAACCACAGTATATACAGCAAAGCCAGAAAATCCTGGCTATTCCAATGAAAAAAACGGATACGGTGCCACTCATGTATCTTCCATTGGATAGCATCAAGGGCCTGTTAGAACAACCCGACAGGACAACAATCCAGGGGAAAAGGGATGCTGTTCTGCTGTCACTTTTATATGATACCGGAGCAAGGGTTCAGGAACTTGTGGATCTAAAAGTTTGTGATGTTGCTTTAAATGATACTGTCACCATCGTACTGACAGGCAAAGGCGGTAAAAGCCGCATTGTTCCAGTCATGAGACCAACTGGGGAATTGTTGAAGCAGTATATGGAAGGTTCTGGTCTGGCTTCGCCTGTATATGGTCGCAATCCGTTATTTACCAACCGGAGCAATAAACCCCTGACGAGAGCCGGAGTGACATATATTTTGAAAAAATATGCTGCACAGGCTCAAGCAATGGGAATAAAGGATATATCCGATGAAATCACACCGCATTGGCTGAGGCATAGCAAAGCAATGCATCTGCTTCAGTCCGGAGTCAATCTTGTTTATATCAGAGATCTACTGGGACACTCTGATATTTCAACAACCGAAATCTACGCACGGGCAGACGAAAAAATGAAGCGGAAAGCATTGATGGAAGCTTACAACAGTCCATCATCTGACGAACTGCCAGCGTGGAAAAAGGATAAAGACCTTCTTGATTGGTTGAAATCTTTGTAAGGGTTTACTCCTGATTATGCAAAGTTCAAAAGAGCCTATACCCTATAAAATCAGCAAAAGTGTAGGCTCAACTTTGCATAATAACTTACTTTTCATAACCAACTTTATGTGAAGCTTCACATAATGTGGGAAAGACCACCACAACAAGCAATTTGGGAATAGGACTTGCAAAACAGGGGAAAAAGGTGCTGTTAATAGATGCAGACGCACAGGGAAGCCTTACCGCAAGTCTTGGCTATACAGAGCCGGATACATTGGAAGTTACGCTTGCAACCATTATGGGGAATTTAATCAATGATGAAGAAGTAGAGCCGACAGAGGGTATCCTGCACCATGAGGAAGGGATAGACCTTATGCCGGGAAACATTGAGCTGTCCGGCTTGGAGGTTTCCCTTGTGAATGTCATGAGCCGGGAAACGGTACTCCGGTCGTACATAGAGATTGTCAGGGAAAGTTACGATTATATCTTGATTGACTGTATGCCTTCCCTCGGCATGATTACCATAAATGCCCTTGCCTGTGCCGACAGTATCCTGATACCCGTACAGGCGGCATACCTGCCCGTTAAAGGATTGCAGCAGCTCATTAAGACGGTTGGCAAAGTAAAGCGGCAGATTAACCCGAAACTGGAGATTGAGGGAATACTGCTGACAATGGTGGACAGCCGGACAAACTATGCAAAAGACATCAGCACCATGCTGAAGGAAGCCTATGGAAGCCGGGTAAGGATATTTACCAATGTCATTCCGGTTTCGGTAAGGGCAGCGGAGATTTCTGCGGAGAGCGTAAGCATCTACAAGCATGATCCAAAGGGAAAAGTGGCAATAGCCTATAATTTTCTGACAAAGGAGGTGCTTGCAGATGGGCAGTAATACAAAAGCAGGAAGCGCAGCCAAAATCAAAATGGAGAGTTTTGATGATTTGTTTGGAGGAAATGCCGGACAGGAAAATGGCATAGAGCAGATTATCAATGCGCCGCTGGCAGAACTCCATACATTCAAAGACCACCCTTTCCGGGTGGAGGACGATGAGAAGATGGAGGAAACAACTGAAAGTATCCGTCAGTATGGGGTGCTTGTTCCGGGGATTGCAAGACCGAGGAAAGGCGGCGGCTATGAAATCATAGCAGGACACCGCCGGAAACGGGGTTCAGAGCTTGCCGGAAAGACGGAGATGCCTGTGATTGTCCGCAATTACACCGATGATGAAGCAACAATTATCATGGTGGATTCCAACATTCAGAGGGAGGACATTTTACCAAGTGAAAAGGCGAGAGCCTATAAGATGAAGTATGAAGCCATGAAGCATCAGGGGAAAAAGTCAGGAAAAAACACTCTTGATGAAGTAGGGGAAGCTGCCGGGGAGAATGCGAAAAAGGTTCAGCGGTACATATGGCTCTCCCGCTTATCAGATGAACTTCTCATCATGGTGGACAATAAAAAACTCGGTTTTTCGCAGGGTGTGGACATTTCTTTTCTGACAGAGGAAGCACAGCAGTGGGTACAGGCTGTCATTGAAGAAAAAAGCTGCAATATCAGCATGGCACAGTCGGCACAGCTTAAGGAATATGGAAAAACAGGGGAGCTTACTTCTGCAATGGTGCGTATGCTGCTGACCGAGGAAAAGTCGAAGGAAAGAAAAATCACAATAAAATGGGACAGGATTGGCAGATATTTTTCAGACAGCTATTCCAATGAGGAGATTGAAAACATCATTATTTCGCTTCTTGATAAATGGAAAGGGGAAGGGGCTGTTTGACAATGGGATATTTAACAAGCGGAAACGTAATTGTTGACGCAATGGGGGCTGTTAATATAACAGGAAACATCATTCCTGCCATTTGGTACAGGACAGTCACAAAGGAGAACGGGAAACCGTATCTCCTTGCGATTGTCATTCTGGCGGATATTGTCTACTGGTACCGCCCTTCCGAGGTGCGGGATCAGGGAACCGGGCATATTCTCGGCTGGAAAAAGAAATTTTCAGAAGATATTCTAAGGCAGAGCTACCAGTATTATGCGGATTTATTTGGAGAGTCCAAGAAAACAGTCAAAACCGCAATGGACAGACTGGAAAAATTACAGGTCATAAGGAGGGAGTTCAGGACAGTCAGTTATGGGGAGGGGCTTGTATGCAATAATGTGATGTATGTGGAACTGAAACCGGATATGCTGTACCGGCTGACGTTTCCAGAGGAAATGCCTGCACTGGACGGAGCGGACGATTCATGTGCAGGCGTATCTGATGACAAAACGGGAGGGAGCCTCCCTACAAAATCGGATACCCCTATGGAAATTTTGGGAGGGAGGGGTATCCCAAACGGGACACAGGTATCTGCAAATTCGGATACAGGTCATGACAAAACGGGCAATACCCTCTTACCGAAACCGGATACAGGTCTGTCCCAAAACGGAGGGACAAATCCATATACTTCTGCAAATATTTCTGACAGAGAATCACATCATATCAATCAATCCGGTATGGAAACAGAAAAAGCAGAACAGGGCAAACCGGATAATGATATGATGGATGTGATGGATGAAGCCAGCGCCTACATGGAAATCATTAAGAAAAACATTGAGTATGAGCATCACATGAAATACGGCGATTGGAGCGATAAAGGGCTGTATGAGGAACTTTACGAGGTCATCTGTGAGATTGTGTGCGTAAGGCGTAAGACGGTAAAGGTCAACGGGGAGGATTACCCGTATGAGCTTGTAAAGTCAAAGTTTCTGAAGCTGGACAGCTCCCATTTGGAGTATGTCATTGGCTGCATGAAGGATACCACAACCAAGATAACCAACATCAGGGCGTACATGGTGACTGCCCTCTACAATGCACCCAACACCATGAACCACTACTACCAGCAGTTGGTACAGCATGATATGTATGGCGGGGGGTGGGAAGAAAAGGGACTGTTACAGTCCAAAACGGAAGGAGATAGATAAATGGAGTCCATGATGGATATTGACAGGGCAATGGAACGTGAGGTTGCAAAGGGAAGCTGCCCGTTACGGTTTGTCAAAATAGATTTTGGCGTTTCTCCTTATCAGGAGATTGCATCAAAGGAAAAACTGCTTGAAGTGCTGTCCTATCTGTTGAGGACTGGCGGTTATGGCAGGTTTGCCGGGAAAGGGACAGGGAATAATGTTTACATGGACATAAAAGGCAGAAAGCCGACGTTTAAGCGTACCCGTTCCTTTATTGACCGCAACAGTATTTTTGCGGCAGTCCGCAGATACGGAAAAAAATTAAAACCGGACTTTGACGGGCATACTTATCTTGAAACAGTGCAGTGCATCTTTGAGCTGCCAGAGGAAGAACAGGAAAAATACAGGGTGACTTATGACGGGCAGGAAACATTTGCTTTCCCCATGTCAGATAAATATATCATCGGACTATACAAACATTGTATTTCAGCAAGGCAGACAGCCGCTGCAGAAGAAATTCCCCATAAAGGATTTACAGAAAAAGAACAGGGGATTATCCGGCTGGAGGGTGTGCGTGACGTACTGTTCCGATGCCTTTTGTTTGATAATATAAAATACGGGAAAGGCGTTTTGTGCGCTGACCTCTGCACAATTTACTGTTTAAAGGAAAACGGATAACTTCTGGACAATTTGTCCAAAAGCGGTTAGGAGGATCATTTATGGCAGAAATATATATTACGGAAGAACAGCAAGAAAGATGTCGGAAAGTGGCGGATGCGTTTACGGAACTGTATGAGCTTGCAGATGTGATGGTGGCAGATGCCGGGTGGTTTGGGTTTGTCCGCCTACAATGGTACAATGAGGGCGAAGGCTTTGACTCCGCTGTGGCATATTCGGACAGTTCGGAACTGTTTGAGGAATTATGGCGGATATGGTATGAGCATGAGGTTCTGACGCCTGTGCTTGGAACGCCGCTTGCGGAGCTTGATTATGACGAGATATTCAGGACGCTTTCCAAAGACAGGCAGGAGGAAATATTGAGGAAAAAAGAGTATTTCTATTCGCTGTGTTAAAATAACAGCAGTTTTAACGTAGTTGTGATTATGGAAATGGCTTGTTACATCATCTATCAATTTGTTTGCGAAATGTGAAATAACATTGCCATGTAAGTGAAAAAATGGTAAAATATATTTCGTATTCAAATTGAGGAGAGGATAAATATGAAACGCGATTTTAAATCAGATGTTGAAAAAGGTATATATACAAATAATGATAATATTGCATCGCTAATTCCATATTTGCTTGAGGGTACAGCATATTCTTTACAAATAGATGCGGAGCCATTATTAAGAAAATATATTGCTGCTGCGATATTTAAATATAGGGATAAAGAAGTGCCTTATGAGAATATTTTAAATGGAATTGATATTTTGGGCTATTCTGATGAAAATAGTTGTAGTCAATTTGAGATGGTAAGGCATATTATTGTTGATAATGCAGTTATGGCAAATAAAATTATTGGAAGTTATTATGAAGATAATGGTGAAAATAATTTAATGAAACAATTATTTGTACTTAGCTTGGGAAGATTGAGTACGAGTTTTAAAAGTGCAGCATTATTATTAAACAATGGTTTTTTTGTGGAGGTAATTTCTATATTTCGACTAATTATAGAACAATTGGCGTGGGGATGCTATTTGATGACAGAGAAAGATGAGAGTAAGATTGAAAAAAATCGTACGCAAAGTAATATAAAATATTTAAAGGATCAGTTAGGGGAAGGCTATGGAACACTATATGGTTACTTATCAAGTGAGGCACACTTAGAACCTAAGGAAATCAGTAAATATCTTCATCGAAGTGAAAATACAATAGCTGTTAGAGATCGCTCAGGGAAAGAGTGTGAGGAAGATACAGGAACTTTGTTGGTTTTATTACAAGCATATGGTGAAGTGATATGGCAAGGAATGAATTACTTTGGAATTTCAGAAGATGATATGCCATATTATCAAGACTGGTACAACTTGCACAAATGTTGTATAGCTAGTATGAAAGCAGTCTTAGATGGAGAAGCTGAATTTGATAGAATATAAGTAATTTAGACAGCGTTAGGGCAGTTATAGACCGTAAACGGTTTGTAGCTGCCCTTTTTGCATTTGTGGAACTTTTGGACAAAAAGTCCAGAAGTGGAAGGGAGAAAAAGGGAATGAAAAACAAAAAAGTAAAAACAATGCTTTCTGCGCTTGCAGTGGTCGCAGCGGCGGGGAGTGGAATCTGCTGTGCAGTGAAGCATGGGAGAAAGAAAAAAACAGCAGATATGGCAGCGGACGAAGCTGCCCTGCATGAGGAAGGTCTGACGGAGGAAAAAGTGAGGGAATATCTGCTGCATCTGTTCCGGCTGTATGAGGACAGTGAGTTTGATGACCTTGCGGAGTTTTTGGACGATGGGAGCGATCCGAGGGAATATGCGGCGGACAACTATTCCAGCCAGTTATTCCCTTATTTCAAAAAGAACATGAAACACGTAATGATGCTGGAGGGGGATGACGGTACGGGGAAAGAACCATTTGACATGACGGACGTGCTTTTCTGTTATCCAGCCTGTATGATAGGCTGCGGGATACAGGAGCTGTTTTCAGACAGGTTTGTACTGTGCCTTGAAAGCGAGATGTGGATGCTGGAAAACGGGGAGTTTGCTTCTGTCTACTGCGTCAGCATGGGAAAGTGAATATTCTAACGCTTCGGAGCCACCGTTTTATCGCTTGAGAGCCATTTGATTTTGGTATTCTAATGCTTGAGAGCCACCACAACATCTA
>OFGJ01000696.1_pt1 | contig 22625 bp, 26 predicted proteins | sample 1521731 | NCBI WGS metagenome assembly OFGJ01 (sample SAMEA3504126, study PRJEB24116) | mouse gut metagenome | biome: mouse gut; feature: mouse-associated habitat; material: faeces | place: Denmark | collected 2011 | reverse complement strand
GCCAAAATATTAATGAAGATTGGCCTTGAAGAAAACATTTTAAAATACATTTTTAGTTTTCGTAAAAAGTTTAAATCAGTTCTTCATATGTTTCTGCAATAATAACACTCGCAAACCACAAATGTTGACTAATCAATGGTTAAAAGATTTTAACGGCTATTGACATTGTATAAACCCTGGGTTGGCTTCAATATTTATCATTGACCACTCCTTATTGAATTGAAAGAAAAAATACCGAAAAATGAACATGTCAGCACATCTGCTGTGGGTCAAGTAGATACTACCTTAAACCGGGGAGATTGGTACTCACTGCCAAAATTGGAACCAAGACCATAGCCACAATTGAAATCTCTCTCCAAGATAGCTCTATCCTACAATGCCGAGCATTCGCCAACGGAGTAAGCGAATACCAAGACCGCATCGCAAAAATAATCAGCGACAACACCAAGATGATAGCCTAGCGCAAAACCGCATAAATGCCCATAGTCGTGAATAGAGCGATGAGACCCAGTTACCTCACCGCTCTATTTTGCGAAAAATTTTTGCCGCTTACGCGGCTATGTGTATTGCGTAGAATTGCTCCATTGGCATTATTTTTTTACTATAGTCTCTATCTGCTAAGGCCTTAACTTTGCATTGGGATTCGCCTTCTTGATCAGTTCCCCGTAGCGCTCAATTTCCTCATTGGAAAGGTATCGAGCGTGTTTGTCATCTCTTTTCCAGTTACCTTTGGCATCCTTCTTAAAGGGTTGTACATGAACAGTCCCTTTCTCAAATTTTTCGCCATTTTTATTGGTGTGATTATGATCCCAATCGAAGTCGCATACAGGCTTTCTATCTTTATAGATTCGAGCCTGAATGATTTCACCATTGGCATTCGTCTTGAAATACACCTCGCTTGTATTGGAAAGGATAGGAAGACCATCATAGGATGCTTTGTCGATTTTTTCGACAATCTTACCCTCTACACCGTTGGACGCAACTATGGTTTCCCCAACCTGATGGTAGAGGTACTCTGAAAAACCTCCACTTTCGTTATATAATCGTTGCATTCCCATATCACATATAGTCATTGTTTTGATTATACTTTATCCCCTTGAAGTCGCGCTGCCTCAGCCATTGGAGAAGAGTAACATGGCGACCCACGAATTGTGATATGTCTTGCTGCAACGCAAGAAAGATACCAGCATATTCCTCGGGAGTTGTAGTCTCTTTGGGATCGGAAATATTCCGACCAATCAGGATGCCGTCAGAACCGACTCGCAGAATATACAAACCGTCGGAATTGTCAGTCTCGTTCATCAGCACATCATTGCTGGCGGCTGTTTCGTTGAGTTCCTTGAAACGTAGTTTTTCAAAAAACTCCTTTTCATTGGGGGTAAGTGAATTTTTTATTGCAGTATCAAACTCCTCAGGGGTATCCGAAAGATCCTCCCAATCTTCGATACGATATTCTTTTTTCATAATTTGCGTAGTTTTGATATGAAACTGGGCATCATGATTATAGGCACACCCGGGTCGAAAGTCAAAGGTGCACCAAAAACAATAAGCCCTATTGGGTGTTTTCTCTCAACGAGTGTTCTTACTGCGAACTTAAACAATCGCTGTTCCGCTTTATTGCCGACACGTTGATGCCCGATGGCAGTCCAGCTATTCTCTGCAAGGCCGTCGAAAGCGTAGGTCAACACAGATTCAGCATTGCCCCATGAGGCGGTCTGAATTGTGGCAACTCCGTTATTCTGCCAAAATCGCTGAGTGGTTCGAGACTTCCGTAGCTGCTCTATGTTCTCGCAAGTAAGGCCATCTACCCATAGTGTATGGTCCGGAGCAACCGCAAGCATGTACTGCTTGACTTTTTTAAGCGATTTCACCGGTTGACTCCAAGTGGAACTGAAACCGGCATCATGGATATTGCAGTAAACCCCCTTGAACATTGCGTTATAACACACCTTGGCACTATATGGAATGAAAACTTCCGGAATATCTCCTGTGTATGGGAGAACTTTTGGTAATTGAAAAGATCCCTCTACAGGTGTGTCGCTCGGAAGTAGATGCTTGTTGAGAATCCGCATCTTTCTTTGTTCGGATTCCTTTAGACCAAGATATCGTTCGTGGAACACGATACCTTCATCAGTTGTGGATTTGGTCGGTTCCACTTCCGCTTTTCCAAGTTCGTCATCATCAAAGAGCGAACCGGAAGCTTTAAAATCGGACATAAATTCGCGTTTTTAAAGGTTTAACAATGATTTTTAACGCGACCGATTTGTTTTATAGACGGGCAAAGACTATCTTTGCAAAATTAAAACCAGACTTTCTGTTGATGCAATGTGGAAGTTCGCAACAGACTGTCGACAGAATCTCGTAGAGTGGCATTGGTCGCACCGGTGCCACTCTCGTCTGTTAATATTGTTTAGCTTGTGTTCATTGGCGAAACGTTTTTCAGTTGCAAAGTTAAGCATTATATGGGGCGAAGTCAAGTCTTTTGCGAAATATTTTTAAGAAAAATGTAAACTTATAGGTTATCGCATTTTGATTTTGTGATTTGCGCAATAATAACTAACTTTGCAAATAATTACACAAGAAACAACCAATGGCATGAACATTATTAACCCGCAAGATTACACGCTCTCTCCTCATCCCGGAACCGTCTTAAAAGGCGAGTTGGAAGAACACGGGCTTTCGCAGAGAGAACTTGCTTCTGCTCTTGGAAAGTCTGCCCCGATGATAAACGGCATCATTACAGGGAGTAAAGACATCACAGTTGAAATCGCGATTCTTCTTGAAGCTGCACTGCCGGGTAGCCTGAAAGCGTCTGATTGGCTTAGGCTCCAAAATGAGCATGATCTGGAATTAAAACGGAAAGAAATTGAATCCAGAACTGTGGCTATTGAGATTTGGAATAAATTACGCGCTCATGCGAATTTGGGTGCTTTGAAAAAGAGATTGGAGTTCTCTTCAGATTTTGAGAAAAATATTGCTATGGTCATGGAGGCACTCGGAATCTCAGATATCCAGCAATTGGATCGACAATTTTTATCTTCCGCCGGATGTTTCAAAAAATCAGAAAAAGTTCAGACTGATCAATCCAATCTCTTCACTTGGGTAGTTATTGTCAAACATGTTAGCAATAACATGACGCTGAATGCAGAATTTATTCCTGATCGAGTTCCGGAGTTGATAGGAAAGTTGAATGCCGTATTCTTCTCAAACACCGATGTAATTGAGAAGACTGAGAAGTTGCTCAATACCTATGGCATTAAATTCATATCTGGGGAAAAAAGACTTGACAAGGTGCCTGTTGATGGTTTCTCATTCTGGAGTGGTAGCAATCCCACGATTGTTTCCACACAGCGAATGAACAGAATAGACAACTTTGCATTCACAATTATGCACGAGTTGGGACATATTATGCTTCACCTTGAACAAGATAGCACTCATAGTTTTATAGATGTGGATAGAAGCATAATGGTTAATGATGAAAAAGAAACAGCAGCTAACCAATATGCGACAGAGGCATTGTGGAGTGGGAACTCTCCCATAGAGGCATTCTCTGATATTGAAAACCCGTATGCAGCCGCAAATAAATTAAAGTCAATCGCCAGAAGTAATCGGATGAATGTGGGAATAGTGACTGGGCAATATCATCATTTTTGTCAAGAGCGGAATCTTGTCAAAAATTCATACGCGATATGTCGTGACCTGATAGCAAAAATTGGAGGTTATAATTAAGAATCAAGTTTATACTGTGAATCTTTTGATATGACAAAAGCAGAAATCGTTACCGAAATAGCCAAGACCACCGGCATTGAAAAGGCAAGCGTCCTCGCAGTAGTCGAAGGCCTGATGACTTCAATCAAAGACAGCCTCGCACACGGCGAAAATGTATATCTCCGTGGCTTCGGCAGCTTCATAGTAAAACAACGTGCAGAGAAGACAGCCCGCAATATCTCCAAGAATACCACAATCATCATCCCTGCTCACAATATCCCGGCATTCAAACCCGCCGACATCTTCAAGGAAGAAGTCTCAAAGTTACATGGATAATCTCAAGCATCTATTGAAGTCTATTGCTATTCTGAATCAAAGAATTAAAGATAGACAGGAACACGAAGATAACTTCAACTTGTTCACACTAATGTGTAAACAAAATGATGAAGTTCATCTTCATTCCAGATTTCTCTCGATTTTATTAGACCCGAGAGGGTCTCATAAAATGTCAGACTCCTTTCTTGAACTATTTTTGAGGAGATTGGATATTGATTTTGAGTATGACTTAAGTTCGCTTGAAGTAATACCCAACGAGGCTGATTCTTCTGAATATAAAGAAATTGACATACTCCTCATAGATAGAATTAAGAAAGCAGCCGTCATTATTGAAAATAAAATAGGTGCGCAGGATTCCAATCACGAAGAAGAGGGACAATTGGAACGATACTACCGACGCATCACGCAAGAAGATGGCATACCCAAAGAGAGGACTTCAGTAATTTATCTTTCTGTTGACAGGAATAGCCCATCCGAGGAAAGTGTATCTACATCCTCTAAGTTTCCGGAATTAAAAGAGAAATTATTGAGCATTAATTACGGACATGAAATTCTTGATTGGCTGAAACTTTGTGTAAAAGAATCATACAACCGTCCTATTCTACGAGAGTCTATCAATCAATACATCAAACTCATTGAATCTATGACTAACAATACTACAAATGAAAGTGATATTTTGACTCTCATGAAAATTGTCAGCAGTAACGATGACAATTTGCAGAGTGCCAAACTTCTAATGGATAATCTAAAACATTTCCACTGGCACTCAGTTTATGAGTTTTGGAAGCTGCTTTCAGAGGAGTTGTGCAAGAAAGGATATGCCATTTTTCAAAGGATTGAAAATGAAGAAATAGACAATCTTGTACATGGGGGGCCAAAAACAAGAAAAGTACATTTTAATCTTGGTGTGGTTTCTCCCAAAGGCACAAAATTGTTTATTAACGCGGATTATAACGATGATATTTGTGTGGGAGTAAGCACAGATATACTTCCTTCAAATCGCAAATCAAAAGCTAAATCCTTTTTCAAAGAAAATAAGGACTCTCTGAATCTGGAGAATAACGAGAACTGGCCATTCTTTCAATATTTCACATTCTCAGAGGGCAAAAGATTGTGTATCTCTGATTTTAATGACGATGCAACCTTCTCTCTAATATCTTCGCAACATCGTCAAGAGATAGTAAAAACAATGCTGAAAAAAATTTTGGCTACCACAAAAAATTTCGAGGATTACATTATCTGAGTTTTAGGGTTGAGACTATGAACTGATTTAAACTTTTTACGAAAACTAAAAATGTATTTAAAAATGTTTTCTTCAAGGCCAATCTTCATTAATATTTTGGCATCTTTCGACCCTCTTCATCGGTCGCGATGCCCGCATCGCTCCCTCTTCGAGAGTCAAAATCTGCTCAAAATCTTAATAAAGCTTGACCTTGAAAAAAGTTTAAATCAGTTCATTTTCACGCGCCTCGCTTTGGCATACGCTTTACTTTTTTTCACGCACTTTACTTTTTCACACGCTCTACAAAAGCCCCGTCAATACGTAGCAACCCCTCGGAGGTCATAGCCGCCACAAGTTTGGCCACACGCTCAGTCTCAGGTTCGAAGTCGGCTATCAGCGCCTCATATCTCACCCCGCGCGGATGCGCATCGAGATATTCGAGCAGACGAGCTGTAAACTGACGGTCAGACAACCGATGGCGTCGCGCATTGCGCTCGCGACACACATCACACTTTCCACACTCACACACCTTCGGCTCGCCGAAATACTTCAGCATACGTGCCACACGGCATGAGCCTGTGTCAGAAGCATAATCAATCATAGCCTCCACGCGTTGTTCCTGGATGCGCATGCGGTCTTCATAAATCGAGCGGCCTATCTGCACATATTTAGTCTCCTCGCGCGATGTGGCGAAGTATATATAAGGAGTGCGCACCCTTGGCACAAACGATATCACCTTCATCCGCGCCAGCTCAAGAAGCGCCATATAGATCTCGCGCTCATCGATGCTCAGATCACGCGCTATGCGCATTTCATTTATATACACATAATCGGCAAAAAGACCGGGATATAGACGCAGCATCATCGAGAGCACACTTTCAGCCGTAGCCGACAGTCCCCCTACATGGTATAGTTCCTCGCGTGTAGGCAACACCTTCACGCGGGCCGCATTCTCACGCTCATCGATATAGTCCATATATCCTGCCCGCCCGAGCAGGCGCAGCGATGCGAGCACCATATCGCGCTGCATGCGGAAGGTGGTGAGGAATATATCGAGATTAAACTCGTAGATACGGTCGTAACCCTCGCCAAGCGCCACACCCAGATAATTCGCCACACGCTCATAGACCTTCAGAATCATCCGGCGATCGGGGAATTCAGTGGTGAGATGGCGCCGCATGGTGGCTTTATCATGGCGCGCATAGAGCAGCACTGCAAACGATGGCAAGCCATCGCGGCCGGCGCGACCGGCCTCCTGATAATACTCCTCGAGCGACGGAGGCATATCATGATGCACTACGATTCTTACATCCGGCTTGTCGATACCCATGCCGAAGGCATTTGTGGCCACCATGACTCTGATTTCACCCTGCTTCCAGGCATTCTGCCGCTCCTCTTTGGTGTCAAAATCAAGTCCGGCGTGATAGAACGTAGCCGACACGCCGATTGATTCAAGATACTCAGCCACTTCGCGTGTGCGCCTGCGATTGCGCACATACACTATGCCACACCCTTGGGTGCGCTGTAATATCTTGCCCACATCGGCAATCTTGACCTGCGACTCCCTCACCACATAGCTCAGATTGTTACGCGCGAAACTCATCTGGAAGGTATTGTTGCCTGGCCGGAATTCAAGCTGCCGGCGTATGTCGGCTGCCACTTGCGGAGTAGCCGTGGCAGTCAGCGCCAGCACGCTCACCTTCGGAAACAACTTACGCAACTCGCGGATATTCATGAACGACGGACGGAAGTCATAGCCCCACTGCGATATGCAGTGAGCCTCATCAACTACCACCAACCCCGGCTTCAAAGCACGGAGCTCAGTCATGAACCTCTCATTTTTCAGACGTTCAGGAGCAATATAAAGGAATTTTGCGCGGGCATTGACAAGGCGTTCCCACGCCACACGATTCTCAGCCGGAGTCATGCCGCCATGCAGATACACAGCCTTGATGCCATGGCGGGCAAGATTGTCGACCTGGTCTTTCATCAGCGAGACCAGCGGCGATATGACCAGAGTCAAAGTATCCATAGCCAGCCCTGCAACCTGAAACACGATTGATTTGCCGCCACCAGTAGGCATGAGCCCCAGAGTGTCGTGGCCGTCAAGCACCGAGCGGATTATATCCTCCTGGAGCGGACGAAAAGAATCGTAGCCCCAGTAGCGCTTGAGAATTTTATGAATATCAGTGGTCATCGGTCAGAGGAGATGCAGCTCAGGCGTCATTGCTGGCGCGAGGGGCGGATGTCGCGGATCATCAGCTGAATAGACTCGCCGCTGTTGTTATGCTTGCCCGGCTCGATGGTATAGCAGATATCCACCGGACGATGCGCATGGATATGCTCGAAGTAGGGAGCCATATTGAAGGCAATGGCATTCAGCACCCGACTTGTGCTATTGTCTTCAAGTTCGAGTTTGATATGCTCGAGATTTTTACCCACAAGCTTGCTTGTGCCGAAATCAAACACATTCTGAGTGCAGAACACAGGCTTCTGATTACCCGGCCCATAAGGATTCAGCTTGCGCAAAGCCGACACAAGTTCCGGCGTGATATCGGCAAACTCAATCGTGGCATCTATGTCAAGCTGAGGCTGAAGCTGATTGGGCTGGATATTCTCAGCCACATATTTCTCAAATCTGCGTCTGAACTCGGGGATATTCTCCTCCTTCAACGACAGTCCTACAGCATAGGTATGTCCGCCGAAATTCTCAAGCAGATCGCGTGTGCTGTTGACGGCCGAATAGATATCAAACCCCTGCACCGACCGCGAGCTACCGGTTGCCATACCGTTGGAGAATGTCAGCACCACCGCAGGCTTATAATACAGCTCAGTCAGGCGCGAGGCCACAATGCCAATTATGCCCTTATGCCAGTTCTTGTTGTAGATTACGATTGATCGCTTGTCCTGCATGATGCTGATATCATTGTCCAGCAGGGCATTTGCCTCTTCGGTGATACGCTTGTCGAGTTCCTTGCGGTCTTTATTATACTGGTCGATATCCTTGCCGCGCTCATAAGCATCATGAAGGTCGCGGCTCACCAGAAGATCCACTGCCTCACGTCCGCTCTGCATACGCCCCGAGGCGTTGATGCGCGGACCGATCTTGAAGATGACATCGCTGATAGTGATATCCTTATTTGTGAGCTTACAGAGGCGTATGATGCTGCGCAGACCGAGGTTGGGATTCGAGTTCAGCCGCTTCAGACCGTGATAGGCCATGACACGGTTTTCATCTACAATCGGCACAATGTCGGCCGCGATGCTCACCGCACACAGATCGAGCAGCGACTCAAGCTCATTATGATTTGTCAGGCCATTGCTTCGTGCGAAAGCCTGCATAAACTTGAAGCCCACACCGCAACCCGACAGATGGCTGCATGGATAAGTCGACCCCGGCATCTTCGGATTAAGAATAGCCACAGCATCCGGCAGCGTGTCATCCGGCACATGATGGTCACAGATAATGAAATCGATACCCTTCTCCTTAGCATAAGCTATCTCCTCAATCGCCTTAATGCCGCAATCAAGCACGATGACAAGTTTCACATCATTCTCAGCCGCATAATCGATGCTTTTGCGTGAAATGCCATAACCCTCTTCATAACGCGTAGGAATGTAATACTCTATATTAGAGTAATAGTTCTGCAGATATTTATATACCAGAGCCACAGCCGTGGTGCCATCCACATCATAGTCGCCATACACCATAATCCTCTCCTTTGCACCCATTGCCTTATTAAGCCGGTTGACAGCCTTATCCATATCGGGCATCAGAAACGGATCATGCAGGTCATCGATCGATGGGGCAAAAAAAGTTGAGGCTTCGACGGGTGTGCTCACACCGCGTCGCACCAGTATTTCAGCCACAGTAGCATTATTGCCGCACTGTGGCAGTATATCATCAACGAGCTGACGCTGCTGAAGGGTAAGGGGCTGATAATTCCAATTAGTTGTCATGGCTTGATTTCAAATATCTGTAATTCTCTACGCGAGGGGAGAAGGGGGGGGGAGACGGCCGAGGGATGGGAGGGGGCGCACACATACGCCCGATGAGGCACTTCTGCTCTCAAGTTACAAATTTACAAAAAAAATTGCACCCATGCAAACCACCCCACCCTTGACGCCCGCAACACCCCTCATAATCAACCCTAACCCAATAATCGACTATACATAATTTATAAGGTGCATGGCGTAATTTATAAGGTGCATGGCGTACTAATCACATTTGGTATAGCCGACCCACGGTCACATCATACGATAGATGCATCATATTAAACAACTACAAAAACAGAATCAACGAAACGCAACAATCAACATTTTTTTGTAAAAAGATTTTGATAATTCAAAAATAAGTTCTAACTTTGCATCGTCGTTGAAGGAGACAGACAATCGACAGAGGTCGAGCAAGAAATTGCGACAACATAAGTCTTCCGAAAGCGATTCACCTTCTGGGGCATTAGCTCATCTGGCTAGAGCGTTTGACTGGCAGTCAAGAGGTGACCAGTTCGAGTCTGGTATGCTCCACCTATGCAAAAGTCCACGATTACCTGTACACCAAAGGCAATCATGGATTTTTTGTTTTATTTTGATAATCAAGATGTTAGACCACTCTTGATAAGTGTGGAACACTGTACACCAAAAGCTCATGATTGAGTAGTTCTGGTCAAAATCAGCGTATTCGATGTTTATGATTTTTTACGTCAGCTCGAAGCAACTGATTAAACTCAATTTCATGATCACCATCAACTATCAAACCTATGGTCAGAGCGGGTTTCACCTACGTCTGAGACTCTATCAGAATGGAGAAATCAAGTACATAACAATTTCCAAGTTTCTTAAGGGAGATTTAAAAAAGCATCACTGGAATCCCAAGAAACAGCGCTTCATCCCCAGTGCCCCTTTCAGTGAGGAGAACAACGATTTTCTGATGAACTTTCGTCAGAAGTATGAGAAAGTGGCATTCGACTGGGAAGGCTCTCTCGATGGTCTTCTGCTGGCCGTCAAATCCCCCAAAGTCCGGAATATTCCTACCCTCGGAAGCTAACCACTTCCAGAAACGAGGTCAACTAAACTCAGATATAACGTATAACAGAGTCAACCTCTTTCAAGAAATGACAGCTGCGTTGTTAGTTACCTTTGTTTCGTTGCTCTTGTTGTTAGCTTTTGTTGCCATAGTTGTATAGGTTTTTGATTGTTAATAATTTGGCTCCCCTGCTCAGGCGCGGGCTGTCGCTGTCTGGGAACAGTGCAGGGGAGTAATATTTGCTACTTTGCAAACTTTTAATTACCTTTGCAAAGTAAACCAATAAAGAGGGGGGCAGGGCAAACCTCTTGCGGCTGTAAAGCATCCCCACGCGTTTAGAATAGCTTCACAGTGATCGTAAAGATCCTAAAGCGTCCGAATTTGAAAATAAGCACAAATTTCATAGCTTTATTGGTTTAAATTTGTCAACTTCAGGGGCGTCCTACACTTTAGGGCGCCCCTATTTTTGTCAACTTTGATTATCCGGATTAACAGTAACAAATGTCTAATTTGTAGCAAAAGAGTTTTCGACCATAAATGAGAATATCCAAAATGTATTCTCAGAGCCAGAACCTATGGAAGCTCAGACTGTTAAGAAATTCGGAAATTCCGAATTTGCAAAGCATCCCACAAATTACCATAGGCTTGATGTGGCAATATCGGTAGGTTACCGAGTGAAAAGAGCTTGACCGGGATTTGAAGAAATTGGAAACGGAAGACCGCAAGAAATAAAGAATGAGTACCGGCATTAACGACAGCATAGGGATAGGCGGTAGGCGCGGCTGGGGATATCTTCGTGTCGGTAGCGGGTAATCAGGGTGAAGCCACACTTTTCGGCTACTCGTTGTGAGCCTATGTTGGATTCCGCTGTGGTGAGAAGTAGCGATTGTAGAGCCAATTGGCGGCGGCAGTAGTCAATCAGCGCTTGCAGGGCTTCGGTGGTCAGACCTTTATGCCAATAGGGATGGCCTATCCAATAGCCTACTTCTCTCTCAGCCGGGAGAGTAGGATAGTGCTCATCGCCTGCAGGCACAAGCCCGATGCAACCCACAACTTCACCGCTATCCTTAAGCCTCATGGCCAAACAGAGATCGGCGGCCATGAAGTAATCTCTGATTACCATCCGGCTCATCTCAATAGATTCATGACGCGGCCAGAGCGCCGGAGCACTGACGCGTATATCGGAGGCGTAGCGGAATAGGTCGGCAGCATCATCCTCGCGCCACAGTCTCAGAACTAATCTCTCAGTTTCAATCATCACAGTCATAATAGATGGATAAATAGCCACATATTATATACGGCTTTATTCCCATAAACTCAAAGTTACAAAATTATCGGGAGAAAATAAAATGCTACCACAATCATCAGCAATATTCATGCCGATTAAAAATTAAATTTCCAATACATTGGGCAAGTTGAGAGTTGTATAACCGGCATTCATTATCGCTCCGTTGGAGAAGGTTATACCGTGCTCTGTCATGATACCATGCTGGGAGTGGATATGTCCAAATAGGTGGATGCGAGGCTTGACTTGCATTAGTTTGGAGAGAAGTTGTTCATCACCGTAGTTTATGTTGTCATCGAGGTCGAGGAGACCGTATGCCGGGCAATGAGTCACCAGCACATCGGTATCGCCCGGGATTTTGGCAATATTTTTCGCTTGCCTATCGGTGACGCAGTCGCCCATAAACATTGGTACACCATAAAATTTCACTCCTTCAATCTCAACACTTGAATTGCATAGATAATGCACGTTTGAGTCAAGACCGTCGATGTTTGCCCCATAAAGGCAGTCATCATGATTACCGCAGATGAAAATCTTATGTGCATACGGAAGGTCGCAGAACCAGTTCAGGAAGTCAAGTGCTTCCTGTTCTGACCCTGTCATGGTGAAGTCACCGGAATGCACCACCACATCTGCTTCGGGAAGATTCCGAAGCAGATGATGGCATCCATGGGTATCGGAAAGATGAAGTATTATCATAAGTCAAATTCTCTGTATGGGAATATATCAACTCGTTGTACAAGCATTTGTTCTGGTATTGATTTATATTCATCAGCCAATCTAACGAGAGGTCGGACAATAACCTTATCCCAATCCCAGTCCCACATATCCTCCTTGATTTCTTCGTAAGTAAACGGACACATCTCGTCTGCCTCCTTTTCCGCTTTCATAAATTCCTCGGATATGGGCCCAATAATTTCACATGGAATCACAGCATCAAAATCTCTGATGACAGCCAGAACTTTATCGCCCGGTTTCAGCCAGCCCATTTCTTGGAAGTTGCCTACTCCGGGTGCGTGGCTCTCACATTCATATTCAGTTATCCGTTTGAAATTATGGTCATATGTAACTACATAAAACGGCGACATGTCCTCCTCGACCTCAATATTATATCCAAGCAGTCGTGTGGGAGCATAGGAAATTGCTTGAAGCATATTCGTTGCGTCATTCCATTTGCCGAAATAACCGACATAGCGATTGTCAAGAGACCACCATTTGCAGCCTCCATCATTGGAAATTATTTTGTATTCATCAGTAGGTTTGTCAACTGCAATAATTTCAGCGTATGTACCATCGGTGTATTTGCCCACCAATTGGGTTGATGGATTCTCCGTCTTTTAGAAGAATAACAGGCCTGCGGTTGGATAAATGTTTTGCAAAAGCCTCGGCGCTATCAGTGTGGATTGGAATAACCGCTTTCGGAGAGAGCATTTCAATAAGTGACTCCAGACTTTCCATGTCACAGTGACCGCTCGTGTGCATATACTCGTATCCATCATTCAAAGAAGCAGCCAAAGCAGGGTTGTATGCCTCACTATTCGGATTCAGACAACCTTTCCATGATGACAGATAAAGCTTTTTAGGCTCACCAGGCATTTTGGCGATAAGGTCATCAAATCGTTTTGAAGCGCGTGCAATCAATACATAGCCCTGCTCTTCAAGGAACTTCCCAAATTCCGGGATGATGCGGAAATCGTCGCCGTCCCGCTGAAGGGTTTTGGGCTCATACTTGCCATACTTGTAGAGGCTCGACTTTCCCCACATGGAATCTCTCTGAGTGACAATATCCATGATATCGTTTGTTAGATTACAAATTTACAAAATTTTAGCTAACGTATTGGCTGTTATGCTTTATAACATATCGAATTTGCCGTTCACCATCACCTTGAACCGATATTAAGTTGTCATTGTCATAGCTGCAAACGCTGTTAACGTTATTTGACATTGCGGAATGAGGTTTTTCGGTCGAACCCTGCGGATTCAGCCTTTTGAACATCTGTGCGGTTATCCACAATGTCTTTGTCATTGAGTGAGGACAGGTACGCATAGAGGGCTTTGAAGATTTCTTCGCCCGGTATTGACGAAGCCATAAAAGTCCCCTTTAATATTGGGTTGGATATCACATCAGCATTCTTGAAATTGAATCTGTCTCGTGGTGAATGACTATGGTAATACCCAACTTCCTCTCCCACGAAGAAAGACATTGGGGTTGCCCCATAGTGATTCTGATTGTCTCGTTTTTCAAGCAATGTCCAGTCAAGCATCACAACATCTTTATCTGAAAGGTACCTTTCAAACAAGAGGTAGTAGTGAACCGTTCCCACTTCCAGTAAACAGCAAAAACGACGGCCGACAATTCGTTCTACCCTGCGGCAATGTCGTGACTGCCACTCATAGACCATCATCTTCTGTTTCTTTTTGTCTTGTGACAATTTGTTTGTATTGAAAGCTATAGACTCACTGGCGCACAACACGTGGTATTGTCGGCGGTCATACACGACCTTCTCGTCCTCACCAAATAGGCCGACGAGATAGTCATAGTAGTCCTTGTTTCCTCTTGGAGTTATTATCTTCATAGGCTTTCCGGATGATTATGTTGCAAAATTAAAGTATCGGTGTCTCAATATTCGAGACAACTTTGGAATAAAATGAATTTATTGGACTATTTTTTGCTGTACCGTAAAATGCACCACGTGTGGGCTAATTTTGCCGATGCTACGCAGAATCATGCCCGACGTTCACGCCAGAGCCGGATGCGTCATTGGATTCACCGGTGACCTTGGGGATAAGGTGATTGCCAATATAGTCGGTGTGGATTTTCACGCTTTCAATGAGCATCTTCGCGCCAATGTTCCGTCAGGGATGATGGTGCGTGAAAATTGGATTGATAAATCCTTGAAAGAACTAAATTGGAAAAATTTCGCGATGATGTATCACCAAATGATACAGGATACCTCTAATTTTGCCGATGTAATTCAATCACCATGTAAATTCCAACGGATATGGAAATGAAATCTATACAGCATATCAAAGCAGCGGCAAGCAAATTAAGAGACGGCAAACTCAAACGTCTTGGAGGAAAGGAAGTCTCCGAGGCTCTAAGGGGGATAATGTTGTCTCTTGGCTTAGAATCCAAGGATGAGGCAATCATCTTTTCCGCTCTGTTTGACAGAAGCTGTGGCGGCCGCTGTTCCGACCTTGATGATATAGCTTCATATTTCGGAGCATCGCAACTTGATGTGATGGAATATGTGCCGGCTCTCCGAAGCCTTGAAAACAAGGGTTTCATTGTCCAGACCGACACCAGCGAATGTCGTCTCGGCCGCCAGAATTTCATGGTGACCAACTATGTGATTGGCTGTATTCTTGAAAACCGGAAGCCAGACAATTGCAAAGCAAAAATTCTTGAAAAAGAGTTTGACAAGTATGACCTGTGCAAATTAGTCAGCTCTCAGGTCGAGGACGACAACGTCACAACAGAGGCCCTATTCCAATTTGTAGAGAGCACTGAGCGCGACTACGCCTCAATGCCGCTTGTTAAGGATCTGAAAGAGATACTGCCTTCATTGCCCGACAGAACACTGTTTTACGAAATGTGCAACGATTTTGTGGAACAGGATGGAAACGGACAATCAAATGTGACATCAACGTTGAGGGACATGTATCCGGCTTACGGCATACGATTCAAGGTGCGGAAGTCGCTGATTGACGGCACAAACCCACTTATAGTATCCGACCTTATCGAACTATCAAGCGATAAGGATGGTATGACATTGACTACAAATGGTCAGAGACTTTTCTTGGGCGAAGATTTTGGAGCATTTGGTCAGCAATACACTGGGCTCAATCTGTATTCATTCGCACGTCAGATTAAGGAATACGTTCACAGTAAGGATCACGATGCTGAGAAACAGGGTGCAATGAAAAAACTTGCAGAGAAGATTTGCATCATCGAGGAATCAAACCGTTCGCTCGAATGTCTCCCGAAAATAAAGGAGATAATAAACGAGGAGGATTTGCGGGCCTTGTTTTACATCGCCTGCGATGCTTGCGCCAACGGCGACACGCTCAGTGTTTCGCGCGAGATGGGTGAAATGTATCCTGTCAAGGAGCGCAACAAATATATTATGGAGTTCAAGGAGGAGACGCATAAATTGCAGCGGCTCGACCTTATGGAAATGGTGACCCAATCGTCTCTATTCGGCGAATATACCGTTCTCCAGCTTACCGATAAGGGAAAAGAATTGTATTTCGGTGAAGATGCATCGCTCTATATCGAGAAACCGGAAAAGAAAGACCTCATCCGCACTTCAGACATCAAAGAGAAACATCTTTTCTTCTCTGAAAAGGAACAAACGCAGTTGAATATTGTAGGTAAATCACTTCAGGATGTCAACTATAATAATATGGTCTCCCGTCTTGAAGAGAAAGGGTTGCCCAAAGGCATAGCCGTACTCCTATACGGTGAGCCAGGCACTGGCAAGACCGAGTCAGTGATGCAATGGGCTCGCTCCACCGGGCGAGACATAATCCATGTGGATATTTCTGCCTCAAAAAGTATGTGGTATGGTGAATCCGAAAAAATCATCAAGGAGATATTCACAAAGTATAAGCGTCAGTGCAAACGTTCCAAACTGAAGCCGATACTTCTTTTTAATGAGGCTGACGCCATTTTCGCCTCCCGTAAAACCGGCAACAACAGTAGTATCGACCAGACTGAGAACGCAATACAAAACATCATCCTTGAAGAAATGGAACGGCTTGATGGAATCCTGATTGCAACAACCAACCTTGCCGACAATCTTGACAAAGCATTTGAGCGTCGTTTCCTATTCAAGATTCGTTTCAATAAGCCGTCAGTTCAATCAAAAGCCAGCATCTGGAAAGACAAACTTCCTGTCCTCACTGTAGAACAGGCTCATTCCTTGGCCGCCCGGTTTGATTTCAGTGGTGGTGAAATTGAAAACATTGTCAGGAAAGTCCTTATGTCGGAGGTTCTTGAAGGCAAAACTCCTTCAATCGCTGAGATAGAAAAACTCTGTTCGGAAGAGAAACTCAGTAAATCTTCCGGTAATCGTATGGGATTTTCAGTATAAGCTCCAACGTGTATTGCATAATTTGACAAGTTTTGATTAGCTTTGCATCAGAAATTAGATAATCGGTATTTTAAGCCCATGACACAACTACAGAAATACACTTGGCTGATAGAAACTATCAGAAGTGCCGGGAAAATCTCGCATAGGGATTTGTCCGACAAATGGGAACGTTGCAAAGACCTAAGTAACTGCAAACCACTTCATCGAGCCACCTTCAACCGCTGGCGGGACAATATCTTCTCCCAGTTCGGAATCATCATTTCCTGCCAGCGTGTAGGAGGATACCTCTATTATATCGAGAATCCGGAGGATATTGACGAAGATGAGCTGAAGAAGTGGATGCTCGACTCGTTCGCGGTAGGCAACCTGATTGGTGAGAATTTGTCTCTGAAAGGTCGAATACTTGTTGACCAAATCCCATCAGGACGTTACCATCTGACCACCATTTTGGAAGCGATGAAAGAAAACCGTGTGGTGAATATTATATATAAACCATTCTGGTATTCCAGCCCATTTGAAATTCCTGTTGAGCCTTACTGCGTGAAACTGTTTGAGAACCGCTGGTATATGCTCGGCCACAATCTCAGCAAAGACACCATCCGTCTGTATGGTCTTGACCGCATAGAATCTGTTGAGGTTACCGATCAGGTGTATAAATTGCCAAAAGACTTCTCTGCGGCCGAATACTTTTCAAACTATTTCGGCATCGTCACCGATGACAGAGTTAAGCCGGAACGGATAGTGATTCGTGCCAACAAAGACCATACACCATATCTCAAATCTCTGCCTTTGCACCATAGTCAGGAGTTGATTGAAGATAACGGAGAATATGCAGACTTCAGCCTTTATCTCGCACCTACCTACGACTTCATCATGCAGCTCCTTCACGTCGGAGGAATGGTAGAGGTTATTTCACCGTCATCATTGCGCAAGGCTATGAAAGGTTGGATTTCAGATATGTATGACCTCTATAAAAACGACTGACGATGCAGGAATTTGTAAGTATCTCTCAAAAATTAGTTTATATTTGAAAATATTTTTGAGAGATACTTAGCAATAGACTTTGAAACGGCCAATGGCCGGAGTTCAAGTGTTTGCGCAGTTGGCATCGTGGTTGTATAACTTTGCTGCATAACCATTAAATAAATCATATATGGCACTATTCAAAGTAACTACTAAAAAGCTGTTGGTCAGCAATGGCAAACGTCTCGAAGCCGGGATGACCGCCGAGGTATCGTACAACGCAAGCACCCTCCCTTGGTGCACAGCAACAAAGGCTGAGTTTAAGCGTCAGTTGAAGATGAAGTATAACGTCGATTTCCCCGATGGCTACATCAATGGCAACAATCTCAGCATTGAGAAACTCTAACCCAATCACTCACTTGGATAGCGGTCAACATCATTGTTGGCCGTTATCCTGTTCAACCTATAATTCGTATATATGAAGGATTTATCAAACGACTACACCGACACTTTTCCTGTTAGTTTTCACGTATTCGGGATTGGCGAGGGTTTCAAACCGATTATAGACAAAATCGTTGCTTTGGGGTATGATGGTGTTTCGGCTAAGACCATAAGACCGGAGCTATTGCCTTCACCAACTGAGGAAGACAGAATGGTCATTATATTGACTGATGAGGGCTACGATTCGGTGACCGATGCAGCAAAAAGTTTCTATCAAGCAGGAGTCTTGACTCTCATAGTTTCACATAAGCGGCTCGAAAGCCAATCCAAATTTTGTGATGCGCAATTAGAGGCTGATACCGACGCCATGTATCAGTCTGTCAAGGCGATTCTTGACATGATATTCAATAATGGACTCATTGCCCTTGACTTCAATGACATTCAATCTTCTATACATGATGCAGGATTCTTCAAAGTTGTTGAGACGACCGGCAAAGGTGGCGAACAACGGGTGGCAGATGCCATTTCCAAAATTAAGAATATCGTACCACCTAAAGAAATGAATGCCATAGAGAATTTTATAATTTCAATATCTTTCAACCGCGATATTCAGCCGCAAGTAAATATGTGCGAGATGAAGGCTATCTCTGATTTTCTTTCAAACCTTCCTGAAGAAGTCAATGCAATATGGGGAGTATTCCATGACAACAAAATGCCTCTGGATGAAGTCCGATTAACAACTATCCTCTCCGGAAAGGAGTTGAGACCATGATGTCGAGGATAGCCAAAGCCCAACTTAAGTTGATGAAGTACGGCGCATTCATCGGCAGTATTGGAGGAATAACCTCATTTGTAGGCCCACCTCAACATGGACTCATCAAGGCAATGATTGGCATAGTAATAGGTTGTATGCTTCTTGGAAAACGTTTGCCAATAGCTCTGAAAGAAATGTACGATGCCAACAAACCACTCATGGATGATATTGAAGATTCCTTCAAAGATTGATTATGACAACGGAATACATAGCAGACAGAGAGCATTACGAGAAAGTCATTGAGAGAATCCGTGGTACAAAATCCATTCTTTGGATAGGGACTGCGGATATAAAGGATTTGCACATAGCCAAAGGGAAAGAATCGGAACCGTTTCTTGGGCTATTGTCCCGACTCCTAAAGGCTGGAGTGGAGATTCGTCTAATCCATGCTAAAGAACCGGGACCGGCATTCCGTGAAGATTTCGACCGATATAAAAATCTCTCAACTTCACTCGAACGAATGCTATGTCCTCGCGTACATTTCAAAATCATCATCATTGATGGCCAATGGACCTATATAGGCTCTGCCAACCTAACCGGCGCCGGGATGGGTATGAAAAGCGCGAACCACCGCAATTTCGAGACCGGCATCCTGACCAATGACCCTCATCTCGTAGAATCTGCCATGGAGCAGTTCGACAGCGTATGGCGTGGCGAACACTGCAAGAAATGCGGGCGCCGCCAATACTGTACCGACCCGATAAAATAGGGCTTAGTATAACCTGGCCAATAAATTTTAAATGAAAGAGCCGTGCATGGGTAAACGAAGTGGTGAACCGTTGCGATGTTGAAATGTTATAATATATGAAAAAACGTATGTTTCACCCCTAAACCAGAATGCCATGCATTTTACACCCAAAGAGCAGGATAAACTGACTCTACTCTGCGTAGGAATGATAGCAGAACGCCGACTCAAGAAAGGATTGAAGCTTAACTATCCTGAGTCAGTGGCCTACATCACCAGCTGCGCCCTTGAGGGAGCCAGAGAGGGCAAGACTGTGGAGGAAGTCATGCACGACGCCACACAGGTTCTCACCAAAGACCAAGTGATGGAGGGAGTAGCCGATATGATTACTCTTCTTCAGGTAGAGGCTGTGTTTACCGACGGCAGCCGCCTTGTGTCTATTCACAATCCCATCCGCTGATACTGCCGGCGGACAACTATCAAAACCAATTTACTTATGGCTCAGACAAATCAACAAGCCGGCGCCACTCAGAAGAGCGGAGCCGATGCAATGCCTCCCATACCCAACATTCCCACACCTGATTTTGCCAAAGATGGCTATCAGACGCCGATGGGAGTCTATGAAGGTGCTCCAGACATTGCTTATCCGAATACACCGGGGTTCGAACCGGCAGAATATGTGCCCGTAGGAGGCGTAATACTGAAAGATACACCGATTGAATATAATGTCAACCGCCGCACTGTGAAGCTTAAGGTGCGCAACACGGGCGACCGTCCTGTGCAGGTTGGCTCACACTTCCACTTCTTCGAGGTAAACCGCTACATGGAGTTCGACCGTCCGAAAGCATTCGGCTACCATCTCAATATCCCGGCCACCACTGCCGTGCGTTTCGAGCCGGGCGAGGAGAAAGAGGTAGAGCTCGTGAGCTACGGTGGCAAACACAGAGTCATCGGATTCGACGACCTCGTGAATGGCTACACCGGCCTCGAGGATACACCCACATACTATCCGAAATACACCGAGTCGCTGCGCCGCATGAAGGAGTATGGCTACAAATCGGTGAGTGAGGCTGAGGCCGACGGAGAGTATGACGAAAATGAAGTTAACAAAAAAGACTGATTCCCATGGCTGTAATATCACGTAAAGACAACAACATGCTCTTCGGCCCGACCGTAGGCGATAAGATTCGTCTGGGCAACACCGACCTGTATGTAGAGATAGAGAAAGACCTCCGCACGTATGGCGACGAGGTAGTGTATGGAGGTGGCAAGACCCTTCGCGACGGCATGGGTCTGGCTAATGAATGTTCCTCGCAGCAGGGTTCGCTCGACATAGTGATAACGAATGTTACGATCATCGACCCTGTGCTGGGTGTCGTAAAGGCCGACGTAGGCGTCAAGGATGGCAAGATTGCCGGAATCGGTAAGGCGGGCAACCCCAACATCATGGATGGTGTGACCCCCGGCCTGGCCACAGGTCCGTCGACCGACGCCATCTCAGGCGAGCACCTGATTCTTACGGCCGCCGGCATCGATGGCCACGTGCATTTCGTGTCGCCGCAGCAGGCTTACAACTGCCTCTCCAACGGTATCACCACTCTGATTGGTGGCGGCGTAGGCCCGACTGACGGCACCAACGGCACCACCATCACCTCCGGCCCCTGGAATCTGGAGCGCATCATGCAATCAATCGATGGACTGCCTATCAATATCGGTCTGCTCGGCAAGGGCAACTGCTCACGCAAGGAGGAACTCTATGTGCAGGCAGCCGCAGGCGCTATGGGTTTCAAGATTCATGAGGACTGGGGTGCAACCCCGGCTGTGATCCGCACATGTCTTGAGGCTGCCGACAACCTCGACATGCAGGTCTGCATCCACACCGATACACTCAATGAGTCGGGTTATGTGGAGGATACAATCGCCGCCATCGATGGCCGCACAATCCACACATACCACACCGAGGGTGCAGGTGGCGGTCACGCCCCCGACCTTCTGAAAGTGGCATCCATGCCTAACGTGCTTCCGTCGTCGACCAACCCGACGCTGCCGTATGGCATCAACTCTGAGGCTGAGCTCTTCGACATGATTATGGTGTGTCATAACCTGAACCCCAACATCCCGTCGGATGTAGCCTTTGCAGAGAGCCGCGTGCGCCCTGAGACCCAGTCGGCCGAGAATATCTTCCATGACCTCGGCATACTCTCGATGGTGTCGTCAGACTCCCAGGCCATGGGACGTGTGGGCGAATCATTCATGCGCACATTCCAGATGGCATCATACATGAAATCAGTGCGTGGCAAACTCCCGGAGGATTCCGATTCGAACGACAACTTCCGTGTGCTGCGTTATCTTGCCCAGATTACACTCAACCCCGCCATCACCTATGGTATCAGCGATGTGCTCGGATCAATAGAGAAGGGCAAGATGGCTGACCTCGTGCTCTGGGAGCCGGCATTCTTCGGCACCAAGCCTAACCTCGTGATCAAAGGTGGCGTAATCAACTGGGCCAACATGGGCGACCCCAATGCCTCGCTGCCCACACCGCAGCCTAAGATTATGCGTCCGATGTTCGGCGCGTTTGGCGAAGCGCTGCAGAAGACCCGCATGACATTTGTGTCGCAGGCTGCATATGATGAAGATGTGAAGAGCAAGTATGGTCTGAAATCCATCATCTATCCTGTAAGCCGCTGCCGCCAGATTGGCAAAGCCGACATGGTGCGCAATACCGCCATGCCTAAGATTGAGGTCAACCCTGAGACATTCTATGTGACTGTCGATGGCGTTCTGGCCTATGTGCCGCCGGCAAAATCACTGCCGCTCTCGCAGCTCTACTGGTTCAGCTGATTAAATGAAGTTTTTTAAGCTTCCACTCAAGAAATCGAACCATAGAAATTTCTCTTAAATCACACACCGAATCACAATTACTGAAAATCACATGATATCTGCCGGGATGCCGGGGCAATTGGACCCAGGTTATCCCGGCACTTTTTTATGTAAGTAGTTGCGAAGAATTAATGAACAAATAATTTTGCTTTATCTTCGAGTGATT
>OFGJ01000694.1_pt1 | contig 22747 bp, 10 predicted proteins | sample 1521731 | NCBI WGS metagenome assembly OFGJ01 (sample SAMEA3504126, study PRJEB24116) | mouse gut metagenome | biome: mouse gut; feature: mouse-associated habitat; material: faeces | place: Denmark | collected 2011 | reverse complement strand
ATTTCGATAAAGTATGGATGCATCGGGCCGATACGGTGCTGGTGGCCCAGCATGCGGCGGATTATAAAGGAGAATTCCTCTATATGGAAGAAGGACAGGTGTTCGACTTGGGCGGACGCAAGCTGGAAGTGGCATGGATGCCCGGACATACGCCCGGCTCGGTGGTACTCTTGGACAAGGCAAACGGAGACTGCTATTCGGGTGATGCGTTCGGTTCGGGCGAAGTATGGCTGCAGTGCGTGCCGATGTCTCCCGTCGCCACTTTCCATGAGTCGTGTTGCCGTATGGAAAAGCTCATGAAGGAAGGGGGCATCAAGGATATCTGGTGCGGACATTATCCTTATCTGAAATCCTCTTTGTCGCTGGCCTATATTCAGACGATGATACGTATTTCCCACAGACTGATGAATGGAGACCAGGAAGGCTCGGAACCTTATTCCAACTATTTCATCAAGATGCCTCCCACTGCGAGGAAGTTGTCCGAAGGCCGTGCGATGATTGTATATGATTCGACTAACATACCGGAAGCCCGGTAACCCGCAAGGCTATTCCTTTCTTATTTTAAGGCGTAGTCCTTGCATGCACGAGATGTGCATCTTATGTGTATCGAGATGTGCATCTCGCGCTGTTTGAGATGTGCATCTCGTGCATAGAAAGAGCGGTTGATAAAAGAATGAAGGTTATACCTTCACCCCTGAAAGGCATAACCCTCATGCAGCAGGCTAAGTAGCCCGTCCTTTTATTTGCCGTATTCGCTTGGACTTACTCCAAACTGTTTCTTGAAGCTCTTCGAGAAGTGGGACAGCGTGCTGAACCCCGTCATGTCCGCAATTTCCGAGACGGTATATTTCCCTTCCGTTATCAGTTCGGCGGCGCGGTTCAACTTGTAGGTCTTGAAGAAGGTGCTGGGATTCTCGCCGGTCAGTCCTTTCACTTTATAGTAGAACTTGGTACGTGATATTCTCAGCAGCTCGGTCATGCGGGCAATGTCCAGTTCGGGGTTGGAAAGCTCGCTCTCCATCAGATGGTAGAGTTCGGTCATGAAGACGTTGTCTTGCGGGGAGAGGATGTTTTCTTCTATCTTGTCCGTCTGGGTGGCTCTGCCAAGCATGCTGCGTGCTTTTTCACGGTTCCTGAGCAATGACTTGACGAGTGCCAGCAGATAGGTAGGGTCGAAGGGTTTCGTCACGTAGGCGTCGGCTCCGGTATTCAGTCCTTCCACCTGGTTTTCCATCGTGGCTTTGGCCGTTACCAGAATCACCGGCAGGTGGCAAAGCTGCAGGTCTTCTTTTATTTCCCGGCAGAGTTGGTAACCGTCCTTTCCCGGCATTACCACATCGCTGATAATCAGGTCGGGAGCCTCCTCGCGCATGGCCTTCAGTGCGTCGTCGGCATTGAAGCGGCATATCACCTTATAGTGGGAGGAGAGGAGCATGCGCAGGTAGTGGGCCACTTCGGTATCGTCGTCCACCACCAGTACGGTGAATTGCTTTTCGTCGGTGCCGGCCTTGTCTCCGGCAAGCTGCGAGGCGGAGGCGAGCGGGAAGGCTTCCGACTGGTTGCTCTGTTCGGTAGTCCGTTCGTCCTCGGCATACACTGCGTCGTTGACGGGCAGTATGAAGGTGAATACGGCGCCGCTTCCTTCGTCGGGTTGCCGGGCCTTCAGTTGTCCGTGATGAAGTACGGCCAGACTGCGTGCGTAGTACAGACCGATGCCGGTTCCCCAGTTGTAGGTTCCTTCTGCCTGGTTTCCTATCTGGTAATAGCGTTCGAAGATTTTCTCTATCTTGTCTTCAGGGATGTTCTGTCCCGTATTGGCTACGGATACTTTGATGTACTGCGTGGCCCGCTCCTCTGGCGGCAGGCTGAAGGATTGCGAGGCATCGTCACGGCTTATCACGTCGAAGCTGACGTTGATTTTCCCGCCTTGGGGAGTGAACTTCAGGGCATTGGACATCAGGTTGTTGAAGATTTTCTCCACCTTGTCCTCGTCCAGCCACATCAGGAAGGTGTCTTCCAGCCCATGGGTGCTCAGGTCGATGCATTTGTCACCGGCATTTACTTGAAAGACGCTCACTTGCCGTTGCAGGCAGGCGATGACGTCGGTGCGTCTTACTTGCAGGCGCAGGGTGTCGTTCTCCAGTTTGTTGAAGTCCATCATCTGGTTGACGAGCCTTAGCATGCGGCTTACGCTGCGCTGTACGATGAGGAGCAGGTTTTTGTCCTCGCCTTCTATCCGGGAGCTGTTGCAGAGTTGCGTTACCGGTCCGGAAATCATGGTGAGGGGAGTACGGAATTCGTGTGAGATGTTGGCGAAGAAACTCATGTTCATTCGGTTGACCCGTTGTTCCTGCTCTTTTTCTTGTCGTGCACGCCGCGCGGCTCCTTTTTCCGCCCTGACGCGCAAAAGGGCACGCAGGAAGAGTAGGGCGAGGGTGGTTGCCGACAAGAAGTAGATGCAGTAGGCCCACCATGTGCGCCAGGGGGCGGGATAGACCTTGATGCGGATGGAGTTCTCGGCCTCCACGATGCTCCGGTCGTTGTTGGTGATTTTCACGTGGAACACATACTCGCCTGCGGGCAGGTTGGCGTAGTAGGCCTCGTGGTTGTTGCGGGCGTCTATCCAGTAGTTGTCGAAGCCCTCCAGATGGTATTGGTAGTGCACCCGTCCGTACTCGCTGTAGTTCAAGGCGGAGAAAGAGATACTGAAACTGTTCTGGTCGTGCTTCAGGTGTATGTCGGGGCAGTAGGAGAGGTGCTTGCCGATGGTTTCTCCGTGCAATTGCGGGCGTATCAGCTTGTTGTGTATCTTCAGGTCGCTGAACAGCAGCGGGATGTTGCGCTTTATGGGTACGTCGATGGGGTTGAAGAACGTAAGGCCGTGCGTGCCGCCGAAGACGAGCGTTCCGTCGGGCAGACGGCACGAGGCGCGGTCGTAGAACTGGTTTCCGCCTATGCCGTCGGCGGTGTAATAGTTGGTGAAGCGTCCGGCTGTCCGGTCATATCTGCTCAGTCCGTATTGGGTGCTTATCCAGAGGTTGCCTTGCCGGTCTTCCTCGATGCCCGATATGTCGAGGCAGGAGGTGCCGGGCATGGGTGTCATCCGGCCCGTTTCGGGATGGTAGCACATCAGGCCGTTGCTTACGGTGCCTATCCAGAGAATGCCGTATGTGTCTTTGTACAAGGCCGTGGGGACGAATACGGAGCGGCGGATGCAGGCTTTCCAGTCCTCCTCTGCGATGTCCACCGTGCCCGTTTCCAGGTTTTCGATGTCAATCTGCTTGATGGGTTGGTAGAAGCCCGTCACCATCAGCCGGCGGTTGTCCATCATCGCCACGCCGGGCACGAAGGTGAATCCTTCGAAGAGCTTCATCGCCTCGAATTCCTTCTTGCCGGGGCGCAGGGCATAGACGTTGACCGTGGCGGTGCCTATCCAGATGGTTCCGTCGGGCGACTGGGTGATGGACATGGGCAGGAAAATCCGGTGCCGTTCTTCTATCTTCAGTTGCCCGTCGGGCGTGTAGCGTGCCTTCAGCACTTCATTGTTGGTGATGGCCATCCACAGGTTGTTGTCGCTGTCCACCATCAGCTGGTTCGCGTAGATGGCTTTCTGTTTCTCTTGCTCGCAAAACGTTTCGGGGTCGATGTGCCTGATTTCGCTGCTCTTCGTGTCATACACGTAGATGCCGTCCATCAGGGTGGAAATCCACAGTTTGTTGTCTTTGCCGGCGCTTAGCGACACCACGGATTTGTTGTTCAGTTCGGAGCGCAGGTAGTTGTCGTTGTTGAACCGCTCCTTGTAGTGGTAGCACACGGTGTATCCTTGGTCTACGGAGCCTATCCACAGGTTCTGTTGCGAGTCGGTGAACATCCGGCTGATTCGGAAGCGGGGCATCTCGAAGGGGAATCCGTTCTCGTCTTGGCGGGTCACGCTGCCGGTGCCCGGGTTGTAGTAGAACATACCATGCCTGGCGGTGTTCAGTAGCAGGCCGTTGTTGCCGTAGGGGTGTATGTAGTCGATGTCGGCGTTGCACAGCGTGGTGTTCTGGGCGATGGGCGTCGGTAGCGGTTTGAAGCTGCGCGTGCGGGTGTCGAAGATATTGAGGGTGCGGTTGCCGGTTATCCACAACTCGTTATTGTGCAGATAAGAATAGTAGGGATATCCGCTGAGGGCGACCGTCTCTTTCAGTTGCAGGGTGGAGAGGTCGTAGCAGTAGAGGCTGACGGCAGTCATCACCCAGAGGTTGTTGTCGGGGGCGATGTGGCACTGGGCGTAGAAGGTATGTCCGGAGCTGATGTCAGGCAGTACGCAGATAATTTTTTCCGTTTCGGGGTGGTAGGCGTAGAGCTGGAAACCGGTGTTCAGGAAGATGCGCCCGTTGCGGTCTTCCAGGATTTGCCGTATGTTCTTGTTGTCGGCCTCGACGGGGATGATGCGGAAGTTGTCCTTGTCGGTATATAGACACACGCCGTTCACGGTGCCCACCCAGAAGCGGTTCTTCGAGTCGCGCAGCAGGTGCGTAATCTGGTTGTCGGGCAGTCCCAGCGAGTCGTCGGTGCAGAAGTACTGGTGGTAGTCGTGCACGTTGTATCTGTTCAGCCCGCGGAACGTGCCTATCCATATATGGCCTTGTGCGTCTTCGGCCATGGCGGTGACTTTCTGGTTGGAGAGGTCGTTGGCTATGACGGGGCTTTCAATCTCGGCATCCCGGTTTTCGGATATGGGTTCTTTGGCATCGCATGCCAGCAGGCACAGGGCAGACAACAGCATGCCCGCCGACAGGCGGAACAGTGTGCGGAGGATTTTCCGGTTAGGCAAGGTCATATTAAAAGGTTTTGAATGATGTGCGAAAATAAGGATAAAAAATTGAATATAAGTTGCTTTACAGCATGTTTTGAACAAAAAGGCAAACATTTGAACCTACGGGCAAGCGCTTTTAAACTTCCGGGCAAATCCTTTTTACATATCGGCCAGCCCTTCCGGTGCAATCGGCGTAATATTGCAACCGGAAAAAGTGAACGAGTTAACAAGGCTACAAGTGAACAAGGCTTTTCCTTGTAATCGCTTTAAAAAGCAAGATATAGGCCGAGGGCTGTTTATCCCTTCTTGTAGCCTTGTCAACTTGTTCACTAAAAGCAAGTCAAAGACAAATTATCAACTTAAAAAAACGGTATACAACCATGAAAAAGCAACCTTTATCTATGCTTGCGTTGGCCTTCCTGCTGATTCTCTCCTCTTGCGGACAGACAGCGGGCGTGAAGACCGCCGACGCGCAACAAGCTCCGGGCGAAATCATCGCCTCTTCCGAGACAGCCATCACCGAAACAGAGTCGGGCAAAGTGGGAGGATTCCTGCAAGACGGTATCTATATATATAAAGGTATTCCCTACGCCAAAGCAGAGCGCTTCATGCCGCCCCAGCCTGCCGACAAATGGGAAGGCGTGCGCAGCAGCCGCATGTTCGGTCCCACCTGTCCGCAGGGGAAGCGTGCCGGCTGGGGTGCTGACGAGCATGCTTTCGCCTTCCACTGGGACGACGGCTATCCCGGCGAAGACTGCCTGCGGGTCAATATCTGGACTCCGGGCCTGAACGATGGCAAGAAGCGTCCCGTCATGGTGTGGCTCCACGGCGGCGGCTATGCGGCAGGCAGCGGGCAGGAACTTCCCTCCTACGACGGTTTCAACCTTGCCAAGAAAGGTGATGTGGTGGTAGTCACGCTCAACCACCGTCTCAACGTCCTCGGCTTCCTCGACCTTTCCGCCTATGGCGACAAATATGCCAAATCCGGCAATGCCGGTCTGCTCGACCTCGTGGCAGCACTTCAATGGGTAAACAAGAATATAGCCGCGTTTGGCGGCGACGCACAAAACGTAACGATTTTCGGACAGTCGGGCGGTGGCGGAAAGGTTTCCACATTGCTTGCCACTCCGTCTGCCAAAGGGCTCTACCACAAGGCTATCGTTCAGAGCGGCTCCATGCTTCGCACGATGAATGCCAAGTACTCCCGTCGCATCGGCGCTGCCGTGATGGACGAGCTGGGACTGAAAGCCTCGCAGATAGACGAGCTGCAGAAGATGCCTTACGAACGGCTGCTTGCCGCCGGTGAGAAAACCGTTGCCAAGGTGAAGGCCGAGGCCGAGAAAGAGGACGGCATATCCACCTTCATCTTCGGATGGGCGCCCACCGTGGACGGCGACGTGCTGCCCGCACAGCCCTTCGACCCGCAGGCGCCTGCACAGAGCAAGGACGTGCCCGTGATGATAGGAACTACCTTGCACGAGTTCACCATGAGCACCTACGTGCCCGCTTTCCGCACCATCACCAAAGAAAAAGCCGTGGAATTCCTGAAACAACGCTACGCTGACCGCACGGACGACTTCCTCGCCGCCTTCGAGAAGGCTTACCCCAACTACCGGCCCAAGGATTTGGTAGATGTGGATTTCGTATTCCGCCCCGGTGCGGTGGAGCAAGCCAGACTGAAAGCTGCGCAGCAGGGTGCTCCGGTCTATATGTACATGTTCGCCTGGGAATCTCCGGTGCTCGACGGCATGTTCCGCAGCACGCACTGCATGGAGATACCTTTCGCCTTCAACAATGCCGTGGTCCACGCCTCCATGACGGGCGGCGGCGCCGAAGCGCAGGCCTTGGCCGAGAAGATGAGCAGTGCCTGGCTGAACTTCGCCCGCACGGGCAATCCCAACGCAGAAGGCCTGCCTCAGTGGGATGCCTATACCGAAGAGGGAGGAGCCACGATGTTCTTCAACAACCGTTGCGAGGTGAAGCACCACCACGACAAGGAGCTGCTGGAGGTGGTACGGGCGTTCCCTACACGGGGATTCTGAGGCTTTCCGACGCGGAACCGAATTGTTGGCTTTAAATAATAGAGCCGGTCCGGTGAACGGTTTCCCCATTCATCGGACCGACATTAAAACAACTCAATATTATGGCAAAAACATTTAGGTGCCTGGCAGCGGTTCCGGCAGCGGAAGCGGGGACGGTGGCTCCGGTGAGGACGGCGACCAGAACGAATATCCTTTGGGATAACCTGACGAGGGGGTGCGTTGCCCCGCTGACGAGGGGTGACGTTGCCTTGCCAAGGGTAGGGGGCGTTGCTCTGCTGACGGGGGATGTAATACGGTTGGTGTCAACCCTATTAATAACCATCGACTTGTAACCAATAATGTAACTATAAATCTAATTTTAAACTAACTAAAATGAAACGAATCATGAATCAAGCAGCCCGAAAGAGACTTGCCGCTATGGCACTCTTTCTCTTAATCTGCCTTCCTTTCTCTCTGGCACAAGCCCAGACCGTGAAAGTGACCGGCAAGGTGACTGACAACCTGAATGAACCGATGATTGGTGTAAGTATCGTAGAGAAAGGTACTACCAACGGTTGTATTACCGATATTGACGGTAATTATACATTGAATGTAAATCAGGGAGCGACAATTATTTTCTCTTACATCGGCTACATAACCCAAGAGAAACAAGCCGTTGCCGGTGTGATGAACATTGTCTTGAAAGAAGACAGCGAGACGCTGGACGAAGTGGTGGTAGTAGGTTACGGTGTGCAGAAGAAAAGCTCCGTGACGGGTGCCATTTCGCAGGTGAAGGCCGAAGACATGCAAAACCGTACTATCAGTGATGCTTCACAAGCCTTGCAGGGTAAGACAGCCGGTGTGCAGTTGATTACGACTTCTGCCGCTCCGGGTTCCTCACCTACGGTACGTGTGCGCGGTTATTCGTCCAATGCGGCTTCCAGTCCGCTTTATGTGGTGGATGGCGTACGCATGAGCAGCATTGCCGGTATCGACCCTAATGATATTGCCAGCATGGAAGTGTTGAAGGATGCTGCTTCCGCTGCTATCTATGGTGCTGAGGCCGGTAACGGTGTTATCCTTATATCAACAAAGAAAGGTAAAGCCGGACAAGGAAAAATTACGTATGACTTCCAGCTTTCTACGCAATCCATTGCCCGTATGCCCAAGTTGCTTAATGCAGAAGAATACGTTGATTACATGTCGGAAAGCAGTGCTTTCGACCCCAATTTCATAAAAGCCAATTGGGATGGAAAGACCAGTACGGACTGGCTGGATATTGCCTTTGAAAACTCATTGATGATGAAGCATAACTTGGCTTTTGCCGGAGGTGGCGAGCAGGGGAATTACTATCTGTCACTGACTTATCTGGACAATGACGGTATTGTAAAAGGCAAAGACGATGTTTACAGACGTATGACAGCTACCGTCAATGCCGAGTACAACATAAAGCCCTGGTTGAAGGTAGGTACGACAAACCAGATTGAGAAGTATAATACTCGCGGTGTATCTACGCAGAATGCTTATGGCAGTTTCCTGCAAGCTGTCTTGATGATGGATCCTTTGACACCGGACACTTATGCACCGGACAAATTGCCTGCCCACATGCAGAATGCACTGAATCAAGGCAGTACTTTGTTGCAGGACGAAAACGGCAACTATTATGCCTCTTCTCTTTTCTATGAAGGTGAAAACTACCATCCTACAGTGATGCGTAAGAATACCATCGGCCGTAACAGCGGATTCAATGTCAATGGTTCTATTTATGCGGACTTCACGCCCATCAAGGGATTTACCTTTACTTCCCGTTTCGGCTACCGTCTGGGGGGCACTCGCTCTGCTACAACCAATTTGCCTTTCTATGGCAACTCAATACAGAAACGTGATTATGTAAACGTAAGTAGCCAGTCTTCTACAAGCATTTATTACCAATGGGAAAACTTTGCCAATTACGTAAAATCGTTCAATGGGCATACCATCAATGCCATGCTGGGTATGTCGTTCCAAGAATCCACTTACGACTATGTAAAAGGTTCTCTCGACCCGGATGGCGAGCATGCCGTACTTCAGAACAATCCGTTGTTCTTTTATCTGAATTACGGTGCTGCTTCTGCAATCAAGGGTATCGGTGGTGAGAAGACCCGTTCGGCCAAGATGTCTTACTTTGGCCGTGCAAGCTACGATTATATGGGGCGCTATATGGCTCAGTTCTCGCTGCGTGCTGATGCGGCAGATATGTCACAACTGCCAGTGACAAACCGTTGGGGATATTTCCCGGCAGTCTCTTTAGGTTGGACGGTTTCGGAAGAAAAGTTCTTTGAGCCGGTGAAACAGCACGTCAGCAGCTTGAAGCTGCGCGCCAGTTGGGGACAGAACGGTAGCCTTTCCGCATTGAGTGGTTATGCCTACAGTACGGATATGGCTTCCAGCGGTATCTATCCGCTGACCGGAGGCAATGGTTTCACTACTGGTGTGAACCCCGCTTCATTGGGTAATGATGAGTTGAAATGGGAGACATCCGAACAGATTGATTTTGGTATGGATGCCCGTTTCCTGCGTGACCGCTTGATTTTCAGCGTAGATTATTATGAAAAGAAGACGAAAGATTTGTTGGTGCTGGATACGAAACCCTCTCTCAGTATCGGTGGAAAGACTTCTCCGATGAATGCCGGTAATGTAAGCAACAAAGGCTGGGAGTTTGAATTGGGCTGGCGCGATAACATCAAGGATTTCAGCTACGGCATCCGTGCCAACTTGGCCACATTGAAGAATGAAGTAACTTATCTGGATCCCTCACAGCCTCGTATTGAAGGAGCTTCATTCCATACTTACAAACTGAGCTACTTTGAAAAGGGCTATCCGGTGTACTATTTCCGTGGTTATCAGTTTAATGGTCTGGACGAAAAGGGCAATCCTACCTTCAAAGACCTTGATAACAGCGGCACTCTTAATGAAGGCGACTTGGCTTATATTGGTGATGCCATTCCCGATTTTACGTATGGTATTACCTTGACAGCTGCCTATAAAGGGCTTGACCTTACTATATTTGGTACGGGTTCACAAGGTAACGATATTTTCCATTGTTACTACCGTCCTGATTATAGTAAGAGTAACCGTTTGAAAGAAGTTTGGTATGATAATCATTGGTCTACAAACAATCCGACCGGTACAGTACCTTTGGCTAATGCTAATAATATAGACCAGTACATCCAGTCCGATGCGATGGTTTACGATGCTTCTTTCTTCCGCATCAAGCAGATTCAGTTGGGCTATACCTTGCCGAAATCACTGCTGAAAAAGGTATTTATCAACAACATGCGCCTTTATTGTTCACTTGACGACTTCTTCGTTTTCACAAAATACCCCGGTTTCGATCCGGAATCTTCGGCTAACGCCACTACGGGTATGGGTATTGATATGGGTGGTTATCCTGCTTCCAAGAAAGTGGTGCTTGGTTTCAATATAGAATTCTAACTTTTAAACTTAATGGTATAAGACAATGAAAGCAACACATTATATATATGTACTTTTTGCAGCCTTGTTTACCTTGGCATGCACTGGCTGTGAAGACCGCTTGAATATAGAGAAACACGGTAGTCTGGGAGGTCCCGAGAATTACTATAGAACTGATGCAGAGGCTGAGGCTGCCGTGGCTTCTATGCTTATTTCCTGGCGTGATGTATATTCCAATTGGTTTTATGTGAAAAACAGCCTCTCTGATGATGCCTATACAGGTGGTGGCTCCCGTGGTGACAATGCCATGATGGAGCAGTTGAATGAATTCACGTTCTTTACAGACAATGGTCTGGTTTCCGGTTTGTATTCCGGACTTTATACTGTGGTTTATAAAGCCAACTTGATCATAGAGAATGTAAAAGGTGATTCTCCAATCATGAGACGTGCTGTGGCCGAGGCTAAATTCTATCGGGCATGGTCTTATTTTGAGTTGGTCACTTTGTGGGGTACTGCTCCTTTGGTGGACCATTTGTTATCTCCGTCCGAGTATCACGTGAGCAACAGCACACCTGAAACTCTGTGGGCCTTTGTGGAGCAGAATCTTGAAGAAGCCATTTCTTCCGGTGCATTGCCATCTAAATCCGGTGTAAACGATGAGGATGCTACTTCACGTGTTACGCTTGAAACAGCTAAAGCTTATCTTGGTAAAGCTTATCTTTTCCAAGGTAAATATTCTGATGCTGCTACTGTTTTGGACGAAGTCATTAATTCTAAGAAATATGAGTTATATCAAGGCGGCTTTGACATGTTGGGACATGCTGTGACTAACAATTGTAGTGAATCTATGCTTGAAGTACAACGTCGCAATAATAGCGAACAAATATGGAGTCAGTTCGTACAGTTCTATATAATGTTGGGCTGGCGTACAAGCCACATGTCATATGGTGTTAAGGCTCTGTCTGAAGAGGGCATTGCAATGGGTACTTATGGATTCTTTAACCCTACCAAGTCTTTGTATGATGCTTTTGTCGAAAGAGAAGGGGTGGACGGTTATCGTCTGAAGAGTACGATGCGTACCTATGAACAAATGAATGAAGTGGAAATGGCTATTAATCCGGGATTCTATCTGGTTGGTAACGAGGGCTATTTCTTCTGGAAAACTCGCCTTTTGGCCTCAGATAATATTATTGATCAAAGTGGGTTCCAGTGCTTTCAATATACTAACCTGCGTGTGATGCGTTATGCAGAAGTATTGCTTATGGCCGCTGAGGCTCATGTAATGGGTGGTGGCTCTGCCGACAAGGCTGTGAAGTATATTAATGAAATCCGTACTCGTGCCAAGCTTGTTCCGCTTTCTTCCGTGACATTGGATGATGTGAAGAAGGAAAAACGCCTTGAACTTTGCTTGGAGAGTGTTCGTTTCCAGGATTTGGTTCGCTGGGGTGATGCAAAAGCTGTGTTAGGTGAACAAGGCAAGGCCATTCCAGCCTATGGCTAATTTGTCAAAATTGGTGCTGATGGCAAACCGGTTATGGATGCAGACAAGAATCCGGTATTTGAATTCAGACTGGAACCGGAAAACGTAAAGAACTCTGTGTATGGTTTCCAAGACAAACACATGCTGTTGCCTATTCCTCATGCAGAATTGAATGTGAATCCCAATATCAAGCAAAATACAGGTTGGTAATCCTAATAAAACATGAAAAGATTCTTAACTCCCCTTTTCACCTTTTGCGTGGCGCTGGCTGTGAATGCACAGCCGGTGCCCGCCACCGGTTCGCCCGTGCTGCGTGCCGACAACATCGATGAAGTGGTCAGCGCCTTGACCCTCGAAGAGAAGGTACACCTCGTCATCGGATGCGGCATGTCGATGGGCAGTGACTCCAAGTTCCCCGGTACCGCCGGACGTACCTACGACATACCCCGCCTGGGCATCCCATCGGCTTTCCTTGCCGACGGACCGCACCGCCTGGCGATGGCTTCCAAACGAGAGTTCGACAGCCGCACCTATCACGCCACCGAATTCCCCTCGAGCACCACAGTGGCAGCTACGTTCAATCCTGATGCCGCTTACCGTGTAGGCCAGGCTCTGGGCACCGAAGTGAAAGACTACGGTATGGACGTGCTCCTCGCTCCCGGTGTCAACCTGATGCGTAACGCCCTCTGCGGACGAAACCACGAGTATTATGCCGAAGACCCCGTGCTGGTGGGCAAGATAGCCGCCGCCTACATCAACGGCATCCAGAGCGAAGGTACCGGCACCTGCCTGAAGCACTTCGCCGTGAACAACCAGGAGACCAACCGCAACAACAACGACTCCCGACTGACGCAGCGCCCCTTGCGCGAGCTTTATCTGAAATGCTTCGAGATAGCCGTCAAGGAGGCTCAGCCCTGGAGCGTGATGACCGCCTACAACAAGGTGAACGGCAAATACACCTGCGAAGACCGCGAACTGACCGAAGATATCCTCCGCAATGAATGGGGATTCAAGGGATTGGTGATGTCCGACTGGAATGCCGGAAAAGATGCCGTGACTTCCATCGCGGCAGGCAACGACATGTTGCAGCCGGGGCAGGAACGCCAGTACAACGCCATTCTGGAAGCCGTGAAGAACGGCACGCTGGATGAGGCGCTCCTCAACCTCAGCGTGAAGCGTGTGCTGGAGTTTGTGGTGAAGAGCCACACCTTTGCCGGTTACAATTATCCCAACGAGACCGACCTCAAAGCCCATGCGCAAGTGGACCGTCAGATAGGTGCCGAGGGCATCGTGCTGCTGGATAACAAGAATGCGCTGCCTATGGCTGCCGGCATCAGGAAGGTAGCCCTTTACGGCACTACTTCTTACGACATGGTTCCTGCCGGTATGGGATTCGGCAGTACGGGCTTCGGATATTATACGGTCTCTATGGTAGAAGGCTTGCGCAATGCGGGCTATACGGTAGATAAGGATTTGCTGAACCGCTACAAGAAGCACATGGCCGACGAGCAGAAACGCCTCTTCCCCCACGGTCGTCCTCCTTTCTCGTTCACTCCGCTGCCCCGTGCCGAAGAGTTCCTGCCCACTGCCGAGGAACTGGCCGCGCAAGTGAAGGCCAACGACATCGCCGTGCTTACGCTGGGACGTGTCAGTGGTGAAGGCTGCGACCGCCGTGTGGAAGATTTCCTCTTGAAGGAGAACGAACTGGCTCTGATAAAGCAAGTGTCTGCCGCCTATCGTGCCGCAGGCAAGAAGCTGGTGGTGGTTCTCAACATCTGCAGCCCCGTGGAGACTGCTTCATGGAAGGAACTGGCAGATGCTTTGGTATGCGCTTTCCAGCCCGGGCAGGAAGTGGGCAACTGCATTGCCGACGTGTTGACGGGTAAGGTGAACCCTAGCGGCAAGCTGCCCATGACGTTTGCCGTGAAGTATGGCGACGCGCCGTCGGATGCCAATTTTCCCTTCGACTATGAGTTCAAGTTGCCGTCGTTCGCCATGGGTACCGGCATGAACTTCAAGTCCGACAAGAAAGAGGAGAAGCCGAAAGAGCCGGAACGCAACGTCGATTTCACCCTCTACGAGGAAGGCATCTACGTGGGTTACCGCTACTTCGATACCTTTGGTAAAGAGGTGTCTTACCCCTTCGGCCACGGACTGAGCTATACCACCTTTGAATATGCGATGGAAGAGGCTGCCATCGACGGTGACCGCTGCCGCATGAAAGTGAGCGTGAAGAACACTGGAAAGGTGGCAGGCCGTGAAGCTGTGCAATTGTATGTCAAAGCTCCCAAGGGCGGCATGGACAAGCCCGTCAAGGAACTGAAAGCCTTCGGCAAGACCCGTCTGCTGAAACCCGGCGAGAGCCAGACCCTGACATTGGAGTGGAACGTGATGGACATGGCCTCCTTCAACGAGAAAAGCAGTTCTTGGGAGTTGGCTAAGGGTGAATATCAATGGATGGCTGCCGCCTCTTCGGCCGACGTGCGTTGCACTACGGTGCAGAAGGTGGCAAAGGCACGCAAGCAGAAAGTGCACGATGCCATGCGGGCACAAGTGCCGGTGGCTGTGCATCCCATGGTGAAGAGATGAGGTATGCATGTGCATCACCTGAAAAAACTGATATATATCAATCCGTTTTAGAATGGAAAGCACTTATTTTGTAGTACATTTTTAAAATCTATGCTATGAAAAGATTGATACTTTCTCTTTTTGCCGTCTGCTCGCTGTGGATGGCAAATGCACAGAATCCTGCATGGGGATTGCAAAGCAAGGTCGTGACCGACAGCATCTACAGCACGGTGCTGAAGACGCACCGAGCTTACACTATCTATCTGCCTCAGAGCTATGACAAGGAGGTGGACAGGAAGTATCCCATTCTCTACCTGCTGCACGGCATGTCGGGGGTGAATACCAGCTGGTTTACGGACCAGCGTGTGAAGGACGTGATGGACCAGCTGACGGCATCGGGCGAGGCGTGCGAGATGATTATCGTCAGCCCCAACGCCGGAGGCAATCCGGCCACGTGCTGGAACGGTTACTTCAACATGCCGGGATGGGCTTACGAGGATTTCTTCTACAAGGAGTTCATGCCCTATATCGAGAAGACTTATCGTGTGGTGGGCGACCGTCAGCATCGTGCCGTTGCGGGCCTTTCGATGGGTGGCGGCGGAACCACAAGCTACGCGCAGCGCTATCCCGACCTCTATTGTGCGGCATACGCCATGAGTGCCTTGATGAATATCCCCGTCAGTGGTGAGGCGGCGGGAAAAGACCCCGACCCCACGAACAAGGTGGCTGTGCTGACCCGTTCGGTGCAGGAGCATAGTTGCATCAAGTATGTGCTGGAGGCTGATGAGGCCCGTAAAGCCGCTCTGCGCACCGTGCAGTGGTTTGTGGATTGCGGTGACGATGATTTCCTGCTCGACCGTAACATCGAGTTCTTCCAGGCGATGCGCAATGCCGGCATTCCTTGCCAGTTCCGCGTGCGCGATGGAGGACACACCGGTGAATACTGGCATTCGGCATTGTATATGTGTTTGCCTTTTGTGAGCCGGTGCTTTGAGAGATAAGATTTATATAGGAGTGAGAAGCCGATAGTTTCGATAATGATGGGTTGTTATTGAGAAGTTATCATTGAAAAAGGTTTATTCATAACCGGGCTGTCGGCTTTGACTCTTAAGCCCGAAGGGTGATAATTCCCTTCAACTTCTTCCAACTCCTTAAACAATTAAAATGATTATGAAGAAATTTACAGTTTTATTTGCCCTGTTGCTGATGTGTGCAATAACCTTTGCGCAGCAAGCCTTGTGGGGCGGTGCTCCGGTAGTTTCGCCGGAAATTCATGATGACAATACGGTCACTTTCCGCTTGAAGGCGCCGAAAGCCGTGAAGGTGCAGTTGACGGGTGACTTCCTGCCGCCGCACACCATCCAGACACCGAGGGGCGAGTATGACGCTCCGGGCACCGTCGATATGAAGGAGGGCAAGGACGGCGTGTGGGAATATACCACTGCCGAACCGCTGAACCCCGAACTGTACGGCTATTCATTTTATGTGGATGGCCTGAAAATAATGGACCCTGGCAACGTCTATATGATTCGCGACGTGGCAACTGTGACGAATGTGTTCATCATCGGCGGTGACCGTGCCGACCTCTACAAGGTGAACAAAGTGCCTCACGGAACAGTGAGACGTATGTGGTATAATAGTCCTACGCTGGGTATGGATCGCCGTCTGACGGTTTATACACCCGCCGGCTACGAGAACGGCAAGAAGCGTTACCCCGTCTTCTACCTGCTGCACGGCGCCGGAGGTGACGAAGAGGCATGGATTGCCTTGGGCCGTACTTCACAAATCCTGGATAACCTGATAGCGCAGGGCAAGGCCGAACCGATGATTGTAGTGATGACCAACGGCAATGCCTGGCAGGATGCCGCTCCCGGTGAATCGCCCAAAGGTTTCACTATCCCTTCCATGAGTCCGAAGGAACGTGCTTCCGCTCCGGAAGGAGGCTTCGAACTCTCTTTCCCGGAAGTCGTGAAATTCGTGGAGAAGAATTTCCGCACATTGCCGAACAAGAAGCACCGTGCCATTGCAGGACTTTCGATGGGTGGCTTCCACTCTTGCAGCATCTCGAAGTACTATCCGGATATGTTCGACTATGTGGGCTTGTTCTCGGGTACTGCTTCCAGGAACGATAAATCTACTTGTCCGGTCTATACCGACTTCGAGGATAAACTGAAGATACAGTTTGCCAAGACTCCGGCACTCTATTTCATCGCTTGCGGTAACCGTGATTTTGTCTTCAAGGGGGTGACGGACTTCCGCAAACTGCTCGATGACAATGGCTGTAAGTATGAGTATCTGGAAACGGGCGAGGGACATATCTGGAGGAACTGGCGCATCTATCTGACGGAGTTCGTGCCGAAGTTGTTCAAGTGACCTCGTGCCGATTGATTCACCCTGCACTTTGCCAATCCGAAGTGCAGGATTATAGACAATCTGTTTAATAACAAAATAATAAACCCATTATGAAAAGAATTTCTATTTTATCAGCTCTGTTGCTGATGTGTGCGATGACTTTCGCGCAGCAAGCTCTCTGGGGAGGTGCCCCCGTGGTATCACCTGAGATACACGACAACAATACAGTAACCTTTCGCCTGAAAGCACCGAAAGCCGTGAAGGTGCAGGTGACCGGTGACTTCCTGCCCACGCAGAAAATCAAGACTCCTTTTGGTGAGTTTGATGGTCCGGGTGTGGCAGATTTGAAAGAGAACAAGGACGGTGTGTGGGAATTCACTACTCCCGAACCGCTGAAACCAGAACTCTACAGCTACACTTTCCTGGTAGACGGACTGAAGATTAACGACCCTGCCAACGTCTATATGATTCGAGACGTGGCAAGCGTGACGAATGTATTCATCATCGGTGGTGACGAGCGCATCGATCTCTACAAAGTGAATAAGGTTCCTCATGGAACGGTATCTAAGGTATGGTACAACAGCCCTACGCTGGGTATGGACCGCCGCCTGACTGTCTATACGCCTGCCGGATATGAGACAAGCGGCAAGCGCTACCCCGTCTTCTACCTGCTGCACGGCATGGGTGGCGACGAGAACGCATGGAGCGAACTGGGACGTACGGCACAGATTCTGGATAACCTCATCGCCCAAGGCAAGGCCAAGCCGATGATTGTAGTGATGACCAACGGCAACGCCGCATTGGAAGCAGCTCCGGGTGAATCTTCACTGGGCTTTGCCGCTCCCAACATGAATCTGCCCAAGACGATGGAAGGCTCTTTCGAAACGGCTTTCCCCGACGTGGTGAAATTCATTGATAAGACTTACCGTACACAGGCCAACAAGAAGGGGCGTGCCATTGCTGGTCTCTCTATGGGAGGTTTCCACTCCATGCACATCTCCAAGCAATATCCGGACATGTTCGACTATGTAGGGCTGTTCTCGGCTGCCATCATGCCCAACAAAGATGTGAAGTCTCCGATTTATGACAACCTTGAAGCCAAACTGAAAACCCAGTTTGCCAAGAAACCGTCACTCTATTACATCGCTATCGGTAATAAAGACTTCTTGTTCCAGGCCAATAACGACTACCGCAAGATGTTGGACGAGAAGGGTTACAAATATGAATATTATGAAACCGGAGAAGGTCATATCTGGAAGAACTGGCGTATTTACCTGACAGAATTCGCACCGAAGATATTTAAATAAGATTATGAAGAAGAATATCATATCCATGGCAGCAGCAATGGCTGTTTTGTCAGCTTGCGGACCGGGTGTACCGCAGCTTGGAAAGTCCTCTCTGGATGAGGTGATTGGCGCCATGACCTTGGAAGAAAAGGCGCATCTGGTAGTGGGTACCGGTATGGCAGGCTTCTCGGGTGACAGTGCCGTAATCGGTGCAACGAGAAATCTGGTGCCGGGTGCGGCAGGAACCACATACCCGATTGAACGCCTCGGTATTCCCGCTGTGGTGCTGGCTGATGGTCCCGCCGGACTGCGTATCGACCCCAAGCGTGAGGGGGATTCGGCTACGTACTATTGTACTCATTTCCCTATCGGAACTTTGCTCGCCTCTACCTGGGACCAGGAACTGGTGGAAAGTGTAGGTCAGTCCATCGGTAACGAAGTGCTGGAATACGGTGCGGACGTGCTGTTGGCTCCGGCGCTGAACATTCACCGTAACCCGCTTTGCGGACGTAACTTCGAGTATTATTCCGAAGACCCGTTGGTGTCGGGTAAGATTGCCGCCGCCTACGTACGTGGTGTGCAGAGCAACGGTGTGGGTACCAGTATCAAGCACTTTGCTGTGAACAACCAGGAAACCAACCGTATGGCTACGGATGCGCATGTATCTCCACGCGCCTTGCGCGAAATCTACTTGAAAGGGTTCGAGATTGCCGTGAAGGAATCCGCTCCTTGGACCGTGATGTCCTCATACAACTACCTGAACGGTGTCTACACTTCGGAAAACAAGGAGTTGCAGACAACCATGTTGCGCGACGAATGGGGCTTCAAGGGCATGGTGATGACCGACTGGTTTGGCGGCAAGGATGCCGTGGCACAGATGGTGGCAGGCAACGACATGTTGCAGCCCGGTCTGCCCAAGCAGTACGAAGCCATCGTGAAGGGTGTGCAGGACGGAGCGTTAGATGAAGCCATCCTCAATCAGAATGTGAAGCGTATTCTGGAGATGATTCTCCAGACTCCCCACTTCAAGGGATATAAATACTCCAACAAGCCTGATTTGAAGGCGCATGCTGCCGTAACCCGCCAGTCGGCAACGGAAGGCATGGTATTGCTGAAGAACGATAACGGTGCTCTGCCGCTGGCTGCCGACGTGAAGAACGTGGCACTCTTCGGTTGCACTTCCTACGATTTCATTGCAGGCGGTACAGGTTCGGGCAACGTGAACCGCGCTTATACCGTTTCGCTATTGGACGGCTTGAAGAATGCCGGCTATGTGGTGGATGAAGCGCTGAAGAATAGCTATGAAGCTTACCTGAAAACCGAGAAAGAACGTCTGTCCAAAGATAAGAAAGAGTGGTTCATGCCCGATACCCGTCCGGCTGAGATGGCTGTTTCCGCACAAGTCATCCGCGAGCAGGCTGCCAAGGCCGATGTGGCACTGGTGACGCTGGGACGTACCTCCGGTGAGTTCCTTGACCGTATGGTAGCCGACTTCAACCTCACCAAAGAGGAACAGAACATGTTGAAAGCTGTGTCCGATGCTTTCCACGCTGCCGGAAAGAAGGTAGTGGTGGTGCTCAATATCGGTGGTGTGATTGAAACCGCTTCTTGGAAATCTGCTCCCGATGCCATTCTTTGTGCATGGCAGGCAGGCCAGGAGGGAGGAAACAGTGTGGCTGACGTGCTGAGTGGCAAGGCTTCTCCTTCGGGCAAGCTGACAATGACTTTCCCGGTGAAGTTTGAAGATGCCGCTTCTTCCGACAACTTCCCGATAGACATGCGTGTAAGCACCGACCTTATGAACAAAGGCGGGAAGAAGAACGACGTGAAGAACGTGGACTATACCAATTACGAAGAGGACATTTACGTGGGTTACCGTTACTTCGACACCTTTGGCAAGCAGGTTTCCTATCCTTTCGGTTACGGTCTTTCCTATACCACTTTTGCTTACGACAAGGCTGCTGTCAAGGCAGACAACGGTGCCTATACCGTATCTGTAGAAGTGAAGAACACCGGCAAGGTGGCAGGTAAGGAAGTGGTTCAGCTTTATGTATCTGCTCCCGATGCCGCTACTGCCAACAAGCCCGAAAAGGAACTGAAGGCTTTTGCCAAGACTAAGGAACTGAAACCGGGCGAAGCGGTTGTGGTGACGCTGAAAGTGAATGCTGCCGACATGGCTTCCTACGATGAGGCTGCATCGGCATGGGTGGTAACTCCCGGAAACTACAAGTTCCTCGTCGGGGCTTCCTCACGCGACATCAAGGCTACGCTGGAGGCTGAAGTAGCTGCCGCAACGCAGAAGACGAACAACATCTTGAAACTTCAGGAACCGATGAGCCTCTTGAAGAGATGAGAGTAGGATTGTCTGAAAAGATAACAAATCATACCCTAAAAAACATCCTGTTGTACCCTTTGGTATGGCAGGATGTTCTTATCTTTGTGCCTCGTATAAACAGATAGTGCAACTATTATAAACCAATATCACAACCATGAATAAAAAGTTAATCTTATCTTTAGCCCTATCAGGGTTAGTGCTTACTGCTACGGCGCAGACCACTGTTGCGCCTGCCATTCCAAGAGACGAGAAAATAGAACAGCAGATTGAGACTTTGCTGAAGAAGATGACGCTTGACGAGAAAGTCGGTCAGATGTGCGAACTCACCATAGACCTCCTGCAGAAACGCGCCAATCCTTTTGCCGGTCTCAATCCGAAAGATATAACTGTAGATGATTTGAAGAAAATCGTCAAGAGGTATAAGTTAGAGAAAGAGTTCAAGCTGGGTAAGGAGATGCCTTCGCAAGAAGTGATGATGCAGCTCTATATGCGTATCCAGGGTATTGAGAATGCCAAGGGCTTCCAGTTGGACGAGGCGATGCTCGACTCTGTCATCGGAAAATACAAAGTAGGCTCCATCTTGAACGTGCCTAACGGTGTGGCACAAAGCGTGGAGAAGTGGCAGGAAATCATCAAACGCATTCAGGAGAAATCCATGGAGGTGATGGGTATTCCTTGTGTGTACGGTGTAGACCAGATACACGGAACTACCTATACGCTGGGTGGTACTTTCTTCCCGCAAGGCGTCAATATGGGAGCTACCTTCAACCGTGAACTGACACGTGAAGGTGCACGCATCTCCGCTTATGAAACAAAGGCGGGAAGCATTCCCTGGACGTATGCCCCGGTGACCGACCTCGGACGTGACCCGCGCTGGCCTCGTATGTGGGAAAATTATGGTGAAGACGCCTACGTCAATGCCGAAATGGGACGTGAAGCAGTTATCGGTTTCCAGGGCGAGAACCCCAACCTGATTGGCGAGAACAACGTTGCCGCTTGTATGAAGCACTATATGGGTTATGGTGTTCCCGTTTCCGGTAAGGACCGTACGCCGTCTTCCATCACCGAGCAGGATATGCGTGAGAAGCATTTCGCTCCTTATCTGGAAATGGTGAAAGCAGGTGCCCTCTCCGTGATGGTGAACTCCGCCATGAACAACGGTCTGCCTTTCCATGCCAACTATGAGCTGCTGACCAAGTGGCTGAAAGAAGACCTCAACTGGGACGGTATGATTGTGACTGACTGGGCGGACATCAACAACCTTTATAGCCGCGACCACATAGCCAAGGATAAGAAGGAAGCCATCAAGCTTGCCATCAATGCCGGTATCGACATGTCTATGGACCCGTACGACTGGAAGTTCTGTACACTCTTGAAGGAGCTGGTGGAAGAAGGAGAAGTCCCCATGAGCCGCATTGACGATGCTGTTCGCCGTGTACTGCGCCTGAAGTACCGTCTCAATCTGTTTGAAAAGCCCTATTATGACTTGAAAGACTTCCCCTTGTTCGGTAGTGCGGAACATGCCGCTGCCGCCCTCCAGGCTGCCGAAGAATCTTTGGTACTTCTGAAGAATACAGACGGTATATTGCCGCTGGCAAAAGGCAAGAAGTTGCTGGTTACCGGTCCGAATGCCAACTCCATGCGTATCGATGAGCTTACCGGCAAGAGCGATGATCCGCAGTTCTTCGTGCTCCCCGACATTGCCGCACTGCTCTCGGAGTCAGAGACTATTGCTGACCAGGTCGAGCGTGCACGCCGCAAGGATGAGCTGATGCAGGATTATGCCGTAAAGGCAGAGCGTGTCCATACTGTCACTCAGCTACTGAAGGCATACACACTCTTTGAGAAAGATGTGGAGTATGTGATCGACGAGGGCAAGATAAAGATTGTGGACGAGCAGACCGGACGTATCATGGAGGGTCGCCGCTATTCCGACGGACTGCATCAGGCTATTGAGGCTAAAGAGCATGTCAAGGTTGAGGCTGCTACCCAGACATTCGCCACAATCACCCTTCAGAACTATTTCCGTATGTATCATAAGCTCGCCGGTATGACCGGTACTGCCGAAACCGAGGCAGGTGAGCTTTGGGATATATACAAGCTCGATGTTGTCACTATTCCCACCAATCGTCCGGTGGCGCGTATCGACATGGACGACCGTGTGTATAAGACCAAGAAGGAGAAGTATGCTGCAGTGATCGACGAAATCCAGGATATGGTATCCAAAGGACGTCCTGTGCTCGTGGGAACCACTTCAGTGGAAATATCCGAACTTTTGAGCCGAATGCTCACAATGCGCCATATACCACATAATGTGCTCAATGCCAAGCTCCATCAGAAGGAGGCTGAGATTGTTGCTCATGCAGGTAAGCAGGGAATGGTCACAATCGCCACCAATATGGCGGGTCGTGGTACGGATATTATGCTGGGCGGTAACGCGGAATATTTGGC
>OFGJ01000689.1_pt1 | contig 22885 bp, 15 predicted proteins | sample 1521731 | NCBI WGS metagenome assembly OFGJ01 (sample SAMEA3504126, study PRJEB24116) | mouse gut metagenome | biome: mouse gut; feature: mouse-associated habitat; material: faeces | place: Denmark | collected 2011 | reverse complement strand
GATAGGCAGAGCATGCGTCCGGCAGGACGCGGGTTATATATCCCGCGCCGTAGACCTAACTCGCTGTAAATAGGCGTTCTGCGGACGCCATGTCATATTTGGCGCGCCTACCGCACATACCTCCGCAGAGCTCCGGTATATGCGGCTACTAATAATCGTCGTTCTGCGAACGCCATGCCATATTTGGCGCTTCTACCGCACATACCTCCGCAGAGCTCCGGTATATGCGGTTACTAATAATCGGAGTTCTGCGAACGCCATTTCATATTTGGCGCTTCTACCGCACATACCTCCGCAGGGCTCCGGTATATGCGGCTACTAATGATCGGCGTTCTGCGAACGCCATTGTTGACGGGCGGACGCGCCGCGGCGGCGTCCCTAGATCCTCGGTAATGCCCAAATAAATTTGGCTTTGCTCTCGCTTATTCGTACCTTTGCATTTGTGAAAGTAAATAAGTGTATATGGTGGCTGGTGGCCGCGTTGCTTGTGGCGTGTGGCCGCGAGCCCGACGCGCGTCTGCTCCGCGCAGAGGCCATGATGGAAGAGCGACCCGACTCGGCCCTCGCCCTCCTCGACTCCATCGGCTCCCGCTCCCTCCGCTCCGACGCCGACAGGGCAAAGTATTCTTTGCTGACGTCTATGGCATTAGATAAAAACTACATCGACACGACCGATTTCTCCATTTTGCAGGACGCAATCGATTTTTATTCCAATCATGGCAGTGAGGATGAAAAGTTGCAGACCTATTATTATCAAGGCCGTATCTTTATGAACCGCGGTGAAAACAGCGAGGCTATGAAATCGTTTGTAAAAGCTTTGGATTTATCTTCCCAAAGCACTGACACACTTACCATTGCCCGTGTATTATGTGCTCAATCAGTCATATTTGAGAGTACATACGATTTTGACAAATCGATAAACAATCGATTGAGGGCGGCAGCATTGTTCGGACTAAAAAATAAACATGCCAATAGGGCTGCATGTTTATTAAGCGCTCTCAACGGCAGCCTGTTGATAAATGATAAAGTCAAGGCTGACAGCCTTGTCATTTTGTGTGATATCGAATACCGAAATGGAATTTTATCAGCCGAGCAATATATCCCATACAGATTATCTTATGTCGAAAAATATGGAAGCAAGAAAGAACTCGAAGATATTTTAAATAACCTGCCGATTGAATTTTCAACTGACGGATTGTTGAGCGTTGCAAGTTGTTTTTGTGATTTAGGTTACCCGGACAAGGCTTATAATGTCTTGCAAAATATCAATGAGGAAGAGTTGGGTCAGGATAGCACAAGGTATTTTATTGTCAAATCATCTGTATTGGAAGCCCGAGGCGATTCAGATGAAGCTCTACATGACTATAAATTGTTCATGGACCTGCTGTTGAAAGACCATTACAGGATTTTTTCGCAAAAACTACAGTCAAGCGAAGAACGGTATAAAAATGATATTGACAGACAAAGGGCAGCTCATCACAAGAATACAATTGTATTTTGGTTCATTGCATGCATTATCTGCTTGATTCTGATTATTATCCTACTTGTGAATTCTGTAAAAAATAGAAAAATCAAAGAGAAACTTGCCAAGCAGAATGAAATTAACGCAAATCTTGAAAACGACAAACTGCGTCTGGAAGCAGAGAATCTCAATCATCATATATCAGAACTTGAAAACGAGCTTGAAAGTCTGAGCGATATTTCGAAATCAAACACGACAGTACCCGAAGAAATCAGAAACGTGATAAATCTTCGCATAAATATGCTGAATTCATTACTTGCGGGAATAATCACATCTAACGAACGCTATGGCAAGCCCTACGAAGAATGGGTAAGGAATATAACTGCAGATTCGGAAACTTTCATGAATGCTAACCGCGAGGCTTTCTCGGCCTCACACCCTCGCTTTATCGCATATCTCGAAAAACATAATCTTACGATTGATGAAATTAACTACACCTGTCTATATGCCTTAGGACTCAAGGGCACCGAGATTGGAGAATACCTCAAAAAGCGCAGCCATGTGAACATGAGCAGCGCAATCCGTAAGAAGCTTGGGCTCGGCATGCACGAGACAAATCTCGGCATATATGTACGTCAATTGTTGGGGCAAATTTAGCCATGTATGAAACTTTCATTTTAGGCTGTAAGAAAAATATAAATAAAGTTTTTGCATAACTACCACAGTATCAACAGAAATATAAAGGTCACAGCGATTAAAAATATGAAACTTTAATTTTGGAGATGAAACTTTTATAGCCTAATTTAGCAGTCGAAAAACCAATATATTTCATTATGAAAAGACTGCTGATATTTTTATTTCTTACATTGGGTTTAGGTCTTGGCAGCACAGTCCATAGCGCTGAATCAAATCAGCCTGTGATAGTCACCATCAAGAGCAAAGGCCATAAATCAACTGTCGAACGGGCACCCATGCGAGTGTTGCTCGATGTAAACTATAACGCTGAGTTAAACGCTATAGAAATCACTTCAGCCAATGGGCAAGAAGCCGAGGCTTTTCTTCTTTACGAAGGCGAAGTGGTCGATTTCGCCTCATCTATTCCAGCAATATTCTTCCTGCCTTCTTCAACCGGCTCATACTCTGTAACAATAGAAAATGACAGTTGGGTAGCAGAAGGAATTCTTATTCTATAATCCATTTTATTAACCATTTATTTTTAAAGCGAATTACATAAGAGAGAGAAAAACGACACCATCAAAACCGGTTTGTGACAAGCGCCCCTCGGGGCGCTCTCACAAATCTTTCGGCTAACGACTCAGCTTAATAACCGACTATTTGCTAAATATCCCTCCGATTTTATCACATTTTGAAATAATTTGATAAAATTGACCTGAAATTTGCTTTTATCAAACGAAACTCTTAGCTTTGCAATTGATAAAAGCATTAACTATCCAAAACTTAAAAGTAATCAACATGAAACCAAACAACAGATTAATGGCTCTTCCTCTCCATATATTGGACGAGCTCGAAAACAGCGAACTTGGGTTCGTTGTTATTGGTGGTGGCGACGAAAATGTCGGCGTTGCTCCTAACAACCAAACGGGCAAATGCGATGTTTCTAACAATGACTCTGGATTTTGTTCCGGGACTAACAATTGGACAGGCAGCTGCGGTGGTACAAACAACGGCACCGGAAGATGTTCCGGCACGAACAACAGCTCTGGCAAGTGTGGTTCTTTAATCATCCAATAACCTTCAAAAAGAGGATGTTGCAGATTCTCAAATTCGGAATAATCAACCCCGTAAAAATAGTAATCAATTGCTATATTTAAAATTATTGCGGTTTTGGGACTCTGCAACACCTTCTAAAAACATTCCTATGAAAAAATCTAAATACCAATTCTACGAAGATTTAGGAGATGACCGTTTCTTGCACTATAGTGCAAGTTCTAACAGTTTCATCATAATGCAGAAGCAGCAACATGATATTTTTGAGACTGCGGCTGAAAATTTACCATCTGAACTACTGGATAAATGCAAAAAGGCACAGTTCCTGATTGATAACGATTACGATGAAACCAACCAAATTATTAAGCGACGCAAAGAATGGATGGATTCACCGGAAATGTATCAAATCATGGTAAATCCCACATTAGATTGTAATCTTAACTGTTGGTATTGTTACGAAAACAGAATCAAGGATAGCAAGATTTCAGATGATATTATCAAAGGTATCAAGCGCAACATCGAGCTCCATTACTCCAAACATACATTTACATGCTTGAAATTATCTTTCTTTGGAGGAGAACCATTTCTATGCTTTGAGGCGATAAAAGAGATTCTTGACTTTGCAAAAGAATTTTGCGCCTCAAAAGAAATTGAGCTGATTGCAGACTTCACTACTAACGCAACTCTTATTGATGACGATATTGTAAAATATCTATCTCAATATCGCTGTCATTTTCAGATAACTTTAGACGGAAATGAGGAACAGCACAACAAGATTAAAAGCTGTAAAGAGAAGCCTTTCAACTCTTATCGAAAAGTTCTCGAAGTTTTGAAGTTGATCAATGACAATATCGAAAACCGTTGGCTTGCGGTAAGGGTGAATTTTGACAATCGCACGCTTGCGACCTTTGAGAACATTCTGAAAGATATATCATTTCTTGACAGGCGCTTCACATACGTTATCATTAAGAAAGTATGGCAACTGAAGACCGAACTTGTTGATAAAGAAGCATTATTAAATGCCATTCAGCTTACATTCGACTATAAATTCACGCCGGACTATTATATAATGCCCAAAGGCTGCCTATGCTTTGCAGAACGTAGACATCAGGCTCTTGTGAATTACGATGGCGGAGTATTTAAATGTTCCACTTTAAATTCATTCGATAAAGACAATAGTTTAGGAACATTTAATCCCGAAACCGGAGAAATCACTTGGGACGGAGCAAAAACCGCAGAGTGGTATGCAGACATGCAACCCGATTATTGCAAGGAATGTAAATGGTTCCCGGCCTGTATGGGTATTTGCAACAGGCAGCTGATTGCCCACAACGGAGAAAGAATCTGCACTTTCGACGCAATGAACCTCTCACCCAAAGAGTATCTTATGTATTTGTTTAAATGTCAATTATTACAGAGGAGTATACAGTGGAATGAATAGATTTATTATTTTGTCAATATGTGTGATTAGTTCGCTTATAGTGTGTAATGCACAGGGTAAAGATGATATTATATATTATCTTTACGACGCCACCGACACCACACAGCTTGATCTCGGCCATATTACCCTCCTTGCCAACGACTCCATTGCATATTCTGCTGATATTGATGAGGTACAAAAAATTGCATTTCTCAAAAATGTGAAGCATGGAAGGTATCAGCTTGAAGTCGACGCGTTTGGATATGAATTGTATTCTGATAGTCTGATTCATGAAAGTTCCGACATGAAATATGCATTGCTCACCCCGCGCAAGAGTATAGAGCTGAATGAATTGACGGTCACCACCGACCGCAGCGCCACCGCTACGCAGACCTCCGGTGGTATGCTCTTCTATCTATCTGAGAAAGCCCGCAAAATGCGCGACCCGTTCAAAGCGCTGGCAGAAATACCTATGCTCATGTCTGACATTGCAAAAGGAAGCATAGAAACTCTATCCGACGAGAATCCTAAAATTTTGGTCAATGGAGATGATTTGAACAGCGGAATCGCACCCTTGAATCCGGCAGATATAATTTCGGTCGAAGTAATCACCAATCCCCCGGTAAGATATAAGGTGATGGGCTACAAATCTGTAATCAATATCAAAGTCCGCAAGAAAGAGCGCCCATATCTATGGGCCGAAGCAAATACCGCCCATGCAATACCCCTCGACAACGGCTATACAAATATCAACTTCGAGGTGGGTAATCCTAAAGTCAGTCTTTATGGCAAAGCCGGTTTCAACTATTTATACAACAACCGGACAGAATCTGAAACGACCCGCTCAAACGGCAGCTTCGTGCAGCAGCTTGATGAAACAAAATACAACAATTCCCGCAACTGGAGCGGATCGTTAATGCTGAAAGGCGTGCCCGACAAGCAGAATAATTATGCCATAAACATTTCGGGACAAACATCATTGGTTAAGACCACGCAAAACGGAGACGGCAAATATGACGCCTTGGAAAATTCATATCATGCCTCAACCCGAGAACCATATAAGATACTTGAAGGTTTGGCATATTACCGCCATCAGTTCTCTGAGCAGCACACTATCAGCGGTAATGTATCGTATGCATACAACCACGTCAATAGCACAATGAAGCGCCAAGAACTTTTCGGCTCCGATATCACAGATATCGACATGATATATAAGCTCATAAGCAACCGAATCAGCGGCCAGTTATTTTATAATTATCCCATTCGTGACAATCTCAAGTTAGGTGCAGGGTTAAACATCGACTATATTAACCAACGAATGAATGAATTATCTGATATCAACAAGTTTTCATTTAAGAAATACATCCAATATGCCTATTTGAGCTTGGATTGGTCCATCAAGAAATTCAGTATTTCAGCAACGATTGCCAATGAGGGCACTATGCTTGGCAATGCAGGGTATGACCGTAGTTTTTGGCCTTTCTCCTGTCTGGTATTTGCTGATTACAGCATTAACAACAAAAATATGCTTGCCCTGTTTTATTCGTTAGGGCACACAGCACCCGACATCACCTATTTAAATCCGGCAAATACATCCACCGACCCATTGCAGATAACGTGCGGCAACCCATACCTTAGGCCTGAAAATCTTAGTAAAGTCTCGTTGCAATATACTTATTTGTATAAAAAATGGTATGTGAACCTCAACGCCGTTTATAGCGATGAGACTAATGGCATGAACCCCTATCAATACGTCAACGAAGATGGGCTTATAGTGAAAACCTACGCAAACGATGCCTATTTCAAATATTATTCAATCGGCACAAATGTGAATTACAGGCTCCCTTTCGGAAGAATCTTTGTAGGTGGCGGCACAATCGGTTATTACTATTCGTCGCCTAACTCAGGTAATTCCTATTGGCTTAATGCCGGATTCCAATTCAATGTGAAGAGGTTTAATTTCTATGGCAACTTCACTTATAGGAATAAGTATGTTCGCAGATACGGCTTCCAAGATAAATACAAACCGGAAGAATTCAGTCTTCAGTGTATCTACGAAGCGGTCAATGATTTATATATTGGTGTAAAAGTTGCCAACCTTGCAGGAACCGTACATGACAAGACAGTCACAAGCAATGGAGACTTCTACGAAATGTCGTTGCGCAGGTATTGCTTCAAAGATATCCGTCCGACCTTGACTTTGCGCTACACCATACGCGCCAACGCCAAGCGGCGTATTAATCTCGGAGAGGTACTGCAAAGCCGCGAATCCCGAATAAGTATCGCCGAATGACAGTAAAATTCAAGCGGAGATATTTTGTGAGGCAGCACGACGCCATGCAATGTGGCGTCGCCTGCCTTGCCATGATATGCCGCTATCTCGGCAAGAAGATAAGCCTTGCCCAGCTCGGCGCATACTGCAGCACCACCAATCAGGGAATATCGATGAAGGGTATCGGCGACGCTGCCGCCGCGATAGGCCTGCGCAGCAAGGGTGCACGGCTGTCGGCTGAGGACTTGGCAGCATGTCCGGTGCCTTGTATCATCTATTGGAAGCAACGGCATTTTGTGGTGTTTCTCGGAGAGAAGAGCGGACGCTATCATATCGCCGACCCGGCGAAGGGCATATATAAGCTGTCGGAAGAGGAATTTCTCGCCAACTGGCTCAGCACCAGCCGCGACGGCCGGGAGTTGGGCGTAGCCATGTTTTTCGAGCCGGGAGATGATTTCGACACCCTCTGCCCCGATGAGCCTGTGAGCCCCCGGCGGTCGTTCTCGTTCCTGTTCGGCTATCTGCACCAATACCGCCGCTACCTCCTGCAGATAGCCTTGGGCATGGGGCTCGGCTGTCTGCTTGAGATTATCCTGCCGCTGATGACCCAAGGCATAGTGGACCTCGGCATACACAACCGCAGCATAAGACTTGTGTGGCTGATACTGATAGGCGAGCTTGTGATAGTGATCGGCAAAACGAGCACCGACTTCATCCGCCGTTGGATATTGCTCCATATATCAATGCGTATCAATATCTCGCTGCTGAGTGATTTTCTTATAAAGCTGCTGAGGCTGCCGATGGCGTATTTCGACACAAAGCAGCTCGGCGATATACTCCAGCGCATGTCAGACCACTCGAGGGTACAGTCGTTTCTCACCCAACAATGTCTTGGCATACTTTTCTCGGTGATTACCTTTGTGGTGTTCAGTGTAATGCTATGCTTCTACAATCCTTTTATTTTCGGGGTATTTCTTGTGTGCAGCATTATCTACAGCGTGTGGGTGTGCCTGTTTCTCCACCGTCGCAAATTGCTCGACTATGAGCTTTTCAGTGCCTCGGCCAACAGTCAGAACAAGACTTATCAGTTTATCACCGCCATGCAGGAAATCAAGCTGCAGAACTGCGGTCGGCGCCGCCGTTGGGAGTGGGAAGACACTCAGGCCGACCTTTTCATGGTGCAGATGAAATCGCTCAAACTGCAGCAGACTCAAGAAGCGGGCTCAGTGTTTATCAACGAGCTTAAAAACATATTGATAACCGTGCTTGCCGCCACGGCTGTGATACAGGGCGAGCTCACTTTAGGCGCCATGATGGCCATGCAGTATATCATCGGTCAGCTCAATTCGCCGGTGAGTCAGTTTGTATCGTTTGCCTACACTCTTCAGGATGTGAAGATTTCGCTCGAACGTATCAACGAGATTCACGACTCAGAGGAAGAAGTGGCAGCCGCCGCTCTTGAAGTCAGAGAAACCGACGGCAAAGCCCTCATCATGCGCAATGTCGATTTCAAATACGACCGCCATGCCAACAAAAACATCCTCGACAACATCTGCCTCACCATCGAGCCCGACAAATTCACTGCCATCGTCGGCGCCTCGGGTAGCGGAAAGACAACCTTGGTGAAACTGCTCCTTGGCTACTACCGTCCTACCGCCGGCAATATCGTTCTTGGCGAAACCGACCTGTCGGCATTCGACATGGACGACTGGCGCAGCCGCTGCGGAGCGGTAATGCAGGACGGCGTTATTTTCTCCGAATCGATAGCCCGCAACATTGCCGTAGATGATGGCGAGATTGACACCGACCGTATGCGGCAGGCCGCCCAAAAAGCATGTATCGACAGCTTCATAACATCCCTGCCCTTGGGCTACGACACAAATATCGGGCCGGAGGGTATCGGCCTGAGCCAAGGGCAGAAGCAGCGTATACTTATCGCCCGCGCCATCTACCGCAATCCTGAATTTATTTTTTTCGATGAAGCGACAAACGCCCTCGACGCTGAAAACGAGAGATACATAGTTGAAAACCTCGATCAGTTCTACCGTGGCCGCACGGTGGTGGTGGTGGCTCACAGATTGTCTACAGTAAAGAATGCCGACTCGATTGTGGTGCTCGACAAGGGTCGGATTGTAGAGCAAGGCAGCCACAGCGAGCTGACAGCCCGAAAAGGGGCATACTACAATCTGATAAAAAACCAACTTGAGCTGGGTCTATGAAAAAAGAACATGACAACATCGGGATACGGTCGGAGAAAATCCGCCGCCTCATCGGCGAAATGCCCGGAGGCTTCATTCGCTATGGCACGGTAGTGATAATCGCTATATTCCTTATACTTATTATTTATGTATGCTCGCTGCCGTTTCCATTCGGCGGCGGCGAGACTATCGGCGCGCGGCTGTTGGGCAGATAGAGCGTTTCGCTTGCCCCGGAGGTGTTGCACAGCTTGAAGAAAATGCTTATTTTTGCAGCGTAATTATAAGCTTATGAAATGTAGCACTTGTGACTCAGCCGCGGGACGCCGCGAGCTGGTCGATGAAATTATAAGGCTCAAGCACGACAAGAACGCCGTGATTCTGGCCCATTACTATGTTGACGGAGCGATTCAGGATATAGCCGACCATGTGGGCGACTCTCTCGCTCTCGCCCAAAAAGCTGCCGCGACGGCTGCCGAGGCCGACATCGTGGTGATGTGCGGCGTCGATTTCATGGCCGAGACCGTAAAGGTGCTCTGCCCCGGCAAGAAGGTGCTCGTGCCCGACATGGACGCCGGCTGCTCGCTCGCCGACAGCTGCCCCGCCGATGACTTCGCAGCCTTCATAGCCGCCCATCCGGGCTATACGGTGATTTCGTATGTCAACACCTCTGTAGAAGTCAAGGCTCTCAGCGACGTGCTCGTAACCTCGGGCAACGCCCGCAAGATTGTGGAGTCTTTCCCGGCCGACGCCAAGCTCATCTTCGGCCCCGACCGCAACCTCGGAGCGTATATCAACTCCGTCACGGGCCGCGACATGCTGCTGTGGGACGGCGCATGCCATGTGCATGAGCGCTTCTCCGTTGAGGGCATTGCGGATTTGAAAAAGAAATATCCCGGTGCTCCGGTGCTCGTACACCCCGAGTGCAAACGCCCCGTAGTGCTGATGGCCGACAAGGTAGGCTCTACCGCCGTGCTGCTCGACTATGCCCTTGCGAGCGACAGCGACACTTTCATTGTGGCCACCGAGAGCGGCATACTCCATCAAATGCGCAAGGGAGCTCCTCACAAGAACTTCGTCCCCGCACCGCCGAGCGACAGCACCTGCGGCTGCAACGACTGCAACTTCATGAAGCTCAACACTCTTGAGAAGCTGCGCGACTGCCTGCGCGATGAGAGCAACGAGATAAACGTTGACCCCGCACTGGCCGAGAAAGCTCTACGGCCAATCGAACGAATGCTCGAACTGAGCAAATAAATATTCAAGTTCAACAAAACTTGAAGTTTGTGGCAGCCCGGCAGTGGTATCAGCAAAAACTAACTCGCTGACCACCGCCCACCAACCACAAACCTTAAACTTTTAACCGATATGGAATACAATCATAGAGAAATAGAGCCGCGCGTGCGGCAATACTGGCAGGATATCGACCTCTACCGCGTCGACATCGACAAATCACGCCCCAAATTTTATGTGCTCGACATGTTCCCCTATCCTTCGGGCGCCGGCCTGCACGTAGGCCACCCCTTAGGCTACATCTCGAGCGACATCTATTCGCGCTACAAACGTCTCTGCGGCTTCAATGTGCTCCACCCCATGGGCTTCGACGCCTACGGTCTGCCCGCCGAGCAGCATGCCATAGAGACCGGCCAACACCCCGAAATCACCACCAATAAAAATATAGCCCGCTATATCGAGCAGCTCGAGAACATCGGTCTGTCGTTTGACTGGAGCCGCCAGATCCGCACCTGCGACCCCGAGTATTACAAATGGACCCAATGGGCTTTCCTCAAGATGTTCGGCTCTTACTACGACCGCAAGGCCGACCGCGCCATGCCCATCGAAGAGCTCGAGAAGCATTTCGCCGAAAAGGGCACTGAGGGCGTAGACGCCGCCTGCACAAAAGAGCTCTCGTTCACCGCCGCCGACTGGGGAGCCATGAGCGATAAGGAAAAGGCCGACACGCTGATGAACTACCGCCTCGCCTACCTTGGCTATAGTGTAGTGAACTGGTGTCCGGCACTTGGCACCGTCCTTGCCAACGACGAGGTTGTCGACGGAGTGAGCGAGCGCGGCGGCCACCCGGTGGAGCAAAAGAAAATGTGGCAGTGGTTCCTGCGCGTATCCGCCTACAGCCAGCGCCTCCTCGACGGTCTTGAGAAAATAGACTGGAGCGACTCTATCAAAGAGACACAGCGCAATTGGATCGGCCGCAGCGAGGGCGCTGAAATGCACTTCAAGGTAGACGGACGCCCCGAGCTCGATCTTGAGATATTCACCACCCGCCCCGACACCGTATTCGGCGTCACCTTCATGGTACTTGCCCCCGAGAGCAAACTCGTCGACGTGCTCACCACCGCCGAGCAGCGCCCCGCAGTCGACGAATACCTTGCCTCTATCCGCCACCGCACCGAGCGCGAGCGCATGATCGACCGCCGCGTCACCGGCGTATTCTCAGGCAGCTACGCCATCAATCCTCTCTCGGGCAAGAAAGTACCGGTGTGGATCAGCGACTATGTTCTTGCCGGCTACGGCACGGGCGCCATCATGGCCGTGCCCGCCCACGACAGCCGCGACTATGCCTTCGCCCGTCATTTCGACCTCCCCATCATTCCGCTTATCGAGGGAGCCGACGTGAGCGAGGCTTCATTCGACGCCAAGGAAGGCAAGATGATCAACAGCGCCGGCCCCGGCCTCGACCTCAACGGCCTCGACGTGAAAGACGCCATCAAGGCTGCCAAGAAATATATCGAGGAAGCCGGTATCGGCCGTGTGAAAGTAAACTACCGCCTGCGCGACGCAATCTTCAGCCGTCAGCGCTATTGGGGCGAGCCCATCCCCGTATGCTATGTCGACGGCATTGCCCGCCCCTACGACAATCTGCCCCTCGAGCTCCCCGCCGTAGACAAATACCTGCCCACCGAGACAGGTGAGCCGCCGCTGGGCCGCGCCAAAGACTGGAAGACTCCCGAGGGCTATCCTCTTGAGCTCAACACCATGCCCGGCTTCGCCGGTTCGTCGGCCTACTACCTCCGCTACATGGACCCGCACAACAGCGAGGCACTCGTATCGAAAGAAGCCAACGACTACTGGCGCAATGTCGACCTCTATGTAGGTGGCAGCGAGCATGCCACAGGCCACCTCATCTACAGCCGTTTCTGGGATAAATTCCTCTTCGACTACGGATATATCTGCGAGGACGAGCCTTTCCGCAAGCTCATCAACCAAGGCATGATTCAGGGCCGGTCGAACTTTGTTTACCGTATCAAAGACACAAACACATTCGTGTCATTCGGCCTCAAAGACAACTACGACACCACTCCGCTGCTGGTAGACATCAACATGGTAAAGAACGACGTGCTTGACACCGAGGCTTTCCGCGCATGGCGCCCCGAGTTCGCCGACGCCGAGTTCATCACCGAAGACAATGGCAAATATGTCTGCGGATGGGCGATAGAGAAAATGTCGAAGTCGAAGCACAACGTCGTAAACCCCGACGATATCGTTGAGCGCTACGGCGCCGACACCCTGCGTCTCTACGAGATGTTCCTCGGTCCCATCGAGCAGAGCAAACCATGGGATACAAACGGTATCGACGGCGTGTTCCGCTTCATCAAGAAGCTCTGGGCTCTCTATTGGAACGGCGACACATGCCTCGTTGACGACAGCAAGCCCACCGCCGACAACCTCAAGAGCATTCACAAGCTCATCAAGAAAGTCACCGGCGACATCGAGACATTCTCGTTCAACACCTCGGTATCGGCATTCATGATCTGCGTCAACGAGCTCGCCGCCCAGAAATGTCGGTCGCGCGAGGTGCTCGGCCAGCTCCTGCTTGTGCTCGCACCCTTCGCACCCCACGTGGCCGACGAGCTCTGGCACAACGCTCTTGGCAACGAGGGCTCGATTTTCAACAGCTCTTGGCCCGAGTTCAACGAAGAATACCTCAAGGAGAACTCCGTGACAATGGCCGTGTCGTTCAACGGCAAGCCGCGCTTCAACATCACCGCCGCCGTCGACGCCACTGCCGATGAGCTTCAGGCAATGGCACTTGCCGACCCCGCCGCCGCAAAATGGCTCGAAGGCAAGACGGTGCGCAAGGTAATCGTTGTACCCGGCAAGATTGTCAACATAGTAGTAGGCTGACAACACAATATTTACCCTTCTTGCACGTTAAGTAATAGATGGATAAATTAGTATTTGCAACCAACAACGCCCATAAGCTCGGCGAGCTCCGAAAAATGCTCGCCGGGCGCTTTTGCGTTGTATCTTTAGCCGACATCGGCTGCCACGACGACATTCCCGAAGACGCCGACACTTTCGAAGGCAACGCCCTTGCAAAAGCGCAATGGGTGCTCGAGCGCTACGGCCTCGACTGCATTGCCGATGACTCCGGCCTCGAAGTAGACGCTCTCGGCGGCGCCCCGGGTATTCACAGCGCCAGATATGCCGGCGCCGGCCACGACGACGCAGCCAACAATGCCAAACTGCTCAGCGAACTTGCCGGCGCGGCCGACCGCTCGGCTCGTTTCCGTACTGTAATCGCTCTCGTCCGCAAGGATCATGAGCCGATGTTTTTCCACGGCACTGTAGAAGGTACGATTCTCAATGCGCCACAAGGCGACGCCGGCTTCGGCTACGACCCTCTATTCGTGCCCCAAGGTTGGAGCAAATCTTTCGCAGAGGCCTCGCCCGACGAGAAAAATGCCGTCAGCCATCGCGGCCGCGCTGTGCGCGAGCTGTGTAAATATCTATGTCTCTCTTCCAAGCAATAATTTCATGATCAGACAACTCCTTGCCTTGTTGGCTGTTTTTGCCGCCTTCACCTCTCTTTTCGCTCAGCAGAAAGAGGGGCGGTGGACCCTGTTTCCGTCTGTGGGCGACACATTCTCCAATGTCATCGAGACTCCCGACAAGACATATCTTCTCTCCGGCACTTCTCTCTTCTCTTTTTCCGACGACGACAACGAGAGCTACGCCTACAATGTATTCAACAAGCTCACCGAGCGCGACGCCATAAGCAAAATCGCCTATAACAAAGACAAGCGCTACCTCTTTGTCGCATACTCCAACGGCAATATCGACCTGCTCTACGACAACGGCAAGACCGTAAATCTGCCCGAAATCAAAGACGCAAGCCTCACCGTAAGCCGTGGCATACTTGACGTTGACTTCGGCCACGACCGCATATTCGTGGCTACAGAGTTCGGCCTTGTCGTATTCGACGACGAGCGCCACCTCGTCATCGAATCAGGCATATACAATGTTCCCATAACAAGCGTATTTGTAATGGGAGATCATCTGCTTTTGTTCAACAATCAGAATGTCTATGCCTCGCGCTATGACGACAGGCATAACGAACTTGCTAAAATGCGCCAATGCCGCAGTCTGTGGCATTCTGATATAGCCAAACTGGACGACAACAGCTTGGTATACATGTATATCAGCAAACCTGATCTATATCGCGAGACTTACGATTTTGAATCCGAAACAGAAAAAGAAATCAGTCTTGGCAGTGTAGCGGCAAAAACTGACTTGAAGTCTTCCGACATCGGAGTCTACTGCACCGACAACAACCGCATAGTGCTGGTTGATAAAGAATACAATGTATCCTACGCTACCCTGCCCTCGGAGTATGCAGGTGCCGACGCGTTTTTGAATTCACTATCGTCTGTCTGGGTAAACACTCCGGCAGGTATCACGCGCCTCAATCTCGCCGGCAACACCCCCTCGGTGCTCATGCAGCCTTACAAACCCGAGGCTCTCACCACTACCCGCCCATTCAAGATGAGCTACAGCGCCGACGGCAGCAAGCTCTATGCAAGCAACCTGTCATACTCATTCCTGTTCGATGTAGGTCTTTCCGACAATCCCGCATATCCCGACAATGCCAACCACTATATCGCCCGCACATGCGTGATTGAAAACGGATATGTGCGCGATGTGCAGCCGGCTTCCTTCAATCCGCCCGCGACAGTACATCCCACATATTTCACGATACAGGAGCAAGACAACACTCCTCTGATGACCGGCGGCACTACAGCCCTCGCCGTCGACCCCGACGACTCTGACATGTATTACATCACCAACTGCGTTGCCGGAATATTCGTCATCAAAGACGGAGAACTGATCCAGACTATTGACTCCAACAACTGCCCCTTCAACCAAGGACGCCCCGGCTACGACCGCATTATGCACGTCGACATCGACAACGACGGCAATCTCTGGATTACCCAAGGCCTTGACGATGAGAAAGCCTCGCCCTACGTGCTCATACTCCCCGCCGCCAAACGCAAAGATATCCGCAACATCAAGAAAACAGATTGGGTTCCGCTGGTTTTGCGCTCCGACTTCGTCACCTCGCGCGATATGTTTACCACATTCTGCCGCCGCACACCGGTTAACATCATCAACCAAGGTGGTTGGGAGCCGATTCTTGTATTCCAAGCGCACAACAACACACCGCTTCAGACGAGCGACGACCGCCTCGCCTACTTCAAGACATTCACCGACCAGAACGGAAACACCCTCTCGCCCCGCCACATAAGTTGTGCCAAAGAAGACCACGACGGTAAAATATGGGTAGGCATGCACACCGGCACATTCGTTATCGACAATCCTGCCGACGCATTCGGAGGACAACTCAATGTGCGCCGCCCCATCGTGGCCCGCAACGACGGCACCGGTCTCGGCGACTACCTGCTTGAGACTAACATTGTATACGACATCGCCATCGACGCGGCAAACCGCAAATGGTATGCCACCAACTCCGGCGCATACCTTGTCAGCGCCGACGGCACTGAAATAATCGCCCACTACGACACCGACAACTCCCCGCTGCCATCCAACACCATAGCCTCAGTCGAGTGCGACCCGACGGGCAACCGCGTGTATTTTGGAACCGACAACGGCCTCGCCTGCTACGACAGCGACGCCGGTCCCGCAGCTGAAGACTACTCTGAAGTCTACGCCTACCCCAATCCCGTACGCCCCGACTATACAGGATGGATTACAATCGCCGGACTGATGGACAATTCTCTTGTCAAGATCGCCGATTCTGCCGGCAACGTATTCTATCAGGGACGCAGCGAGGGCGGCATGGTATCGTGGGATGGTTGCGATCCCGCAGGCCGGCGCGTAAAATCAGGCGTCTACTTCGTTTTCGCTTCGCAAAACAATGACGGTTCGTCGAAAGGCGCCGTTGCTAAAATATTGGTTATAAATTAATTCAGGTTTATGACTCCTAACACTCTACAATACATCGACGAGCGCGACAAAACCTACGGTATTGCCGGCATGGCGATAACCCTCGTCGCTCTCGACGCCGAAAAATATTTCGACGGCATTGACCTCGACTCCCCTACCGGCGAATATATTATCATGAGCCACGACTACGGCTTCCGCGGAAACCCGCGCATGTCGGCAAAAATCATCTGGGAGCAGACTCTGCGCGAGTTGCGCCTCTCAGCCTCGCTCGCATTGGGAAACCTCGCATGCCGCCGCTATATCCTCGCCCGCAAAGCCCTTGCCGCCGATGAGATAGCAGCCCTGCGCGAGGCCCTGCGCTACGATGCAAACGAACATCTCGACATGGACTCCGACGAAGCCGACAACCTCTTCGAGAACTGCCGACAATATGCCGACCGCATTTTCCGCCATCACAGCGTCGCTCCCATAGCACACTCCTTTGCCTCCAAGCTGACCGAACGACACCGCATGTCGGCGCAGGAAGCCATCGAGATTCTTGCCTCCTTAGGATTACAATGATCTAAACCTCCCTATCTATATTCCCCATGGGTAGCCCTGAGAAAGGGCTGCCCATATATTTAAAGAATATAATTCATAACTATGTCAACAAACACTGTAGACAAAGAACGCAAGGTCACAACCTCGCGCCTCATCGAAATGAAACGCCGCGGCGAGAAAATCGCCATGCTCACGGCCTACGACTACTCCATGGCCCAGCTCATCGACCAAGCCGGCATGGATGTGATTCTTGTCGGCGACTCTGCCTCAAATGTCATGGCCGGCAACATGACCACTCTCCCCATGACCCTCGACCAGATGATATACCACGCCAAGAGCGTAATAAAAGGCACCAACCGCGCCCTTGTGGTGTGCGACATGCCTTTCGGCACATATCAGGGTAACCCCATAGAGGCTCTTGCCTCGGCCATCAGAATCATGAAAGAGAGCCATGCCGAGGCTGTAAAGATGGAAGGCGGCAGCGAGATCCGCGAATCTATCGAGCGCATACTCTCAGCAGGCATTCCGGTGATGGGACATCTCGGCCTCACTCCTCAGTCTATCAACAAATTCGGCACCTACGCCGTTCGCGCTAAAGAAGAAGCCGAGGCTCAGAAACTTATCGACGACGCCCACATGCTCGAAGAAATAGGCTGCTTCGCACTCGTACTCGAGAAAATACCCGCCAAGCTCGCCGCCCGCGTGGCACAGGAGCTTACCATACCCGTAATCGGTATCGGAGCCGGCGGCGGTGTCGACGGACAGGTACTCGTCATGCACGACATGCTCGGTATCAACAAAGGCTTCTCACCCAAATTCCTCCGCCGCTACGCCGACCTCTCAACAGTAATCAACCAAGCCGTCGGCGCCTACATCGACGACGTCAAGACCGGCGACTTCCCCAACGAAAACGAACAATACTGATCAACGTCTCTATACAAATCGAGTAGGAGGTGAACACTAATTGAGGTGTTCACCTCTTTCGTGTTCACTTGTCCTCTCACACCACCGTACAAGCGGTTCCGCATACGGCGGTTCCTCAACCTTTCGGCAAGGCTGACGCCTTGTAGTAGCAGCCTATCCATACATAGCCTTGTCGGTGTAGTGCTTCATCGGGCATTGCCCTATGTGCTATCCAACTGTCTGCTATGCGCCAATAACCTTGACTTGTATTGCCCCATTGATACGCCCGCCATTTATCTATTCCGCATTTGATTAGGTTCTGCACTCGCGTCCTCGGACGTTTCCATGCTTTCCAGATACACATACGGATACGGCGGCGTATCCATTTGTCTATCTCTTTGACCTTACTTCCCATGTCAGCCAAATTGTAGTATTCCGTCCAACCCCGCAGATATTCTGCGAGAGCTTGCTTGCGCTTGGCATATCCCATTCCATTACTCCTTGAAGTTATGGCTTTCAGACGGTGGCGCATTTTGGCTTCGCTCTTTGGATGTAGCCGCAGTCGGCATTTGCCGTTGCGGATATGGAAGCCGTAACCGAGGAATTTCAATTTACCCACATAGGCACATTCGGTCTTTTCGCGGTTGACGCGAAGTTTGAGCGTTGATTCTATGAACTTTGTGATACTTTCCTTTACTCGTGCAGCCGCTCGGCGGCTCTTGCAGAAGATGAGTCCATCATCTGCATAGCGTACAAACGGATGTCCGCGCCTTTCGAGTTCTCTGTCAAGTTCATTGAGCAGTATATTGGCAAGCAGAGGGCTGAGAGGTCCGCCTTGTGGGGTTCCCTCCCTTGTTTCCTCATATCTGCCATTTACCATGACTCCGCTATTGAGGTATTTGTGTATGAGGGAGATAACCGCGTCATCCGTTATCGTCCGTTGCAGTATCTCTATCATCTTGGCGTGGTTGACGGTATCAAAGAAGCGTTCAAGGTCTAAGTCCACTGCATAGCGGTAGCCTTGATTGATTATCTCCGTGGCCTTTACCAACGCTTTCTTCCCACCTCTGCGAGGTCGGAAGCCGTAGCTTCCCTCGCTGAACTGACGTTCATAGATTGGGGTCAGTACTTGGGCAATCGCCTGTTGGATTACTCGGTCTACGACCGTCGGTATTCCGAGTAGGCGTTTCTTGCCGTTGTCTTTGGGTATCTCAACCCTGCGGACGGGGTTCGGACGATATGTCCGTTGGCGAATACTCTCTATCAGTTGCTCTCCGTGCTCTCTAAGATAGCCGAGCAGTCGGTCGCAATCCATTTTATCTATCCCCGGCGCTCCGCCATTGCTCTTTACTTGTTTGTAAGCGGCATTGAGGTTGCTCGGTGACAGAATTTGTTCCAACAAAGGGTATCCTCGTTTAGGTTGCTCCGTTGTGAAATATCCGTCCACCACGCGCATAAAAGTCTGCACCCCCTCATAGCCTTTGGCTTCCGGCCTATTCTTCTGAGGGTGGCTATCGTTCTGTGCCGATATTTTCTGCATTCTTCCTTTCATTTGATGATGTCTGACAGCATTCACTTCGGTCGGGTTCAGTCCTTCCCTCGCGCTATCCTCGCAAGGTACTATGACCTCTGCTGACTTCTCACGGCAAGCTTTACTCCGCAGTTTTGAGTAATTCGGTCGCCACTGCGTCCGTGAGACCTCCCCGATTAAGAGCATAATCTTTCACACTTATACCTGCTTGATTTACGCCACTCGTTCCGAATAGCTATCGGGCTTTGACTTCTTTCGCAGTCTTACCCACGAGCAAACGCCTTGGTATCAAGTTTCTGTACGTCAGGCCAGTGCTTTGCCACCGACTTCCTTCACACCCAATGTCGCCATTGGCAGCTTGTCTTTGGCTGTACGCTTGCCGCTATTAGGCCGCGTTAGGGACTTGCACCCGTTAGATTATGCCCCTGTCGGGCGAACGAAGAAAGGGGGGCGGTCGTTGTGGCCGTCCCCCTCCCGGAGTTATTCAGAAGTATTATCGCATTGTCTGAAATTTTTAGTAGTTCCACTGGCAGGCTATCATGCGCAGGTTGTCGCATGCTACCGTGCGGAGGTCGGTGATCATGTTGTAGCGGCAGTTGATATAGGTGAGTGCCGAGTCAAATGATACATCAAGCATGGTGAGTTCGTTGTTGTTGCAAAGGAGGCGCTGCAGGAATGTCAGGTTCGAAAGCGACAGCGAGCTCAGGTCATTATATGAGCAGTCGATGAAGACGATGTTGGGGCAGTTGTTGACATCGAAAGTAGTCAGGTCATTGTAAGAGCAGACAACATCCATCAGGGCGTTGCAGTCGCGCAGGCCGAGGGTCTTCATATTGTTGTCGGAGCAGACGAAGGTTGCAAGTGAAGGCAGACCGCTCACGATCATGGTGCTGATTTTGTTGTCGTCGAGGTTGAAGTTCTGAAGTTTCACAACACCCGAGAGATTGATACTTTCAAGCTTGTTGTAGCCGCAATAGAGATTCTTAAGAGCGGTACAGTTGGCTACCGACAGATTCTCGAGGTGGTTGCTCTGGCAGTTGAGGGTCTCAAGTGTAGGAGAGGCATTGAGGTCGAGAGAGGCAAGCAGGTTTGAAGCCACGTTGACATTCTTGATGATAGCTGCGCCGGTAAGGTCGAATTCGGTGAGGCGGTTGTTGTTGATAGAAAGTTTTACCAACGACGATGTGCCTTCGAGGCTGATTTCCGACAACTTGTTGCGCGAGGCGTTGAGTTCGTTGAGTGCACCTGCTCCGTCTACAGTAAGCGCGGTAAGAGCGTTGCGGCTTACGTCAACTGAGGTCAGGGCGGTAAAACCGCTCAAGTCAAGTGTACCTGCGATCTTTTTGTCTTTCCACTCGATTTTGGTCACATGGTTGCCGGTTACGGTGACTCCTTCCCAAGTCGAGGGATCTTTTACATTGGTGATGTGGAGAGCTTCGGCGTTAGTGGCAGCCTCTTTGGCAGGCTGCGACAGGAAGTTCTGTAGTTGTTTTAACTCACCCTTGTTAATCTGGGCGAAACTTGCTGCACTACTGAGTGCGACAGCGAGCACTAATGCGATCTTTTTCATATTCTCTATAAATAATAGTAGTTGATGTTATATGTTTTGATATTCTAACAATATAGCACCCCAAAAGGTTTTATATCTCAAAATATTTTTTTCATAAAGATAGTTTTTATAATTTTGCAATGCTGCAACTCTCTGTAGCGACCCTATATCACACCTTAAAACACAAAATGAAACTGCGTTATTATCTTTTAGCTCTTGCCGCGATGGCATTTGGCGCACAAGCACAACGCCTTGCAATTCTCAGCGACATCCATGTCACCCCCGGCAATGCCTGCGATTCGGCATTGCGAGTGGCTGTAGATGAAATCAATGCTCAGGATTTCGACCTCGTCGTAGTCAACGGCGACCTCTCAAACGAGGGCTCCGACCGCGAGCTCACAAACGTGAAATCCACTCTCGACGCTATCAGGCACCCTCTGTTCGTGCTCCCCGGCAATCATGAGAACAACTGGAGCCAGAGCGCTACAAAAACCTTCGTAGACCTCTGGGGCAACGACCGCTTCGTCACCACCGTCGACTCGCTCGTGCTCGTAGGTATCAACTGCGGCCCCTACATGAAGATGGGCGACGGACACGTGAAGCAGGAAGACCTCCACTGGCTGCGCTCCACCCTCGACAGCCTCGTCACCGATGGCCGCCGTGTGCTCAATTTCAACCACTATCCCCTCCTCGCCGACCTCGACAATGTGGCCGACTATGTAGAGCTTCTTGAGCAATATCCCGTGATAGGGCACATCAACGGCCACTATCACCGCTGGAACAACTATCCCACCGGCGGAGCCGAATCGGGTTCCGACCTGCAGTGCGTGACCGTACGTGCGCTCGACCTCGGCGGAGGCAATTTCGGATATACAATCCTCGAGATTGACCCGCAATGGCTCCACTTCTACGAGAAACAGCTCGGCAAAGAAAAAACGGCGATGTATGCTTTCGCCAACCGCCGCGAGCACAAGAAAGCCGCCTTCCCCGCCCGCCCCGAGCTCAAAGCGCCCGCAGGCTTTGAAGTAAGCAAGGTATGGGCCGACAGTGCCTCGATCTTCACCCGTCTGGGCTTCGACAACGACAATATCTACTTCGGCAACTCTCTCGGCCAAGCCCGCGCCATCGATAAATCGGGCAAGCACAAATGGGATATACCTACCGGCGCGTCGCTCTTCAGTCGCCCGGTAGACCTTGGTAAAGGACGCATTGCCGTGCCCACTCACGACGCCATCCTTATCGTCGACGCCAAAACTGGCAAAGTAGTCCGCAGACAGACATCTAAAGAAGGCCCCTACGTTGCCGACGGCACACTCACTCCCGACGCCAAGGGCTACATACAAGGCGGCTACAAACGTATCGAGCGCCGCCGCCCCTCCGACGGCAAACTCGTATGGTCATACGATTCGATTTTCAACTACTGCCAGGCCGCTCCGGCCATCGACGGCAACGACCTCGTATTCGGTGCATGGGACACCAACCTGCGTTGCCTCGACCTCAACAAGGGCAAACTCAAATGGGTATGGAACAACGGCAAGACAGCCAATATGCTCGGCCCGGGCAATGTTGTGCCCGTAATCGCCGGCGACAAGGTGATAATCGTCGCTCCCGACCGCTACATGACAGCTCTCGACCGAGCTACCGGACGCCAGCTTTGGCGCGACAACAGCCACCGCTACCGCGAGAGCCTCGGCCACAGCGAAGACTTCACTACCGTCTATGCCAAGACTATGGACGGCGAACTCGTTGCCATCGACGCTACCGGCCCCGACTTCAAAGAGCGCTGGACCCTTGACCTCGGCCTCGGCTACGAGCATGCACCTTGCGTAATCGTGGAGCGCGACGGCTACGTCTACACCGGCAGCCGCCGCGGCCTCGTCACAATCACACGTGCCGACGGCCCCGAACTCATCGCCACCCTCCCCTTGGGCAGCAGCGAGATCAACGGTATCGACGTAGACCCCACTACCGGCGACATCTACGTATCACTCATCGAAGGCACCATCTACCGCATTTCAAAGAAATAAAAAGCCAACCCTCACCAACAAAAGCGCCAAATAATTGACCTGCAATTATTTGGCG
>OFGJ01000566.1_pt1 | contig 27374 bp, 23 predicted proteins | sample 1521731 | NCBI WGS metagenome assembly OFGJ01 (sample SAMEA3504126, study PRJEB24116) | mouse gut metagenome | biome: mouse gut; feature: mouse-associated habitat; material: faeces | place: Denmark | collected 2011 | reverse complement strand
TTCTGGGAATTTTGGGAGATTTGAGAATTCTGGGAATTTTGGGAGAAGCAAAGTCGACCGCAAGGTTCTGGGAGGAGGGGCGCCCTCGCCCGACACGGTTCTACTTCACGCAGAAGAATACCTCTATTTTCTCTTTGCTGCAGGGTCGGGGCGGGGCGCCCCTCCTCCCAGGGACCTGAATGTAAGGCGATGCGGCTGGGGGGTGAAATTTTTATTTGGGGATGCGTTTTTTTTTTGCTATATTTGCTGCATGGATGCTCCTTTGATTTCTATTATTACTATTACTTTTAACGCTGAGAAGGAGTTGGGCCCTACGATGAAGTCGGTGGCTCAACAGTCTTGGCGCGATTTCGAACATGTGGTTGTGGATGGCGCGTCGACGGATCATACTGTCGATGTAGCCCGGCAGTTGGGTGGTCGTGCTGTAAGAATCGTCAGTGAGCCCGACAACGGGCTCTATGATGCTATGAATAAGGGTCTGGCTCTGGCTCGCGGGAAGTATGTGATCTTCCTTAATGCGGGCGATTGTTTCGCTAATTCTGAAATTCTGGGAATGTATGCAGCTGCAACGGTTAATGAGGCCGATATCGTGTACTCAGATACTGTGATTGTGGATGCTGACCGGAGAGTCAAGGGCCCGCGTCATCTTAGTGTGCCTGAAGAATTGACTGTGGATAGTTTCGCCGATGGTATGCTGGTGTGTCACCAGGCTTTTATGGTCAAGCGTTCGATTGCTCCGGAGTATAATCTTGATTATCGTTTTTCGGCTGATTATGACTGGACAATCCGTTGCATCCGTAAGACTATTCCTGAGCGTTGCCGGAATCTTCATGTGGTGGGTATCCATTATCTTGATGATGGGATGACTGAGAAGAATAAGCGTGCATCACTTCGTGAGCGCTTCGAAATCATGAAGAAACATTTCGGCCTTGCAAGAACTCTTAAGAAGCATCTTTCGTTTATACCCCGTGCTGTAGGACGTCATTTGCCGTAAGATTCAACTATTGGTTATGGCAGATGATATAAAGGCTACAGTAATCATCCTGACGTATAGGCAGGCTGACACGGTGGGGCGCGCAATTGAGAGTGTGCTCGGCCAGCGGTGTGATTTCACGTATGAGGTATTAGTGGCTGATGACGGCTCCGACGATGGCACACGACAGATTTGTGAGGAATATGCAAGGCAATATCCTGACAAAGTCAGATTGATGCCCTTGAGTGCCAACAAGGGGATTGTAGACAACTACTTCGATGCAGTGCTTGAAGCCAAAGGGGAGTATGTTGCAGATTGCGCCGGTGATGATGAGTGGATAGGCGAGGAGCGTCTGGCGCATAGCGTAAGGCTGCTGGATGACAATAACGATGTGACGGCTGTCTTTACTGACGTCGAAGTCAAGGATATGGCAGGCTCACAAGGGGTGGTAAATCTGATGCCGCATAGTGAAGTGCTGAAAAGAGGTGAAATCCTGAATCGGGCCGCAGATTCTCACTCAGTCACAGACTCGGGGGCGCGTGCGCAGCTGAGACTCAAAGGTGACGCTATTCTCAGAGATCTATTCAATCATACAGATAGATTGCCCTATGTGTTATCATCGGCGGTATATAGGCGTGCAGCTGTTGTGCCGATATTGCAGCATCATCCTGAACTACTCAGATGCCATGACGGACGTGTAGAGGATATCCCGTTGATAGCGGCGCTTGCTGAAGCCGGGGATGCATTATATCTGCCCATCCGTGGTTATCGCTATTATATAGATGGCGAATCAGCGTCGAATAATCTCACGCACGCCAAAGACTATAGATTTGTAGCCGGTGTGACCGATATGATGCACAGGCTTGCGTCGCATTATGGTTTTGGAGCGGAGGATATGCGGAGGTTTTACAAAGCAAAGATAAATTATATGGCCAGCCAGGCGCGTCATGCCGCTGACCCGGACCTCGGCAGGGATTTACGCGAACGTTGCCGCCGCTGGGGAATGAGGGTGCCTCTGCGTGGGCGAGTGCATCTGTGGCTCCTTGCCCACCGAAAATCCAGATAAGCAACGTGACCTGGTCGCAAGCCGTGAAACAGTAGTATTTAGATTGGTTATAAATAGTATTTGTATGGATTACAAATAGTATTTGGAAAGAGTATAAATTATGCTAAAAAGGGTCAGAAAATTTGCTCCGACGGCATATAAACGATAAATTTGCATCATAATTCCGGAGGGAAAATAAGAGGCACGTGCAAAAAGGTGTCATATTTCTCATCGGTTGAGACAGCAACATATATTAACAACCATAAAACATTTACTACTATGGCTTACGTAATTGGCGACAACTGCATCGCATGTGGCACTTGCCAGTCTGTATGTCCCGTTGAGGCAATCTCAGAGGGCGAAATCTACAAGATCAATCCCGATGTTTGCATCAGCTGCGGCAGCTGCGCATCTGTATGCCCGAGCGACGCTATCTCCGAGGGTTAATCATAATTCTGCGGATATGGCGGGCAACCTGCCTCCGGAAATGGCTTCCGGAAGGGTTCCGGCATAAAAATAAGGTGAATTTTCCGACCATCGGAGAATTCATCTTATTTTTTTGTTTATATTTGTAGATTATTTCAAATCATGTGGTCATGACCGGTCTTTGTGCGATTTCCCCGATAGCGTCATGCTGAAAGACTTGACAAAGGCTTGACGGCGAAGTGAGGGGCTGAAAGAACTGCCCGGATTGGTAAAGGCCACCACTAAGAGAATAGAGACTTATGCAGCGACTTAAGGTAAAAATCATAAATAAGAGTCATCATCCGCTCCCTGAGTACGGCACCTTTGAGGCGGCCGGAATGGATGTGCGGGCCTATCTCCCGGAGGGGAGCGTCACTTTGCGTCCCGGCCAGCGTGCGCTGATTCCGACCGGGCTCTACATGCAGCTTCCGGAGGGTTATGAATGTCAGATACGGCCGCGCTCCGGACTCTCGCTCAAACATGGGCTGACCATCTTGAATTCGCCCGGCACAGTTGATGCCGATTATCGCGGAGAGATAGGTATAATACTGGTCAATCTCGGTGAATATGACTATGAGGTGAAGGATGGCGAGCGTATATGCCAGATGGTGGTGAAGAGCTATACGAAGGTGGAATGGGAACCCGTAGAGCAGCTTGACCGCACGAAGCGCGAGGATGGCGCATTCGGTCACACCGGCACTGATTGAGCCGGCCTGAAAGGATAATAAGGTAGTCCGGCAGGAGTGAAGCATGCCGGAAAGTTTTTTACAAAGCGGATAGGATAATGCAGATGGATTATCCGGCCGCTTTTCAGTCATTCGAATGATATCACGCAGATTTAGAATCACAGGTGGCCTGGTGCCCCTGTTAATATTAGTTGCCACGGCACTTGGAATGTATGCTGCGTCTCCCACATCAGGGAGCGAGGCATCGAAGCGTCGTGCGGCGGCACGCCACTATTATCTCTCGGCAGCCCGCAAGAGCGCCGTGGGCGACAATGCCTCGGCCGCCGAGTTATATAAGAAGGCCTACCAGATTGACTCTACATATAGCGAAGCCGCACTGCAGTATGGGGTGCGACGCCTCGGTATGCCCTCCGACACTCTCAGTACTCCGGCAGAGCGCCAGACGTCGAAGCTGATAGCGAGTAAGTTCATGAAAGAATATCCCGGTGATTTCTTTCCTAACATATTCTTATCGAATATCCTCGAACGTCACAACGACTTTGAGGGCTCAATCGCAATTCTGGAGACACTCAACGGTGTAGACCCCGGCAATACTGATGTGCTGCAACATCTGGCGGCGCTCTATCTCGACAGCCATCAGTTTGACAAAGCGATGAAAGCAATCGCCGACTATGAGCGCATCGAGGGTGAGAGCATTGAGACACTGATAAGAAAGACCGGCATGATGCTTGCCATGGGCGACACCACCGGTGCCATCGCGGCCACCGACAGAATGATAGAGCTCAACCCGACCAACACCCAGTATGTAGTGTTCAAGGGTCAGCTATACTCCTATATCAACCAACCCGATTCGGCCCTGAAGACCCTTCAATATGCCGAATCGCTTGAGAAGCCCGGCTATGGTGGCCCGGTGAAGATTCAGCTCGCCGACTACTACCGCAACGAAGGCGACAGTGTGATGTATGACGCCAAAATCTACGAAGCACTTCTGTCGGAAGATCTGGACTTCGAGGTCAAGAAGGATGTGCTGCTATATTATCTGCAGACCATCATCCAGGATAATGCCGACCGCAGCCGCGGCGACAAGCTATTCACCGAACTGCGCAGCCAATATCCCCACGAACCCGACCTGCTGGCACTCTCCGCCCGCTACAGTGCCTCGAAATCCGACTTTGCCAAAGCCGCCGAGGATATGGGATATGCACTCGACATGGACCACACGAATGCCGAATACTGGGAACAGGCCATGCTATATGCCATCATGCTTGATGACAATGCCGGGGCCGACGCCCTCTTTCAGCGTGCGCGTGCAGCTCTTCGCAAGGTACCGATGCGTCTGTACAGTCTGGCCGGCAGCAATGCCATGATGACAGATGACTACGACAAGGCACTTCAGCTTTATCAGATATGCCTCGATGAGAATTTCCCAGGCCAGGAACTGTCGCGTACAACCGACATGCAGGCCCTCGGCACATTCCTCACCCTCGACAACATCTCTGACTTGATAAACATCTATCAGGAGGCCGGCGATGCCTACTATAAGAAGGGTATGCGCAAGGAATCATTCATCAACTACGAGAATGCACTGGCCCTTGATCCTGACAATGCGTTGAGTCTTAACAACTACGCCTATTTCCTGGTTGAGGATGCCACTCCGGTGGAGGAGGAAGATATGCAGAAGGCCGATGAGATGTCGCTGCGTGCCATATCGCTTGCTCCGGATAATCCGGTGTATCTCGACACCCGTGCGTGGGTGCTCTTCCGCAAGGGTGAGTATAAAGAGGCCCGCGAACTTGAGGAACGGGCGCTTGAGAATCTCAGCGAATCGACCGAACCTGATGACCGTGCTGAATACGAAGGTCATCTCGGCGACATCCTCTTTATGCTCGGGCAGCCCGAAGAGGCAGTGGCGGAGTGGAAGAAGGCCCTCGAGAACCGTCCCGACGATGAATTGCTGAAAAAGAAGGTGAAGAACCGCGCCTTCTATTATGAATAATTGCTGCAACCTATTATGAATGATAGCTGCATCCTCGCACTGCCCGACATCACGGCATGAGCCATATAGATTCTTAAAATGAAAACGGATAATACTTCCTTCTCTTCCTCATCACACATGCACTTCAATTTCTCCAGAATATTTTCCCGCATCCGACGCGTGGCTGTGGGCCGCATGGGCGTGCTGGCCATGGCGTTATGCCTCAGCATTGCAGTAGCTCAGCCTGCAGAGGCCTCGCGCAACAATGACGACGCGAAGAGCCTGCTCATCGACTCGATTACATCCGGCTACACGACATGGAACCGCGCCGCTTGGGACGGAAAGGTCAGCTGCGACATGCTGCCGGTGTCGGTGAGCATGAAGGTGGCCATGGAGCGTGGCAAACTCACGCTCATCTCGCTGCGTGCGCCATTTCTCGGCGAGGTGGCCCGGATCGAGGTCGATGAGCAGAATCTTCTCATAGTCAATAAATTCAAGAAGAGATATTACCGCAAAAGTATGGCCGACCTCGGGCGCATGGCTCCCGACTTCCAGTCAGACCTTCAGGCGATGCTTCTCGGCCGCATCTTCATATTAGGCGACGGCCAGCTTGAACGCGCCGACGCCGCCAAGCTCGACATATTCCCCATGGGGGCAGACCAAGGCTATATGCTCGTGCCCGGACTCCCCGACGATATTGAGAGTGTGGTGTATGGGTTCCTGGTCTCGCCCCAATATATGCTCAGCCGTATGGTAGTGGCTTACGGACGCCAGCAGACAACCACCGAATTGACTGCGACTGAAGAAGTCGCATCAAATGGCACTGCCATAGAGGAGCGCGCCGCCGAGGAGAGCAGCTTCGAACCCCTTGCGCAGTTGCAGGCCGATTTCGCCTATCCCGAGAAGGGTGGGGCGCGCATAAATCTCGAGGGCAGCTATGGAAGCCGCACCTACACCGCCACTGTTACAGCCGACAAAGTGCAATGGGGCGCCAAGATGTTTGACCGCATAGATGTGGCCGGATACCAGAATGTGTCATTCCGTGAAGTCATAAAACTGAAATAAACCGCGATGCAGATATTTCATAATACCCACCGCATCATGCGCCGCCGTGTCATCACTATCGACATGGCGCGCAGGATGATGGCCCTCATACTGGCTTCGGTGCTGGCCCTCTCTCCATGTGCCGCGCCTATGGTGCATGCCGCACCGCAGACGCGTGCCAAGAGCAGCAAAAACGCCAAAAACTCAGGTGGTAAGTCCACTGCCAAATCTAACCAGTCGAGCTCAAAGAAGGGTGCCACCTCCGCCACCGGAAAGGGTGCCTCCAAGAGCACCGGAAAGACTTCCGGCAAGACCACATCCAAGCAATCAACTGCAGCCAAGAACCGCAAGAACAGCTCAAAAAGCAGCGCTCCCGCCAAGGCAGAGAGTGCAGCCGAACTCAAGCGCCGTCAGGAGTCGGCCCAGCAGGAGGTGGCCCGCACCAAAGAGGAATTGCGTCAGACCGAGGCCTCAATCAAGCAGGGGCTCTCAGAGCTATCGCGGCTCGAGACAGATATCGCAGCATCGAAAAAAGAGAGCGAGGCACTCGGCAAGGAGGTGGCGCGTCTGAATGGCAAAATCGGCGGACTGCAGAACAGTATAGCCGAAAACAGCGCTGCCCTCGACAAGCTCCGCGCCGAATATCTCAAAGCCGTCAAAAAGATGCGCACCACCCGCAAGAGCAACTCAGCCCTAGCCTACCTCTTCGGAGCGAAAGACCTTGCCCAGGCCGAGCGCCGCATGCGTTATCTCAAAGAATTCTCTGAATGGAAAGATGCGCGCAGCCATGAGATAGATGCAAAGGTGGCTCTGCTGAAGAAAGAGAATGCCGACCTTGTGCGTGCCAAATCAGACAAAGATGTGATGCTCGGTCGCGAACTCAAAGCCCAGCGTAAACTCACCGACCAGAAGGCCCGTCAGGATGCTGTGGTGACTGAACTTCGCTCCAACCAGTCAGCCCTCCAGCAGCATCTGGCCAAGAAGCAGGCTGAGGTCAACGAGTTGCGCAACCGTGTGGCCGCCCTCATAGCCGAAGAGCAGCGCAGGGCCGAAGAGGCGCGCCGCAAAGCCGAGGCCGAAGAGGCACGTCGCGAGGCAGAGCGCCGCGAGAATGAGCGTCGCGAGGCAGAGCGTCGCGAAGCCGAACGCCAGGAGGCTGCCCGCAAAGCTGAGGCCGAACGTCTCGCCAAGGCCGAGCGTGAGGCCGAGAAGGCTGCTGCCGCGCGTCTCGCCGCACAGGAGGAGGCTGCCCGCAAAGCTGAGAAAGAGGCTGAAGAGGCCAAGGCCAAGAAGAATCGTGCCGAGGCAGAGAAGGCCCGCCAGAAGGCAGAGAAAGAGCGTCAGAAGGCCGAGAAAGCCAGAAAAGAGAAAGAGAAAGCTGAAAAGGCCCGCAAAGAGGCCGAACAGCGCGAAGCCCGCGAACGTGAAGAGCAGCGCAAGAAAGCCGAGAAAGAGGCCGCCAAGCGCAAATCGACCAAAGCCGGCAAGAAGGATAGCAAGAGTGATGCCTCATCAAAAGACTATGCCAGCGCACGCAAGCGCACACCGCGTGGTGGAGAGAATGCCTCGGCCGGCAGCTCCGCATCATCGGCCAGCAAGAGTGCACCCGTGGCCACGAAACCCACAGGGGCCGATTTCGCCTCGATGCGCGGCTCATTGCCGCATCCCGCAGCCGGCGAATTCCACATCACAAGCCAATTCGGCAAGCATGCCCTGCCGGATCTCCCAGATGTGACGTATGACAATCCCGGCATCGACGCACGTGTGGCTGCCGGCACCCAGGCATTGGCCGTGCATGCCGGCACAGTCTCGGGTGTGTATATGATTCCCGGCTTCTCGACTGTGGTAATTGTCAATCACGGTGACTACTACACCGTCTATGGCAACATCGCCTCAGCCGCTGTGAAGATCGGCGACCGTGTGAAGAGTGGCCAGGCACTTGGCAAGCTCACCATCGACCCCGATAATCCCGGCCATAGCGAGATTCACTTCGAGGTCTGGAAAGGGCGTGAGAAGCTTAATCCCCAATCATGGATACGCTGACGCACTATGGCTGAACTGACCCTGCACCCCTACACCTCTGCCCACCGCCATGAATGGGATGAATTCGTGGACTCGGCTCGCAACTCCACTTTCCTCTTCAAGCGCGGCTACATGGACTATCACTCCGACCGCTTTGCCGACCACTCGCTGATGGCGCGCAAAGGTGAGCGGCTTGTGGCCCTGTTGCCTGCAAACCTTGATACGACCGATGGCATGCGTATGCTGCGCAGCCATGGCGGCTTGACATATGGCGGGTGGATTCTGCCACCCCGTCATGCCGATGCCGCCGATGTGCTCGTCCTATTCCAGCTCCTGCGCGAGTATTGCATGGAGAATGGTATAGAGGGGGTTGACTACAAGCCTCTGCCATATATCTATGCCACTATGCCCTCGCAAGAGGACCGCTACGCACTCTTCCGCATGGGGGCGATATTGAAAGAGCAGAGCATATCCTCCACAATCGACCTCAGCCACAATCCCGGGTTCAACACCCAGCAGCGCCGCAATCTGCGGCGCGGCGCGAAGGTGGCGGATGTGGAGATTCGTGAGGAGAGCGATGTGACACTCTTTCATCGTCTGTTGAGCGAGTGCCTCAAAGAGCGGCATGACACCCGTCCGGTGCATGATTGCCATGAATTGCAATTGCTGCGCGACCGCTTTCCGGAGTCAATAAGGGTCTTTGTGCTCTATGCCGGAGGGGCACCTCAGGCCGGAGTCTGCATGTATCTGACCCGGATGGTGGCGCATGCGCAATATATATGCTCAACCCCACGTGCCCGGGCTGAGGGATTGCTCACGGTGCTCTTCAATCATCTATTCGCCCTGACAGCCGGATGGAGATACTTCGACTTCGGCATATCCACCGAAGATCATGGCCTCTATCTTAACGAAGGACTATATCGTCAGAAATCATCGCTCGGTGGCAGTGGCGTAGCCTATGAACGCTATCTCCTGCCAATCCCACAATCCTGATTCCCCCCATGAATCTACTTAAGAGAGGCACTAACAGCATGGACGCCACGAGCCGCAGGGTGCTCAAGGTGATGGGCATCTTCACGAGTGTGGAGATGGCCGGCATCGTGTGCTCGATGGTGAAGATGAAACTCGTGGCAATGTGGCTTGACGCTACGGGTGTGGGCCTATTCAATATCTTCAACTCCACCATCGATACCACTACCTATCTCACCGGACTCGGCCTGCGTCAGAGTGCCGTTCGCGATCTCTCAGGAGCTTCGCGCAAGGGAGAAGGAATGTTGCGCCGCATGGTAGAGAGGGTCAGAGCCTGGAGTGTGGCGGCCGGTCTGCTCGGTGCGGTGGTGCTCGCCGCACTGGCGTGGCCCCTCGCAGAGATAATCTTCGGCGACGGCCGGATGTGGTGGAACTTTATGGTGCTCGGAGGCGCCATGCTGCTAAATGCCCTATATGCCGGTGAATCAGCAATCTTCCAGGCCACAGAGGGCTTCAAGCGTCTTGCCCGCAGCGGTCTGGGCATGGCAGTGGCCGGACTGGTGGTGTCGGTGCCGATGTTCAGATTCATGGGTGAGGCCTCGGTGGCATGGAGCCTGCTGGCCTATAGCCTCTGTGGTGTGATATTCGCCTATATCAACCGCGACCGTCGGTTTGCGGTCACACTTCCGCGCCGCAAGGATCTGCAAGGAGAGCAGACCTTTCTGAAATTCGGAGCCTTCATTTCGATCACAGCCTTCATCAACTCACTATGCCAGCTTGCCTTCTCGACATGGCTCAACCGCGAGGCCTCTACGGCCGAGGTAGGCCTATACTCGGCAGGCTACATATTGGTGATGAGGTATACGTCGCTCGTATTCAACTCTGTATCGCTTGAATACTACCCGCGTGTGGCCGCCTGCGGCGCCAACCGCAACCGCATGGAGGTGTTCATGAATCATGAAGTGTCGCTGCTTCTCCTGCTCTTCACTCCGCTCATGCTGCTCTTCCTATTGTTTCGCGAATTGATAGTCGAGATTCTATATGATGCCGACTTCCTGGTGATTCTCCCCTTCATATCCTGGGGGATACTGACCGTGGTGTTGCGCGGAGCCTCCAACACGATGGCCTACACCATCATGGCAAAAGGGGAGGGGAAGGTGTATATGTTTACTGATGTGGTCGACGCAGTGCTCGGGCTCGGACTGAGCATATGGCTATATTCCGAGTTGGGATTGACCGGCATAGGTGTAGCGATGGTGGTGTGGCACGGCGTATATATGCTTATCGTGGAGGGTGTCTGCCGCCGACGCTACGGCCTCTATCTGCGCAGCGCCACGCTGCGGCTTCTCACCGCCTCATTCCTTACAGCCGGGATTGCACTGGTGCTTGTGTTGATGACTCCGGCGCTGATCCATGTTCCGGTGCTTGCTATCGCAGCATGCGTGTATATATGGTACTTCGCGCGATTCCTCGGGCGCCACGGCCGGCGTCGCATCATTTCCTGAGGTCGGTCACCCCGCTTAGCCACGCCTTGCAATAGCGTATGCGGCTTGCCAGTCCACCCTTGTGGCGCAGTGAATGAGTGATCATGCGCAGCGGCCAGGTATGGGGATGGATGATGGAATGCACGGCTCCCTTGACGCGTATGAAAGATGGTGTGCCATCCATCCGCATCGCCGTCGAGGTGTGTTCATGGTCAGCAATTGTCAGCGGTACGAAACAACCCCTTATCCCTGCTTTCAGCATCGCATTTACAAAGAGGTCATCCTCACCCGAAGGGAACTCAGCCCCCACGCCGAATCTCGCATCGAAAGTGATGCCCGCCTCTCTCACCGGAGCGAGTCGGAAGGCAATCTCAGGTCCGCCGAAGAAATAGTCTTTCGGACGCTCTGTGAAGTCAAATTCATAGTCTGGATACTCCCGCGGATTGCAGTCAGAATGATATCGGAATGTGATGAATCCAAAGTCGGGACGCTCATCAAAAGCCTGCATGACACGCTCGAGATATTCCGGACGGTAATTTATGTCATCGTCAGAAATAAGCACGATATCAGCGGTGGCACGTTCGAGTGCGATGCTGCGGTTCAGTCCCAGTCCGCGGGTATCTGACGGAATTATCATGAAATCATCGCGACTGCGCAATTCTTCCGGAATGGCAGTCATCGGCGCCTCCCCCCTCTGCCAGCCTACGATATATCTCACACCCGGCACACGCGGGTGGCCGAGTTGCAGTATGCGCCGCAATCCATCAGCGCCATAAGCCGCAATACATATATCGAGTCGACGGGGTTGATTCATATTGCAAATATAGCGAAAAATTTATAAATTTGCGGATATGAACAGCTTAAAATCCGATTCCGACCCGCAAGGATTGACACTGGTGATGCCCGTCTACAACCGCGCGCATCAGGTAGGGCGCACGCTTGCCTCGATAGCCGGCCAGACACGTCTCCCGGATGAGGTGATACTGGTCGACAATGCCTCGACAGATGCCACCCCGCAGGTGCTCCGTGCCTGGGCTGAATCCATGGCCGGCGCCCCCTGCAGAGTGAGAATCCTCACAGAGCCGCGTCGCGGCGCATCGCAGGCGCGCCAGACAGGCTTGGAGCATGTGGCTACGGATTATGTGATGTTCTTTGATTCTGACGACATCATGACGCCCCGGCATATCGAGGTTATCATGACTGATTTCAAATCCGATCCGGCCCTCGACATGACGGTGTGGAATGTGAGATTCGTCAGAGCCGACGGCTCGACACGTGTGCGCCGGATGTTGCCGCATGATGTGTGGCAGAACCATATGGTGCAGGGGTTGCTCGGCACCCAGTCATATGCCGTGCGCACTGACTTCCTGCGGCGTTGCGGAGGCTGGCGCCGGGAAATCGGCGGATGGGACGACTGGGAACTCGGAGTGCGCCTGTTGCTGCAAAATCCGCGCATGCGCATCAGCTGCGAGCCAAGGGTTGACATCACCGTGCAGGCTGATTCAATCACCGGCCTCGACTTCTCTCATCGTGCCGGCGACTGGGAACGCGCTCTCGACCTTGCCGAGCAGGCAATCATGGCCAAAGCTGAGGCACGCCAAATGCAGAGGTTGCTGACAATGATAGCCTATCGCCGGCTCAATCTCGCCGCCCATTACCGGCGCGAAGGGGAGCCCGGCCAAGCCACCGGCCTGCGCCTACGGGCCATGAAAGAATTAGAGCGGACCGGGATAAGACCGGCTCTGTGGAAGCGCGTTCTTCTCAGCGCCTCCTACCATCACACAGCCTCAGGCCTGCCGGCTGCAGGCGCTATCTATCCCCCGCTGCTGATGAAATTCTGACTGATATAGAACTCTGAGTGATATAGGAAATTCTGACTGATATACATGATATGACCGAGGCCTGTCATCCATCCGGATGGCAGGCCTCGGCAGCGTTGAAGAGGGTATAGGGGAATCGAGAGAGATAATGATAAGTATTATTATTTCTTACGACGTCTTACAGACTTGGTGGCACTTGAATTGGGAGCCGAAGAGCTGCTTGACGAAGAGACTTTGCTCTTCTTCGCAGCGCGCTTCTTGGTGGTGGTGCGTTTCGCACTCTTCACAGAAGAGCGTTTGGCCTCGGTCTTCTCTTCGACCACATTCAGCTCGGCGCCGCTGAGAGTGTCGCCACGCTCCAGAGCCTCCTTGATGGCCTCCTCCTTCTCCTTCTGGGCCAGATACTCCTCGCGGGTGGGCACCCAGAGATTCTTGCCGTAATCACGCAGACGATGGTCGATGCTGTCCTGTGCGCGCTTGAGATCATCGGCATCGGGGTACATCTGGTTCATCGAGAGATTGCGCAGATTGCGGGTCTTGTAGATTTCGCCGTCGTACATGCCCAGATTAAAGTAATCATCGAGCGAATACTGCGGCAGATTATTATCGTCAGAGAGGAAGATATACTGCGAAGCCAGATATGGGCGCAGCGCGTCAAACTTTACCCAGAACATCGGGTAGCGCGTATCCCCACCGAAATCACCCATACGGTTCAGCACCGGGCAGATAGCCTCCACGCGGGTCTTCATCTGGTTAGAGCGGCGGTCGAACTCCCACTTCTCGAGGATATAGTAGTTCAGCACCTGCCCTGTGGGCACGTCGGCCTCCTCGATGACGTAGCGCATATTCTTGCCCGAGCCATCGGTGCGGTAATATATGCCGAAGCGGTCTAGCATATCGGGCACATTCACCTTATACTGGTCAGTAAATACCTCGCGTCCGTCGAGGTACTCATAGGCAGGAATGCGGCCATTAACCACATTGCCCAGAATGATGCGGAACAGATTCTCCTGGCCGTCGACCACATCCTCCGGGAAGTAAAGCGGCGTATTGGCATCCTTTGTCAGGTCAATCTGGCGATAGATCTGACGCATATATTCCATGTCGGCATCATGCGGCTCCTTGGTCTCATAGAATCCCTGCATGCGCTGGGTGACGGTTGCCCCCTCAGTCTCGGTTTTCTTCTTATCGCGTTCGCTGCGTTTTCTCACACCCCCTCCTGACTCCACCTGGGCGAAGCCCGCCAGAGCCATGGCAGAGATAGTGATCAGAGGCAATAATTTTCTGTATATCTTCATTGCAGAATAGATGTCAGGATTTTGAAGTAATTAGGTTATCCCCGGGCGATTTAATTGAGAGCCACCTCCATCGGAGAGATATCGCGGGTTATGCCATCGGGCCCCTTGGCCTTGACCGAAGAGATGAAGAATGACTTGCCCGGTTTGAGGCGTTTGAACTGCTCCTTCTGGCGTTCGGAGAAAGAGGCGCCGTTGCTGACCTCCGGGATAGCGTTGCCCATCGAGTCGAAGAAGATAGTTGAGAAGCTCACCACAGTGTAGGTGACATTGATTATGCCATCATCCACGGCAGCGCTCAGCCCCGGCGCGGCCATCAGCTGCGCCTTCGAGATGCGCTTGGGCGAGCCCTTGTACTGCGAGGCATTTCCAGCCGCATCCTTCACCACGATAAACGGGTCAGGATCGGGCAACTTGCGCACACGGAACTTCATCGAGCCCACATTCTGGTTGCGGCCATCCATCTGCGCAGTGACCGAGATTTCCACCTCGGAGCCCACCTGCGACACCTTAGCCACCCACGAATCGCCCGAGCGGGTCAGAGTGCCTGCGGAGATAGATGCCGAGATGCCATTCATCGGCACACCGGGCACGGAGATTGATATCGGGTTGTCGATGCCGGCATATAGCACATTCATCATCGTAGGCGAGATTGTGGCCATAGGCTCAATCACATTATATGCTGCCTTGAAGGGTCGGCGGTCGATTGAGCCGTCACCCTTCATGACCTCGATAAAGCCGGAATACTCATGCGAGCCGGTGGCATTGGCTGTGAATTCATAGAGGCCGCCGGGTGTGTTGAGTTTCGCACCGTTGACATATATCGTGGGGCGCTGCGTAGTGTCGATGGCAGCCAGCACGATATTTGCCGAATACTTTCCGCCGCGGATCACGGTCGAAGCCGTGGGGATGACGTAGGCATTGAGTTCGTTGACACGTATATCACCGATATCGACATTAGTGATCAGGCTCGACATAGCCTCCGACTCCACCTGGCGGATATCATTCTGAATCTTAGTCAGCAGAGTGACAGCCGCCACAGCGGGCATATTCTCAAACATTTTCTGTTCCCACGGCATTGCCACGACAGTGCCGGGCGCCGTAGCGGCGCGGGTGGCCAGCATCTCCTGCACAGCCGCACGCTTTGTAGAGTCAGGAATCATTTCGGCCACAAAAGCGCGGTAGCTCTCGATCTGCTCCCTGAGCTTACGTCCCCTCATCGAGGCCGGGTTGAGCATCGTCACCGAAGCCGCCTCCAGGTCATCGAGATTTGTGATGGCCGTATAGTCGGCCCCCTTGCCGTCGGCCTTCTCAGCGATCATCACTTTAAGCGAATCGATGGTCTGATAGAGTGCTGCCGAGCGCGAATGCAGATCCTGCCCCTTCTTATACCAGGGCCCGACTTTAGTGGGGTTCTTTTCATAGAGTTCGGCGAGATATCGGAATTGCACCTCATTTCTCGACGACATATTCAGGTTAGTCCGATGCAACCCCTCCTGCACCTGGCTGAACCCGTTGAGCACATCGCTCGACACATTCAGCGCAAGCATGGCTGTCAGCACGATATACATCAGATTGATCATGCGCTGACGGGGCGACATACGGGCTACATTATTACCACCTGCCATTTCTTAGGGAGTTTTTATTGGTTATGGTCGGCGAAGGGGTTGGCCGGAGCCTGTCCGGCAGCCGCGGCGCCTCCCATCATCGGATTGCACATATTGATGGTCATCGCAGTGATCATCTTCTCATAGACGCTGTTGAGCTGCTTCATATAGCGGGCCATCTTTTCAGTTTCCTCGCAATAGTGGGCGCTCTCGGCGGCCGACTTCTCATACATGTCGCGGATATCCTTCAGGCCGCGGTTGACACGGTCGATAGACTCCAGCTGGCTTGATATGCTCTTGAGCTGAATCTCATAGATGGTGTTGAGTCCGCCGATGTTGCGGTTAAGATCCTCCATGCGGTCGACATATCCCTCGGCCGACTGCGAGATTGAGTCGGAGTTGCGTGTGATAGCCTGATAGGAGTTCAGGAGTACAGAGCTCACTTCATTGAGAGCCTGGGTTGTCTGTCGCAGCTGTGTCATCTGCTCGGCTATGCCCGAAATCTGGGCAAGATAATCCTGAGTGGCAGTGGTGAGTTCGGCCATCTGCGAGAGCTGGTCGGATGCCGCCGCCATCTTCGCGATGCTGTCGCGCAGCGACTGGGTGTCCTCTTCAGAGATAGCCACCCCGGCCGGGATTCCGGCTGCCTGGCGTGCGGCCGCCGCGCTGACGGGCACTCCGATGGCGCCCCCTTCGGCAGTAGCGCCGTCATACTCTTCAGCCGGGTAATTGCCGGCGTTGCCACCGATGACGATTCCGCCACCCCCCACGAAGTCAGGGCGGTCTTCAGGATTCTTTGAATCGAGCACCGGGAATACCTCCTCCCATGCATACTCCTTCGGCGGACGATCGAAAGCCGTGATGATGAACATCGCGATTTCCGTGCCCATGCCGATGCAGAGCAGAGTGCTGCCACCCGGGAGGTGGAGTATTTTAAACAAAGCGCCCCATATCACCACTGCTGCGCCCAGCGAATAGGCGAAGTTGAAGAATCGCTGTCCCTTGGGACTCGACATGAAGCGTTCGATGCCATTGGCGTATTTTCTGATCTTGACCATGATTCAGGTTAGAGTATTATTTGCGTTTCTTTTGAGTACCCTTGGCGAATCCGATCTGCGAGCGCACGCAGCGGAATCCGATATAAGAGCGTTGTTCATTCTGATACTCCCACATTCTGAGGTCGGAGCGCAGATTCTGAGCCACATCCTTCCACGAGCCGCCGCGCACGATCTTGCGCTTCATCTTGTAGGGGTCCTCCTTAGCCGCATCATAGCGGTATTCGGGGTTGAGGTCGGAGGTGAGCTTGTTGATAGACTCGGTGTAGGCCGTAGAGGTCCACTCCGACACATTGCCCGCCATGTCGTAAAGTCCGAAATCATTTGGCGAGAAAGTGCCCACGGCTGAAGTTATGACGTGGCCGTCGCGCACGAAGTCACCCTCCATCGGCTTGAAGTTGGCGTAGAAGCAGCCGCGTTCGTCATAGGGGAGAGTCTCAGCCCAGGGATACGACGACTCAGAATTGCCGGCGCGTGCGGCATATTCCCATTCAGCTTCGGTGGGGAGTCGGTAGGGCTCGATGTAGATTCCCTCCTTGCCAAGCGAGCGACGCAGGAAGTCGGTGCGCCAGTTGGAGAAGGCGTTGGCCTGCTCCCAGCTCACACCCACTACAGGATAATCATTATATCCCGGATGAGAGAAATAGAGGCGTGTGTACGGCTCATTGTAGGCATTGTCGAAGTCGTTGATCCAGGCCGTAGTGTCGGGATAGACGTTGACGATGTAGGTGTTGAGGAAGTCGTAGTCGCCGGTGAGCGGACGCGACACAGTCTCGCGCACGATTTCACCCTCATCGGTCAGATACGCAGTGTCCTTCGAGATGATGGGCAGTGACTCGTCGACCGGCAGGTCAGTGTTATACTGGCGTGTCTTCGGGTCGAGACGGTTACGTCGCTGTGCGGCGGCAGTATGGTTGTAGATTTCGTAGCGGTAGTTGAGCTGTGTCGGGTCGAGCTCGCGGCGCCCCGTGATGGGGTTAGTGCGGTATACAGACTCGATGGCACGTTGCTCATCCTCGTTGGCATTGCGCCAGGGGATAGGCTTATTCCAGTTCAGATAGGGGGTGATAGGGTTACCTTCCTTATCCTCCTCGATTTTGAAAGCCTCATTTCCGCCGAAAGCCGGGTCAGCCAGGCGTTCGCGGATGATTGAGTCGCGCACCCAGAACACGAACTGCTTGTACTTCGAGTTGGTGACTTCGGTTTCATCCATCCAGAAAGAATCGATAGAGACACCGCGCGGGTTGGCCTTGATGCCTCTGAGCGAATCGTCGCTGACGGGCCCCATCGCATAAGCGCCACGGTCCACGAGCACCATACCGTGCGGTGTAGGTTCGGCGAAAGCCGAGCCTCCGACACCGGTGACCTCGCCTCCGGCGCTGCTGCTTCGCGGCGCCATGCATGAAGCGGCCACGAAGATAGTGCAGAGAGCCCCCAGCCATGGGAGCGCCTTGCGGATTGAAGAATGATATTGGGTGAGTTGCTTGTTCATGACAGTCATAGACTCTACTTTACATTATGCGTATTGAGCGGTGTTTATTCTTGTTTTTGCCTGAGAAGTCGAGTTTCAGACTATAACCGGCAATCAGTTCATGGCTGCCGCTCGAGGCTTTGTTGATGGCCGACATAGGGTAGTCGTAGGCATAACCGAGGAAGAAATTCTTGAACTCGGCCCCCACCATTACCGAGAGGGCCTCTTTCCATCGGTAGCCGATGCCGAAAGAGATAAACTTGTTGTAACGTGCGCGAGCCGTCACTTCGGCGCCGAACCCGGCGAAATCGGTGCGCACCAGCAGTGAGGGCTGCATTTCAAATAACGTGTTTTTAATCGGAATATTGCCGTCGGCTATGAAATAGAGCTGGCGGGCAAGTATGGTCTCATATTCCTGAGAATCTGACGACTCATTGCCCTCGATGTTGAGTTTAACCGATGGTTCGAGCAGATGCAGGCCGCTGATGCCCACCGAGAAATACTTGTGGCTGAAATGCAGTCCGGCCGAGAAGTCGAAGGCATTGCCGGTGAGGTCCTGTGTGGGGAGCGATGTGTCGGAGCCCTGGTGATAGTCGTCGTTGTCGGGGATATATATTTCCGAGCCCTTGAACTTCGAGTTGTAGTAGCCACCCTGCAGGCCGATGCTGAGTTCCCCTTTGAAGAGTTTGATTTTGTAGGATGCCTGTATATTGGCGAGCAGATTCGAGAATAGGCCGAGCGATTCTTGCGAGAAGTTTACACCCAGGCCGATTCTCTTCGAGCCGATTTTAAGCGGAGAGTCAGCTGTGGCGAGAAATGACTTAGGAGCATTCTCGATGCCGAGCCACTGCAGTTTGGCTCCGCCGCGTATTCGCACGAAGTCGGTGGTGCCGGTGGCGGCGGGGTTGTAGTAGGCCGGCACAGCCCAATATTGCGTCAGCTGGGCGTCGGCCTGTGCGAAGGCCGCAGGGATGGCGGCAGCGCCCAAGAGCGCCAGTGCGCCCAGACGCCGCAGCAGAGCCGGCTTGAAGCGTGAGAGATGGGATATTGCGTGAAGTGCCATGTGTGTCGGTCAGCTGAAGTGAGATGAAGAGAGCCGGGGTGAGAGACTATTCGAAATAGAAGTTTATCACCACCATGTTGGACTTGACTTTCGACAGCGACTGAGTCATCTTGAAAGTATGCGGGTCGAGGTCGAGGTCGGGACGGTCATGCTTCAGTATGTCGGTCAGTCCGAAGCAAAACTTTATCTCGGGGATGAATTTGAAGAAGGGGAGGTAGAAGTCGCACCCCAGGCCCACGGTGAGATAGAAATCCATCGGATTGAAAGTGAGCCAGTCAGAGCGTTTCTTGCTCACGTCGAACGATGCCATCACGCCGGCCGTGACGTATGGACGGGTGTTGCGCAGACGGTCGCCCGAAATCTTGAGGTCTATGGGCACCACCACGTAGGCGCTCTTTATATCCTGTGTGGCGCGGATGGGCATATAGTTCTCATCCCCCTCGGCGATGTCGGGTGAGCCGGCGGTCTGGTCGGCGTTCCAGTCAATCATTGTCACACTCTTTGAGCCGAAATACATGCCCGGCGTCAGGCGGAGGTTGAGGTACTTGTGCAGGCGCAGGTCGCCGAGCACATTGACGCAGAAACCCGGCGAGAAGCTCGGCACTTCGGCCATCCATCGCTGACCGTCGGGGGTGACGAGACCGTTGTGTGTGAAATTCAGATCCTGGAAATGCGCACCGACAGAGAATCCGAGATGCAGGCGTTTCTGGTCGGCATATGGCCGGTTCATCAGCTTTTCGCGCGGTGCCCCCCATGCGCCCGCGGCTGCCGAGAGCATCAGCATCAGAGCTGCAAGCATCCGCATCGCTGTGGATGCGGAGATATGTCGGGGCGTATGGATCATTATGCGTTTCATTGTTTGGTTGAGGGGTACTTAATCAGCTAAGGAAGTTGTTTAAACTTTTTACGAAAAAACATAAAATGAAGTACATTTTTTTCTTCAAAAGTTTAAACAACTTCAATAGATTCAATAGCGCGGAAGGTAGAAGTATCGCGAATTTTTGGTAAATTTGTAGTCTGATATGGTGTTGTGGCCTCCGGCAACGCACATCTATGAATATAACCAAACGACATAAAGCATAAAATAATGGCACAGAAACCCTCCATACCCAAAGGTACACGTGACTTCTCACCGATTGAGATGGCACGCCGCAACTATATCTTCGATACCATCCGCGAAGCCTTCGGGCTCTTTGGATACAAACAGATTGAGACCCCCTCGATGGAGAATCTCTCTACCTTGATGGGTAAATATGGCGAGGAGGGCGACAAGCTGCTGTTTAAGATTTTGAATTCGGGCGACTTCATGAAGAGCGTCAACCATGCCGATATCGAGAATGGCAATCTGCCGAAACTCACCAATCAACTTTGCGAGAAGGGACTGCGCTATGACCTGACAGTCCCCTTCGCCCGCTTTGTGGTGCAGCACCGCGCAGATCTGCAGATGCCCTTCAAGCGCTTTCAGATTCAGCCCGTGTGGCGTGCCGACCGTCCGCAGAAGGGTCGCTACCGCGAGTTCTATCAGTGCGACGCCGATGTGGTCGGCTCAGACTCTCTTCACAATGAAGTCGAGCTGCTCTCGCTGATTGATTTCGTTATGGTACGGCTCGGAATCAATGTGGCCATCAAGCTTAACAACCGCAAGATTCTTGCCGGCATAGCCGAGGTGCTCGGTGCTGAAGATAAGATTGTGGATATCACGGTGGCCATCGACAAGATTGACAAAATCGGACTTGAGAATGTCAACAGGGAGCTCCTTGAAAAGGGATTGTCGGAAGATGCCATCTCGCGTCTCGAACCGATACTGACCCTCACCGGCAGTAATGCCGAGAAACTCGACCGTCTGGGCTCGCTGCTCTCAGCATCTGAAGAGGGAATGAAGGGTCTGGCTGAACTGCGCGAAGTGCTCGAAGGTATTGAGGCCCTCGAGCCGAAAGCTGATGTGGAGGTAGACTTCTCGCTTGCACGCGGACTGAACTATTACACCGGCACAATCATCGAGGTCAAGGCCAAAGATGTAGAGATAGGCAGCATCACCGGCGGTGGTCGCTATGATAATCTGACAGGAGTGTTCGGTATGCCCGGACTCTCCGGCGTAGGCATAAGCTTCGGAGCCGACCGCATATATGATGTGCTCAATCAGCTCAATCTCTATCCCGATGAGATTTCGGCCTCGGTCAAGGTGCTCTTCATCAATTTTGGGAAGGCCGAGGCGCGCCGCGCAGAGCAAATCATAGCCGTGCTGCGCCGCGCCGGTATCAGCGCTCAGCTCTATCCGGATGCTGCCAAGATGAAGAAGCAGATGAACTATGCCAATGCCGAGGGGGTGCCGTATGTGGCCATAATCGGCGAAGATGAACTCAAGGATGGCAAGGTGACGCTCAAGAATATGTCGACGGGCGACCAGCAGCAACTCACATCCGAAGAACTTGTGGAGCTTCTGGGTGCCAAATAAGGCCCGGCAGCTGCATTAAAGACAGTTTACTGATGAAAGATCTGATCAGCGAGCAGCAATTCATGCTCAAGCAGCCCTCGGCACCTCGGCGCACACCGAGCGATGCCTTCTACTTCAGACTCTCCAACCGGTTGGCCACCATCATCGAGAGCAGACATCTGCTTGCAGGGTGGGATCAATCACTGCGTCTGAGAGTGGCTCTGGCCCTGACTGGGTATATCCAGGATATTCTGACCGATGCGGGGATATGGCGGTCGTTTACAGAGCGCTGCCATGTGCTCTATGGTTGTTATGTGCCGTTCTATCCTGAGCCTGAGGATTATATCCCGCATGAACTCAATGAGATAGATGTGAGATTCCTCATATGGTATACACTGTCGATGAACAGCGATGAGCGCCGGGTGTGGAACCCGGCCGACCCCGCCATCGAAGAGGCCTCACGTCAGCTCCATGCCGAACTCGACAGAGTCTATGATGACCCTGACACCCCGATGCCTGATGACTACAACATTGCCAAAGGACTCGAGGTGGCAAATCCGGAAGAGGCCGATGAGGTGTTTCACTTCGGACATTGGCTCTTCATGCATTGTTATCTGATGACCCCGGCTTATGCAATGACCCTGGCTCAGATAATGAGCGATCCCGAATTGCGCAAGGGGCAGGACATGGAGCGACTGCGGAAGGTGCTCGAGGAGTCGATGATGGATGACCCCACCGGCCCGCTGGCCCTCTATCTACATGAGTGGCTCTATCTGATACTCGAAGGGAAGATGCCGCCGGCCCCCAAGCGTAGTCAGAGTGATGAGGAGGAAGCTGAAGACCATCCATGGTATACGGCATTCATGCGGGCAAATGACGGAGTGCCTATCCGGTTCTTCCATACCTACGCCGAGCTCAACCGCTTCTTTATCGAAGCTCTGGGCTGGGATGAAGGTGAGAATCTTCCGCACCTCAAGAATGCGTCGGATTTCGTGTTGCTCGTAAATCAGAAGAAGGGTATGCTCTGTGCGGCAGGCGTGGCGAAATGTATCCGTCTGCCCGAGAATCCCTGCTATGATGCTGAGTTTGCCCGCGAGAATGCAATCGACCTTCTGACTGTGCGTGGAGTTTGCCCGGCCGACCTCCTGCATTATGTGCTTGAGCGGAAGGGATTGCCCGATGCACACTTCCCCGGCACTGCAGATGCCGGGCTTGTGGAGCGCAATGCCGACTTCATAGCCCGCTGCTATCTGCAGAAATACTATCGCGGCGACTGACCCTCCCCCTCATCGCCGGCTTTGAAATCTATCTGACTTTATCATACATGAAAATCTCAAGAATTCTTACGATGCTCGCGCTCAGTGCAGCAGCACTCGGCGCGCAGGGGCAGACTACCCGTGAGGAGATGGCTGCCGACCTTAACAAGACCGGAGGCGTATACTACGCCTATCCGGTGACTGAAAGCCACAACACCCCGGCTCCGAAGGGTTATGAACCTTTCTATGTGTCGCATTACGGGCGCCATGGCTCGCGTTATCTAATCTCTGACCGCGATTATAAGTGGGTGGCCGATAAATTGCATGAGGCTGATGCAGCGGGTGCGTTGACTCCTCTCGGCGTCGATGTCATGCAGCGTGTGGATTCGCTGATGCAGGAGACCCGACTGCGCGGCGGCGACCTTTCGCCGCTCGGAGTGCGTCAGCACCGAGGCATAGCAGAACGTATGTATGCGGCGTATCCACAGGTGTTTCGTAATGATGCCGAAGTGTCGGCCCGAAGCACTCTCGTGGTGAGATGCGTGCTCTCGATGGATGCTTTCTGCGAGCGCCTCAAGGAGCTGAATCCGCGTTTGCAGATGACTCGCGAATCATCGCAGCGCTATATGGATTATCTCTGCCATCACTCTGATGCCAGCAATGCATGGCGCGATGATCCCAATAATTATAAAGAGGAGTACCGCAAGTTTGAGGAGAGTCATACCAATCCTGACCGCCTGATGTCGACGCTCTTCTCAGACCCGAAATTCATAGCCCGCAATGTCAATCCGCATGAGATGATGTGGGGCCTTTACTGGATTGCCTCAGGCATGCAGGATGTGGAGACAGATCTGACATTCTATGACATCTTCACTGGCGATGAGCTTTTTGATCTGTGGCAGTGCTTCAACTATCGTTTTTATGCCGGTGATGGCAATTATGCGGGGAGCGATGGGCTGATAATCTACAATGCAGCCCCCTTGCTCCGCAATATCATTGAGAGTGCTGACGCTGCTATTGCCTCCGCCAAACCTTCGGCTACATTGCGCTTCGGGCATGACGGCAACCTTATACCTCTGGCGGCCCTGATGCATCTTGAGGGGTGCGACTTGGTAGAGGAGGACCCTGAAAAGTTCTACACGGCATTCTCTGATTGGAAAGTAGCTCCGATGGCCGGCAATATGCAGATGATATTCTTCCGCGACCCGCGCCATCCCGAAAAGGATGTGCTCGTGAAATTCATGCTAAATGAAGAGGAGAAGCGCATACCGGTTGAGACTGCCGACTTCCCCTTCTATCGCTGGGATGATGTGAAAGAGTATTACCAGACACAAGTGCTCACACGCGATTGAAAAATGTGGGGCACCGTTGTGAATTCATCGGTGCCCCGCTTAAATAGTCTGCACCTCCATCTGGCCATTTGGCCTGACGGAGGTGCAGACTATATTTTGAGAGGGGGAGAGAATCAGTTAAGGCGTCCGGTTATGGCCCGCAACCGCAGTTTACAGACTCCGAACACTGCTTCGCCGAATATTCCTGAGTTCATCTTGCTTGTGCCGAGCTGGCGATTGACAAAGATAATCGGATGCTCTACAATCTTGAATCCAAGTTTATGGGCCTTGAACTTCATCTCAATCTGGAATGCGTAGCCTTTGAACTCGATTTTATCGAGATTGATGGTCTCGAGCACCTTGCGGCGGTAGCATACAAAGCCGGCAGTGCTGTCGCGCAGGGTCATGCGTGTGATAGTGCGCACATAGGCAGATGCGAAGTATGACATCAGTACGCGTCCCATGGGCCAGTTGACTACATTCACACCTGAGATGTAGCGTGAGCCCACACATACATCGGCCCCCCGGTCTTTGCATGTGTGGTAGAGATGCGTCAGGTCGGCTGGATTATGCGAGAAATCGGCATCCATCTCAATGATGAATTGATAGTCGCGTTTAAGAGCCCATTTGAAGCCATGGATATAGGCTGTGCCGAGGCCAAGTTTACCCTTGCGGGTTTCAAGATTGACACGCCCGGGATATTGCTTCATTTTTGATCTGACAGCATCGGCAGTGCCATCCGGCGAACCATCATCAATGATGAGCAGGTCGAACCCATCGGGGAGCGCCATGACCGTGTCAATCATCTTCTCGATGTTTTCGATTTCGTTGTATGTGGGTATAATTACCAGAACGTCACTCATAAGTTGCTATGATTAACTTCACGGGAGTGAAAATGGGATGATATCAACAATGTTGTCCTAACAACTTCGTTATCTCATCAGTCGGCGGGTTCAATTTACAAATTGACTTATCTTCACTCTCACCAAAGTGCAAAGTTAGCAAAAAAACATGAGAAACAGGGTTGGCCGGTGGTATTTTTTTTAGATGTCGTGGTATTGCCAATTGCCGATTGCATATGGCAGTTGTGTAGTGCACTTATATAAGGGCTCTTTAAAAAGCCACGTTGAATTTGCGCAGCATCTCTACGGGGTGATAAGATTCCTTTGCATAACGCAATCCCGGGTCGCCGGCGTCATCCTCACGGTTGATATATTGTATTTCGGGATGCAGCCCGCACATATATGCTGCAAATGACTTGTTGATCATCTCAAATCCGCCCGGCACATCGCGCAGAGCCTTTTCGATATGAATGAAGAGGGTATCACCCTTGATGTCGCCGATTGTGAAGGCAAGCAAGTTGCCTTGTGCATCGCGGAGGACGCCACCGGAGAGTACAGGGTCGGCATCGGCCATATATCCAAGCATCTCACGGTTGAGTTGTCGTTCGGTAGTGGCCATCGGTGTGTCATCACCTTCAGCATCAATCGCGTCCATAAATTGCAATGCCTCGGGCACATCATCGGGCGTCATGGGTGAGAATGTGTAGTCTGGATATGCAGCGAGAAACTGATTGACATGATTGCGCTTTTTCCCATATTTCTTACCTGACAGAGTCGACAGTGATGCAGCCGAGTAAAGATAATCGGCCCAATCAGGGAGTTCCTCAACCGATGAAGGCTGCAGATCCCGGAATTCATCGATGGCGTATTCAGGCACGGCACTGAATATCAAAGGTATCCCTTCGGCAATGCAATAGTCTTTAAGGATGGCCACACTCATCGACAATGGCATTTTGCCCACCGGCAATGAGAACGCCACCTTCGAGACATCGCTTTCGACCCGGCCTTTGATAAAAAGTGTATCATTCAGAATAGCAAATTCATAGTGAAAATAATCCACCCACATCAAGGTACCGCCATACGAGAAATCAGTGGTGCGTCCGGATTCTCTCTGCAGGAAACTCCATACCAATTGCATGTTGTCGGGGGTGATGCGTTTGAAATCGAGTTGGGCCGCCAGCGCCTTTTCTGCTTCCGAAGCAAAAGAATGTCGGTGCAAATCATTGCAAAATGTATAATAATCAGAGGCGGCAGCCGAGGCGATGGCCGGCGAACGCAGAATCATATGGTTGTTCATAGTGGGATACTTTATAAATTATATAATCAAAAATTGTGCCAGTCCACGGCTGCGTCATCCATGGCTTTATAGAGTGTAGCGAGTAGGTAACAGCGAGATAATTCAGCTGACATCTACGAGTCTCGCTTGCATTCAGCCCGGAGCTGGCATGTAAGTATCTTTTGAGGGATACTTACTTGGTTTCGACTATATAACATCTTGCAGGTGCCTGTGGTTTGAGGCTCAGCTCAATCATCCTGCCGGTAGGGTTGAGAGCCTCGAGATGGGAGAAGATAGTTGATGGTGACTCGCAGACGTCATGAGAGAGAAATGGCCTATAAAATCAAAAGGCCATCCTTCGCAGGATAGCCTTTTGGTGATCCGTGCAGGATTCAAACCTGCAACCTTCTGATCCGTAGTCAGATGCTCTATTCAATTGAGCTAACGAACCATTCCACTCTCGGGTTATCCCCGATTTGCGATTGCAAAATTAATATTTTTTCGGGACTCCACCAAATATTTCTCAACTTTTTTTCCAAAAATATTCTATTCCGCAGTCTCCGGCAAGTCCGGATATTGGCGCACGGTGCTTGCATATACTTACACGTATCGCTGTCGCGCTTACCCATTGCCTTGATATCCTTTCCGATATACGCTTTGCAACGCTCTCAAGCAAAAGACTCTCTATCCGCATTTCATCCCTGACCACATCATACACTTCAGCATACGATATTGTGGATTCAAGCCTCTCCTCTACAAATCCGGATGCATCGTAAGTGATTGAAACATTTACAGAAAACTCATTACCTACCATCCGCTCCTGCTCCAGAACTCCGATTTTTGAATAGAAACGCAGATCCTTGAGATTTATGCTGAATGTCTCCATCTATGTCTCAATTTACAGGCATCTTGTCAATACGTCTCTGATGTCTTCCACCCTCGAATGGCGCGGCCAGATATGCATCAACAATATTTTTAGCCATATATTCCGAAATGAAACGGGCAGGTAAAACCAAAAAATTAGCGTTGTTATGACGCTTGGCGAGATCCGCGAGGTCTTCCATCCACGCAAGACCTGCACGTATCCCCTGATGTTTGTTAAGAGTCATGCCTATACCGTTACCTGAACCGCATATGGCTATTCCGAACGCACACTCACCTTTCTCTACCGCTTCAGCTGCAGGATGAGCGAAATCCGCATAATCGCAGGATTCTTCACTATGTGTGCCGAAATCAACAGGCTCATAACCTTTCTCAGCCA
>OFGJ01000558.1_pt1 | contig 27803 bp, 23 predicted proteins | sample 1521731 | NCBI WGS metagenome assembly OFGJ01 (sample SAMEA3504126, study PRJEB24116) | mouse gut metagenome | biome: mouse gut; feature: mouse-associated habitat; material: faeces | place: Denmark | collected 2011 | reverse complement strand
ATTAATAAACTTATTTGTTATCAACGGATTAGCTATAAATTTAACGAAGTATTATTAATTACAGTATATCAGATACAAATAAAAACTTAATAAGGACAAAAAGAACAATTATCATATAAATTATAAGAAGAATCTTAATGATATTATTAAGTTTCATATATTTGATTTTGAATGATTATGACTCCAAAAATACGAAATAATGGGAATTTACGCAAAAAAATATTTAATTTTGTGGGAGTTATATGAAGAAAATGAACGACAATATACGACATATCGCGATTGTCAGCTCCACGCGTGCCGACTGGGGGCTGCTGTCGCCGGTGGCAAAGGCATTGCAACGCCGTGACGACGTGCGGCTCAGCATTGTCGCCACAAACATGCACCTTGACCCGTCGCGGGGCATGACTGTTGATGAGATACGCGCCGACGGATTCGAGCCCGCGGCTCTCGTGCCGATGACCTATGCTTCCGACAGCGAGATGGATACAGCCATAGCCATGGGTTCGCATCTTGCCGATATGGCGCGTACGCTCGCTGACGTAAAGCCCGACATACTGCTGCTGCTCGGCGACCGTTTCGAGATGCTTGCCGTGGCTTCGGCGGCCACAATGCTCCATATCCCGATTGCGCATATATCGGGTGGTGAAATCACTCAGGGCGCTGTTGACGACAACATAAGGCATGCCATAAGCAAACTGTCGTCGCTCCATTTTGCTACAACCGAGCGGCATCGCGAACGTCTGATTGCGATGGGCGAGCAGCCCGACCACGTGCTCAATACGGGCGCTTTGGGCGTGTGGAACATGACCCATGCCCCCGTCATGACTCGGGAGGATCTGGAGCGGTCGCTCGGGTTCGGCCTCGACGGACGCGTCCTGCTGGTGACATACCATCCGGCCACGAATGACACCGTGGAGCCGGCGGTAAGATTCGGCGCGTTGCTCGACGCCCTCGACCGCCATCCCGATTGCAGGGTAATAATTACATATCCCAACAACGACCCCAACAGCGCCGACATCATCGGCATGATAAAGGCTTATCAGCAACGGCGCGGCGACCAAGTGCTTGCCGTGCCGTCGCTCGGAGCGTTGCGCTACCGCTCGGCGCTCCACTATGTGAGCGCGGTTGTGGGCAACTCGTCGAGCGGAGTGGTTGAGGTGCCCTCGGCAGGAGTCCCCGTAGTTAATATAGGCATGCGCCAGCTTGGACGCACTGCTTCCGCAGCCGTGATACACTGCGGCGACGACGCGGAGTCAATCGATGCAGCCATCACGCGTGCACTGAGCCCCGAAGCGGCAGAAACAGCCCGGCGTACACCGAATCCCTACCGGCATGACGGTACGGTCGATATGATTGTCGACAAGCTGACCGGTTGCGACATATCGCAACTGTTACCCAAAAAATTCCATGATATCAAATAGCAAATAGCAATATGAACCCGTTGATAATAATACCGGCGCGCGGAGGGAGCAAAGGTATTCCCAAAAAGAATATCGTCCCGCTTAACGGATGCCCGCTGATTGACTATACCATAAAGGCCGCGCTTGAAATAGCGCCGGCCGAACGCATAATACTGTCGACCGACTCCGAAGAGATAGCCGCCGTGGCGCGTCGATGCGGTCTCGATGTGCCCTACATGCGCCCTGCCGAACTGGCTACCGACACCGCCGGCTCGCGCGAGGTAATCCTTGACGTGATGGACTGGGCCGACCGCCGTGGCATCCGCTATGATGCCGTACTGCTGTTGCAGCCTACATCGCCGCTACGCACCGCCGACGATATTGCCGGCGCGATGGCGCTATACACCGACGGCACCGACATGGTAGTAAGCGTCACCGAAGCACGTTCCAATCCCTACTACAACTGCTTCGAGACCGATGCCGACGGCTACCTGCACGTAAGCAAAGGCGACGGCCTCTACACCCGCCGCCAGGACGTCCCCCCGGCATACGAATACAACGGCGCCGTCTACGTAATCAACCCCGCCAGTATCCGCCGTCTCCCGATGGGCGCATTCCCCCGCCGCATCCCCTACGTGATGCCCCCCGCCCGCTCCATCGACATCGACGCCCCCGTCGACCTGATGATAGCATCACACCTCCTTAAAGAAAAAGAGAACGTCAGTTTCAATAATAAGGAGAAAAAATTGTAACTTTGCGGGATATGGAGATGTTTCAACGACATATTATATCTTCGACGGCTACTGTCAGGGATGCTATCGAGGGGCTGGACCGGCTGTCGGGCGATACTCGTACACTTATTGTGACCGATGGCGAGGACAGGCCGACAGGTACTGTGACCGACGGCGACATAAGGCGTGCGCTTATACGCGGTGTCGGTCTTGACGACAATGTGGGGGAGGCCATGAACCGGCCTTTCCGTTCTGTCACACGCGGCAATGTGGATATTGCTTTTATCAGGGATGCACGTAATGCCGGTATCGGATTGCTCCCGGTGATTGACGAGGCGGGAAAGCTTGTCAGAATCGTGGATTTACGCAAGGTCGACTCGCTTTTGCCTCTCAGCGCGCTTATCATGGCCGGCGGAAAAGGGGAGAGGTTGCGCCCGATGACATTGACCACACCCAAACCGCTTCTTACCATCGAGGGGAAGGCTATCATTGATTACAATATTGAGGCGCTTGCACGGGTCGGTGTCGACGAGGTGGCGGTCAGCACCGCCTATCTTGCCGAACAGCTCGACGAGCATTTCTCGAAGCCCGTTGCCGGTATCAGTGTTCGTACCGTAAGGGAGGAGAAGCCGCGCGGCACGATAGGCGCTCTCGCCGACGTACTGCCGATGCTGACCAACGATACCGTGCTCGTGATGAACTCCGACCTGCTTACCGATATAGCTCTCGACGAGATGTACATACGTCACCGTCAGGAGGAGGCCGACATAACTGTGGCCGCAATACCCTATACGGTGTCGGTGCCATACGCGATACTGTCGACCGAGGGGAGCCGGATAACGTCGTTGCGCGAAAAACCCACCTACTCGCTCTATGCCAACGGCGGCATATACATGATTTCGAGAAAAGCGGCGGCAATGGTACCTTCCGACCGTCGCTACGATGCCACCGACCTTATCGACGAAGCGTTGGCGCGCGGCCTGAAGGTGGTGTATTTCCCGATCAACGGCACGTGGATAGATGTCGGTACACCGGCCGATTTCCGCCATGCTGCCGACATTATGAAATATCACGGCGGAAAACATAGACCGACCGCCGATTGTTGATTTATATTGAGAGGATTCGGATGCCATGCAGGGCGTCGGTTATCTCCTCCCGATCCGTTACATTAAAAGAAAAGATATGCCCGAATCAAATTTTATTGATTATGTGAAGATATTGTGCCGCTCGGGCAAGGGCGGTGCAGGCTCACGCCATTTTTATCGTGCGAAATATGTGCCTAAGGGCGGTCCCGACGGCGGCGACGGCGGTCGCGGAGGCCACATCATACTCCGCGGTGACCGCAACATGTGGACACTGCTGCCGCTGCGTTACCGCCGCCATGTCTTTGCCGGCAACGGCGAGAGCGGTTCGGGCGGCCGCAGTTTCGGCAAGGACGGCGATGACGTCATAATCAATGTGCCGTGCGGCACGGTGGTATATGATGCCGATACCGGCGAATATCTGTGTGAGGTCACCGACGACGGCCAGGAGGTGAAACTGCTCCGCGGCGGCCGCGGCGGTCTCGGCAACTGGCACTTCAAGTCGGCCACCAACCGTACGCCGCGCTATGCGCAGCCCGGCGAACCGGCTATCGAGAAAAGCGTGGTGCTGGAACTGAAACTGCTCGCCGACGTCGGCCTGGTGGGATTCCCGAATGCCGGCAAGTCGACGCTGCTGTCGGCACTGTCGGAAGCGCGTCCGAAAATAGCCGACTATCCCTTTACCACGATGGAGCCGCAGCTCGGCATCGTCAGCTATCGCGGGGGCCGTTCGTTTGTCATGGCCGATATTCCCGGTATTATCGAGGGGGCGAGCGAGGGGCGCGGTCTCGGCCTGCGTTTCCTGCGCCATATTGAGCGCAACGCGGTGCTCCTGTTCATGGTGCCTGCCGATGCCGATGATATTGCCGCACAATATCAGATACTTGTCAATGAAGTGGAGCAGTTCAACCCGCAACTGGCCGACAAACCGAGAGTCCTGGCTGTGTCGAAGAGCGACATGCTTGACGATGAACTTATGGAGGAAATCGCGAAGACGCTTCCCGAAGGCATTCCGTCGGTGTTCATATCGGCAGTGACCGGTCAGGGGCTGACCGAACTCAAGGATATACTTTGGGCGGCTATTGTAGATGATCGCAACAGGATTGAGCCGCTGCCTATAACCCACCGTCCGCTCGATGTGCGCCACCGTGTGCAGGAAGAGGATGATTTCATATTCGAACCTACTCCTGTCGACGACGATGAATTTATCGAAGACGAGGACTGGGACGAAATCGGCTGGGAATACGGCGATGACATGACACCTGATTCTGACGATATGCCGGAGTCCGGTGAAGATACGGACACGAAATAGCCGATGGAGATATTGAGACTTGATGTCGGCACCGGCGCGACGGCTTTCAGCACGCTGCGTGGTGGTGAGACGTATGGCGGCGCGGAAGATGCGTATGCCGGATTCAATGTGTGCCATTATACCGGCGATGCCCCGGCGCACGTGGCGAATTGCCGCCGTGAGCTGGCTGCATATATCGGGACTGATGTGAATCGTCTCGTCATACCGCGTCAGACCCACTCGGTCAATGTCGCGGTGATAGGCGACAGGTTGCCTTGCCTCGAAGATGTTGATGCGCTCGTTACCACACGCGATGATGTTGCGCTTGTGGTCAATACCGCCGATTGCCTCCCCGTTGTATTCAATGACAGCCGTCGCGGAGTAATCGCAATCGCTCATGCCGGATGGCGCGGTCTATATGACGGCATATTGGCTGCGACTGTCATGGAGATGGCGCGTCTGGGCGCTGAGCCGCGGGATATACGCGTGGCAATAGGCCCATGCATCTGCGGCGCATGCTATGAGGTAGACGAGGCGTTTGCCAAGCGTTTTGACGCCCGATTTGGTGCCGCTGTACGCATAGCGGTTGCTCCCGGCCATAAGCCGCATGTCGATTTGCGCGCGGCTGCGATAACCGAACTCCAACGTTGCGGCATTGACACGACAGGAATTTCCGACAGCGGCGTCTGCAGCCGGTGCGACGAACGTCTGTTCTCGGCACGAAGACAGGGCGTGCGCTCCGGTCGCATAGCAACCGTGGTAAAACGTGTTGGCTGACATGAAGTTGGCCGCGCGTCACCGGCGCTAAAGCACACAGGAGATTAATATTCTTGAAAATATTTGAAAATATTTTTTGAAAGTGACTGAAAAAAAGTGGCAAAAAATTTGGAGTGTAAAAAATAATGCGTAACTTTGCAGCGCAATTCAGCAAACGAGGGCGCTTAGCTCAGCTGGTTCAGAGCATCTGCCTTACAAGCAGAGGGTCGGGGGTTCGAATCCCTCAGCGCCCACCAAAGAATTTTCCGATAGCTTGCACGCATTGCGTTGCAAGCTTTTTTATTTATTGCCGCGCCGACGCTTGCTATATGAAACGTAAGGGTATGAAAAAAGGGTAAGCTGACTACATCGCACCGCTACGACCCGATACCGTTGCTTCGATCAAGACCTGGCGGAATTCTCGGGGAGCTGGTCGTGTAGGACTTACCCGGCTGCAAAGTTACAACTTTTTTCTATTTCTCCAAAACCTAATGCCCTTTATGCCCAAAAAAGTGTCTAAAAAAAAGTGTGCCATCGTTGGATAGCACACCTTTGTGTATTGTTTGAATCTCCGGTTTGAGCCGCTGTCGGCTACCGGTTACTCTACGGTCCAGGTTTCGCCGGCGAGGATCATCGAACGCAGGGAGTCGAAGCCATGCGATGCACGTACTTCTTCAACCTGACGGTCAACCTCGTCATTGTAGGTCAGCGATTCAACGTCGCGGATCACACCGATTGCCAATGGCAGATCCGTGCCGTCCATCATTGCGAGCTGCTGGTGGAGGAAGTTGCTCTGGGTGTGGGCGTCATGCACCAGCACATCGTCCATCGTATATCCATCTTCTCCGATCGTGACTGCTTTGAGCAGGAATCCGTCCTGCACAAGACCCTTTTCGTTATCCTTGCCGAAAAGCATTTTCTGGCCATGAACCAGATGGATGGTGCGGTCGGCGCGGTATTCGCGGTCGGTGATGCGAGAGTGGATGCCGTTGTTGTAGATCACACAGTTCTGTAGGATCTCAACCACCGATGCTCCATGGTGGCGTGCGGTGGCAAGAAGCACTTCCTGTGAGATCTGAAGCTCAACGTCGATCGTGCGGCCGAAGAAATTACCCCTTGCACCGAACACGAGTTCGGCCGGGATGAACGGATCTTCGGTAGTGCCGTAGGGCGATGACTTGCTGACGAATCCGCGGTCGGAGGTCGGTGAATACTGACCCTTGGTCAGACCGTAGATCTTATTGTTGAAAAGCAGCATGTTGATGTCGATGTTGCGGCGCACGGCATGGATAAAATGGTTACCGCCGATGGCGAGGCCGTCGCCGTCGCCGGAGATCTGCCATACGGTCATTTCCGGATTGGCCACCTTGAAGCCTGTGGCTATGGCGGCTGCGCGGCCGTGGATGGTGTGGAAGCCGTAGGTGTTCATGTAGTAGGGCAGACGTGACGAACATCCGATGCCGGAGATCACGGCCGTTTTATGGGGTGGCACACCGAGGGCTGCCATGGCTTTATGCAGGGAGTTGAGGATGGCATGGTCGCCGCAGCCGGGACACCAGCGCACGGGCTGGTCGCTCTTGTAGTCGGCCGGGGTGAATGTTGTTGATGTTGCTTGGGTGTCCATGATTTATTCGTTATCCATGATTTTCAGGGTTGCGCTGACCACTTCTTCAACCAAGAATGGCTGACCCTGGATTTTGTTGATTCGTTTGATGTTGGCCGATGGGAACCGAGCCTGGAGATAGTCGGCGAACATGCCGGTGTTGAGCTCGGCCACGATGATGGTCTTGTAGCGTGAGAGCACTTCCTCTGTGTTGGCAGGTAGCGGCTTGATGTAGCGGAACTGGGTGAATGCCACTTTCCGTCCCTGGGCGTTGAGCTGTGCGGCGGCAGTGCGCAGATGGCCGTAGGTGCCACCCCATCCCAAAAGGAGGGTGTCGGCTTCCGGACAATCATAGATCACCTCAAGGCCGGGAATATCATTGGCAATGCGTTCTATCTTGGCCTGACGTGTGCGCACCATCTTTTCGTGGTTCACCGGATCAGTGGAGATAGCTCCTGTCTTGAAGTCCTTCTCCAGACCGCCCAGACGGTGCATGGCACCCTCGGTACCCGGAATGGCCCAGCGGCGCACGAGATTGTTGTCGTCGCGTTCGTATGGACGCCAGCCCCCCTCGCTGATACGTTCAGCCGACAGATAGGGCGGACGGATCTCGGGATATTCATCAGCGTCAGGTATACGCCATGCCGACGAACCGTTGCCTATGAAGGCGTCCGTCAGAAGGATCACCGGGGTCATGTGCTCGATGGCGATACGTGCCGCCTCAAAGGCCATGGTGAAGCAGTCGACAGGCGATGCCGGTGCGACGACTGCTACGGGCGATTCGCCGTTGCGGCCGTAGAGAGCCTGCATAAGGTCGGTCTGCTCGGTCTTGGTGGGGAGACCGGTGGAGGGACCGCCGCGCTGAACGTCGATAACCACCAGCGGAAGCTCGGCGATAACCGCCAGGCCGATACCCTCGCTCTTCAGTGCCAGACCGGGGCCTGACGTGGAGGTGACGGCCAGATCGCCGGCAAAGGAGGCTCCGATGGCGGAGCAGACTCCTGCGATCTCATCCTCCATCTGCACAGCCTTGACACCTAAGTCCTTGCGTTTTGCAAGTTCCTGAAGAATGTCGGTGGCAGGGGTGATGGGATAGCTGCCTAAGAACAACGGACGTCCGCTCTTCTCAGAGGCCATGATCAGACCCCATGCAGTGGCGGTATTGCCGTTGATATCGGTGTAGACACCCGGACGGGCCGGACGGCTTTCTATGCGATATGTCGAAACAGAAGCGTGGATATTGTGACCGTAGTCATATCCGGCATTGATCACCTTGGTATTAGCCTCAAGGATCGCAGGCTTACGGGCAAATTTCTTGCGGAGGAAGTGGAGTGCGCTTTCCAATGGGCGGTCAAACAGCCAGCACACAAGGCCAAGAGCAAAGAAATTGCGGCATTTGATGATCGACTTGTTGTCAAGTCCGCTGTCGGCAAGCGCGGCCTTGGTCATGGTGGTGATGGGCACATCGAGCACCTGGGCACGGATTCCGAGCTCACGGATCGGATCGTCGGTTGCATAGAGCGCTTTCTTGAGATCGGCCTCCTTGAAAGAGTCGATATCAATGATGATCACGCCGCCTTCCTTTACGTGGTGGACGTTCTGTTTGAGTGCCGCGGCATTCATTGCCACGAGAACATCACATTTGTCACCCGGAGTGTGGACATTCGTTCCTACGCTCACCTGAAAGCCCGACACACCGCCAAGCGAACCCTGCGGAGCGCGGATCTCGGCAGGATAGTCAGGGAACGTGGAGACCTCGTTGCCCAGGCCTGCGGAGACATTTGTAAAGATATTGCCCACGAGCTGCATGCCGTCGCCGGAGTCGCCGGAGAAGCGGACCACAACCTTTTCGAGGGTCTTCACGCTTGTTTCTGTTAACATTTCAAAAGAAATATGATTTGGTTTCTGAATATTTATGGTATTATTATCGGTAATCTTATATCATATACTTACCACGGGCAAAGATATTGAATAAAAATGAATTTGCAATATTTTTATTGCCTGTTTTTAGCCACTTTATTCCGCCCCTCCACCAAAAATCCCATCACTCGTCCGGCTCCTGCTCAGATGTAATGGCTGTTCAAGGTGTTAATGGTTACAGTCGGGACGATCAGATTGTTGCGCCTCACTTCCGGATAATCCTGAAATCATGCCCCACGGTCTCACCATGAACCAATCGGAATGGGAAAAAAGTGGGGTCTTTTGACTCATGGAACGGAGAGGATATATACTTGTCAGTGATGTCAAATATCGAATCGCCTTTTGTTAAAAATTTATATTCCAGGTCCAAAATCGCTTCACCATCCCGAGTCTCAAATGCAATGGTATCAATGAACGAACCATGCTCTCGGTTAAGACCGAACTCAATGTCTGGTCTTGCTATGATCGTATCACCATTCCGAAACCACTTTCCGGCTACATAATCTACATTCCGTCCACCCATCCATGGCTGAGACATAACAAATCCATGTTCTATATGATCAAATATCACATAGCCTCTGGGCATATAGGGTAGACTATCCGCAACATAGATGCTCATCGGGAAGTCATTGTAAATTCCTCTCTGTCCTGCCGTTGCTATAGATCCGGCGGCAATCATGGCTAAGGTAAATATAAGCGTGAATATGTAACTGGTTCTCATGATATTTTATTTCGCATAACAACCAAATTTGGGATATAACTTGTCAAGTTTCTTTGATCGGAGTTTGATATATTCCACACTCTCCATATACCGCATCCTTGTATCATTCTGAAATTCAAGTTTGTTGTCATCTCCAATAACATAGAAACTCCAATAGCTTGCTTCCGGTTCTTCGCGTTCATCTCTCCCATCATATTTAAAACTCTTGCTGTCTCCGACAGGATGGGTGTAATATTCTGTGAATTTTTTGTCAAGGAATAGTATGTAGTCGTCAACTATTGTATAGGAACATTTTGATTCAAGATCAAGTGGAACCTGATTGGTGCTCTCCAGATCAAATATAACAATAGTATTGCTTGGATACCCATCAATAACATCATTCAACATTCTGACATAAAAATCATATTCAGAGGATTTTCTATCCCATTTGATTGCTTGCGGCAATATGCTGTTACGCAACAGGTCTAAAACATACTCATTATTTATTTCAACGTGGTTTAACTCCTTTTCGCCACAATATTCACTGCTGTCAACGGCACATGATTCATCGTTATCTTTAACAGTAGATTCTCTATTATCATTTGCACATGAATAATTCACGAAGAAAACCGATAATAAGATGGCCCAAAATTTAGTACAATCCATAACTGATTTTATTATTTTTCAAAGATGCAACCATTCCCAAGCATTAAAAGTGTCTGCCGGATTAATGAGATTATAGTGTAGGCCCTTTAAATTCCAACAAACGCTCAAACTATAGATTCCTTTTTTATGGTCTAATCTTATTGTTGTCCCATTTAGGGTGATAGCCCCTAACAGACATGATGGCATAATTTCTTCTCCATATAATTCCTGATGCATGTCCCTTAGAGCGAGATAAGATCTTTCGCCGATCTTGATTTTTGGAGCAGGATTGCTTGGGGCATCCTCATTTTCTGGACAATAAGAAACTATCTTGTAATTTTTACCATTCTCATCCTCAACGTAAATTTCATAATATTCGTTATTACGGACAATCTCTTTCACCAGATAAAACTCTCCTGAAATATAATCCTTTTCGTCTCTGGCGACCATTTCCAATGCACAAAGCCCCCAGATACTCAGTAATAATATTGTTACTATAGTTCTCATCTACTCTTTCTTGGTGCTAAGTTAATAGTTTTCATAATCATTCGGTCTCCAATCATATCATACATGATTATTTCGTACTGACAGGTATTTTTTTAGTTTTTCAAGACTCGCAGATTGTGCCGCGTCCGGCTTCACTCGCCCAGCCGGCCTTCATCCGCCTTGTCGGGGTAACGGTTCTCCGAACCGTCTACCGCTCCACGCTCCGACCGCCTCTGTCACATCTTCTCATTCGCCACCGATCCACACCAGTTTGATCTCGTCGCCCGATATATCCAGTTCCCAGACATCCCCGGCAACTCCTTGTCCCCGTAAAATTCCTGCCGCACCCAGTTGCTCTTTTGTATAGATCTTATCAAGCATAACCATTTTGTCAGTCCGTCGCAATAAACGATCCACCACATATTCACTTAGATGGAAACTATAGTCTCCCTTAACATTGAATATTATTCTTGTAGGATAGCCATCTAAAAATGCAACTCCGTCACAATCTTCATAATAACCTACATATGGATATTTAAATGGTTCGATGAACACATTTGTAGAATCCCGAGAATAGATCATTATAAAGAAACCTGGATCATTATTTAACCATTTTGTTGAATTTATAAAATCTTTCAGATATTGGCAGAATGCCGAATCCACAATCTCATACAGCGGCATTTCAACAGACTGATCTTTCTGCTTTGACAACGGTATCAGATTCTCCTTTGGAATTGAGTCGATCGGCAGAACAATTTTTTTGCTCCCACACGACATCATTGTCAAAAACATCCCCAATATCGCAATTGCGCAGATGAACTTATGGTTCTCTTTTCTTTGGTGGCTCATCCTCATATATTCAATTTATTTTCATGTGATAGAGATATCAGTGGATCATCAAATACATTCAATAGCTGATAAACTCACTGATTACATCCTGTATATAACGATCCTTATAGTACTTGAAATATCCGCGTTCTATGTAATCACATGTAATCCATATCATTTCCACTAATTTGGGAGACTTACGGAATATTTGTATCAGCCCAACAACGGGATCGGCAGCATAAACCCATTCAAGCCCTCCGTTAATTTTGTAGTGGGCGACAAGAGCCGGTGATGTCGTATCATAATAAAGCGTCTCCTTGTATTGCAATTGTTGTAGCGCACTCATGATTTTGCGTATCGTCTCAGAATTGTTGATTTCACTACGGGTCAGAACTGATGATATGGTTTGAGTTGACAATGCGAAATCGCCTCGCGGTAGCCCATCTTTAAAGTTATCTTGTGTAATCTGAGTTATTACGATTTTGTCAATACCACTGATGTCTAACTTCTTTGGCACTTTTATTTCTCTGGCCTCCCGTTTGGGCATGGTTTGCATTAATGATAATAGATACCCGTTCAGATCATACGTCATTTTATAGCTTTTATGTCCATAGTCCACGCTTCCATATCCGAACCATATCATCTCCGGTAACCGTCCATCAGTATAGAATATTGTTGCGTAACCATCATAATCACCATGTGGTTCCGGCACCAAGTAAACCCCATTGGGTCTCAGTGGATTAAAAAAGGTGGATATAGCGGTGAATGGTGACACATAATCACCTCCGGTAAACTTCAATGTGTCGATAGCATATATAAAATCGTCTATATCTTTCACATCTTCAATTATCACTGACTCTTTCCTCATCAGGTTTGATGCTTGCTCTCTTGAAAGCTCCCCATCGAAAACAATGCCCCTGTATCCCAATTCAATCCTGTCGATATATTCTGTTGGATTTTGGGGGCTTTGTGCAACCCCGTAAACTATTCCTTGCAGGAATAGAAATATCATAGATAATTTGAATATACGTTGTCTTGTTCTCATCGCGTTCCGTGTATTGCCACCCTTATCCGCAAATATAGCACATCCTCCACCCCTTTTCCAAATCTCTCCCCAACTTTTTTCCTCTATTCTCTCCCCACCTTTCATACCTCCACAGGTAGGGACTGCGGTCCGGCTTCACTCGCCCAGCCGGCCTTCATCCACCTTGTCGGGGTAACGGTTCTCCGAACCGTCTACCGCCCCACTCTCCAACTCCACAAAGAAGTATTTGCGTATCATTTATTTATGTCACACATCCGAGCCATTACTTGTTTCGTCTTGTTGATTGTATTATATCTCTCACTTTTGCTTCGAGAATATTCATTCGAGTTTTGAATCCTTCTGATGAAATCGTTTCGTCGAACAGACTTCCGGGAAAGTTTATCCTGATGTTGTCGCTTTCCGATCCTTTATCAGCTGAGAACTCGATATTATTATATCTCATAAAGTCCAGAAGTGTCTGTTGATCAACCTCATTGAGCGGCGAGTTCCCCTCAATGGTCTTGATCGCATTTACATATCCATCATCGTCAATCGACAAGACCATCTCAAATTTAAAATCATCCAGCCATCGGTTCACTCTATAATCTCCGAAAGCGTATATCATCGACAATAATAGCCTCGCTTCATTTGTGTTCCCTTGTTGCTGATAGTTTAGATTCAGGCAGTATAAATCAGTAGGATAAACGCTGAAGTCCTCTACGATTTGCTGGATGCTCTCTTCTGTAATCAGTATGGCGTCCGATTTCAGATGGAATGATGGCAGTAGAGAGCAGCTTATGTTTACGTCTATCCCATCTTTATTTTGGGAATAAAACCGATCAACAATGGGTTCAATAGAATCCATATTCCATGGAAATTCTTCAGTGTGAGCTTTTGTAATGATAGCCTTATTTTCAATGAAAGTTTGTTCCAGATGTTTCAATTCGTCTGGGTTCAGTTTATAGGAAGGGAAGTTCAAGGCATTGCGATCAATATCTCGTGAGATTATACGAAATGATTTAAGCTGGCGGATATGCCCCATGGAATCTAACGCCGCCGATATCTCTATGATCGGCTTTTCCCATATTATCCTTGTCAAAGAATCTGTACCCCATTCTTTTTCAAGAATTCTGATGATCTGGCAGTCGTTCCGCCAAAATGCCCAGTTTTCACTAAAACTTAGATTTAAGGCTCGGCTTGATAAAGAAACTGTTGCCAGAATCATCAATATTACAATATATGGTAACTTATCATATATTCTTATCGTATAGCGGTTTGAAGGTAATTGTTTTAGTCTCGTCATGATAAAAAATAGATCGGTAATGTTTAATGAATCCTCGTGCTTGTTTGAACCCTTAGGCGTTCGTGCAGCCGGATAATATTTCTTGCTTTTCGTAATGCGTTTCCCATTCGATAGAAATCAGCTTTCAACTTTGATCCTTCATGAAAATCATCTGTAAGCTGATAAATACCTGGGAAATCAACCTGTATTTCCTTTGTATTTGCTCTTGGAGCAAGCATTCTGACATTGCTTAGTCTCATGAACTCGGCAAGAGTTCTTAACATAGAGTCGTCTAACGGACTGTTGCCACTTTTATTAGCTATGGTTTCGACTCTCCCGTCATTATTTACACCAATGTTTATTGCGAATTTATGTTCAATAAGCCAATTCCCCATATTCCTACCGCCAAAAACATATAACATCGAAAATAATAACTGGGCCGTGTTGTAATCTTCTTCGGTAGGAACGATATCCGCACTTAATTTTTCAAAATTCTGGTTATCTGTAAGAATATATTCCTCAGGCATAAAACCATGTATTGAATCAAGTTTCTGTGAGATAAAGTTGGCAGGATTCCATAAAGGATCGTCCACCTTTATTTCCATCCAGAATGGTGATGGCCAATTTACAGTCATCTCCCAAACACCACCACCTTTAAACCACCTCTCTGCGCTCTGCACTACACTTTCTTTTGTCTTCTTTAGATATGGGTTTGTCTCCTCCGGAAATGTAAAAGGCACATCATTGTCAATTAAATATTTTTGCAGTTTTACACGGATAGAATCATCAACGGCCATTCTGGAGCGTTCACTCTTGTTATTCCGCTCACGTCTGATCAGATATTTCAGCTGTTTTAAATGACCATGTGAATCAAATTGCCCGACAAAAGCCCAATCCCGTCGTTCTTTAAGATCGTTTATCAGTGTGTCCTTACCAAAGCAATCTGCCAATGCGCGTCCAAACATCACGCTATTCCTCCAGTTTCCCCACGTTTCACTGTCAAAACTGAGATTAATGTACGCTGATATGCTTAGATGCGCAACAAGTAGCGTTAATATAACAGTAGCAAGCCTTCTCATTTTAAGAATGTTAGTCAAACCGTATCAGGCTGTCACCCCTTATCCGCAAATATAGCACATCCTCCACCCCTTTTCCAAATCTCGCCCCAACTTTTTCCCATCCCTACCGAGTTGCATCGGGACTGCATCTTGATCCTACGAGCTACATCCCGGCAATTTCAATGCCGGCTACCAAACATATTTTCAGCCACCTTGTCGGGGTAGGGTAGCAGGAACAGAATGCCAATAGACTCAGGATTAATTTTAGGCACTTAATGCTTATGGGTGAAATTATCATACATTTTCTTTGCATAATCTGTAACTGCAGTCCTGGGTGGTTGTCAGCGGTTGAAGCGGAGGGCGTGGGCTGCTGGGACTGAGAAGGTGACGCCGTGGCGGTAGACGATCTGGCCGTTGACCATTGTCAGGTCAACCTTATTGCCTACGGTCAGACCGGCAAGCGGTGTCCAGCCGCAGCGTGATATGGCCCATTGATCGGTGATGGTGTACGGCTCGCATTCGTTGTCCACGAGGGTCAGGTCGGCGTAATACCCTTCGCGTATGTAGCCACGGCGGTCTATGCCATAGATGTCTGCCGGAGCATGACACATTTTCTGTACAATCTGCGGTATTGAGAAGATCCCTTCGTCGGCCATCTGGAGCATCAGGGTCAATGAGAATTGGATCAGCGGCATTCCGGAAGCGGCGGTCAGTGCCGTGCCCGTTTTTTCGTGGGGGAGATGGGGTGCATGATCGGTGGCTATTGTGTCAATGCGTCCGTCCTCAACGGCTTGACGCAACGCGTCGCGGTCGGCAGCACGTTTGATGGCAGGATTGCACTTGATCCGTGAGCCGAGCATCGGGTATTGTTCGTCGCAGAAAGCGAGATATTGCGGACATGTCTCGGCTGTGATCAGCTTGCCATCGGTAGGGCCGGGCTGCAAAAGTTCAAGCTCGTCGGCGGTGGAGACGTGCAGCAGGTGCAGACGATGGGAGTGGGCGCGTGCCATCTCTACAATCCGGCGTGAGGCCGCGATACATACGGAATGGTCGCGCAACACCGGATGGAAGTCGATCGGCAGATCCTCGCCATAACGTGCTATTATGGCCTCACGGCGTTTCTGCAACAGCGTCTCGTCCTCGGCATGGACGGCGATCAGAGCCGGAACATTTGTGAAGATACGCTCCATAGCCGCTGGATCGGACACGAGCATATTGCCTGTCGACGACCCCATGAACAGTTTTACGCCGGCCACGCGTGTATAGTCGGCCGATGCAAGTTCATCGAGATTGGAATCGGTGGCACCGATAAAGAATCCATAGTTGGCTACTGAAACCTCAGCCGCACGCCTGATTTTATCCTCCACGGCTGCCATGCTGACCGTCGGCGGTTTGGTGTTGGGCATGTCGATGAACGAGGTCACGCCACCGGCAACGGCGGCGCGGCTTTCTGTAGCCATATCGGCCTTATGTGTCAGACCCGGGTCGCGGAAATGCACGTGGGTGTCTATCACCCCGGGCAGCAGCAGTCGCCCATTCCCTTCTATGATTGTGGCGCATCCTGTCAGCTCGGCTTCGGGATCTCCTTTGCCCACCTGGGCTATCATTTCGTCGCACACCACTACATAGCCGCGGAACGACTGCATTTCATTGACTATATAAACATCGCGGATCAGTGTCGATCTGCTGAGGTCGATTTCCTGTTTCATTGTGGTCGGGGATATTTGCGGAAGAAACTGTTCCATTTAAGACGTATCACTCCAAACACGGCCTCGCCGAAAATGCCGCCCGACATCTTGCTTGTGCCGTTCTCGCGGTTGACAAAGATAATGGGCACCTCTTTGACTGTGAAGCCACATTGGAGCGTGGTGAATTTCATCTCTATCTGGAATGCGTAGCCTTTGAACTTGATCTTGTCGAGTTCGATGGTCTGGAGCACCCGGCGGCGGTAGCAGGCGAACCCGGCTGTTGTGTCGCGGATTTTCATGCGTGTGACCATCCGCACGTAGGCCGATGCGTAGTACGACATCAGCACGCGCCCCATGGGCCAGTTGACAACGTTGACCCCCGTCAGATAGCGCGACCCTACAGCCATGTCCGCGCCCTCCTGCGAGCATGCATGGTAGAGCCGCATCAGGTCATCGGGCTTGTGTGAGAAGTCGGCATCCATCTCGAAGATATATTCGTAGCCGGGACGTTGGAGCGCCCACTTGAATCCTGCTATATAGGCGGTGCCGAGACCAAGTTTGCCCTGACGCTCCACCATGTGGACGCGGCCGGTATATTCTGTCATTTTCCGGCGTACGATATCAGCGGTGCCGTCGGGCGATCCGTCGTCGATGATCAGCACATCCATTTCGTGCGGCTGACCCATCACGGCATCAATGATGGCCGATATGTTCTCTTTTTCGTTGTAGGTCGGGATGATGACCACGCAATCTGATGTCTGCTTCATTTCTGGATGATCGCTGTTTTATGGGGGGATTAGAATTTATATGTCGCGCCGAAAAGACCGGTGATGCCCTGTGCCGGCATGCCACCGATAAGCATGTGATGGCGGTTCATGAGGTTCTCGCCGCGCAGGAACACGCTCCATTGTGAGGTGAGGCGGTAGAGTGCGCCGGCCGACAGATTGTTGACCGATCCGAGGCTACGCATGCCGGAGATGGTGGTAGGGAGCGGACTGGTGCCGTCAGAGATCTCGCAGCTTGAATAGACTGCGCGGTTGCCACGGTATTCCCAGCCGAGTTCTATGTCGAGCGGCTTGATCGGGGTCACTTTGAGCGATGCTTCGACCACGGTCTTGGCTCGGTCGCGCCAGAGATAGTAGCCGCGGTCCTTTTTCTGCGGTGCCATCTCGAAAGATGCCTTGAAGTCAACGATATTGCGGTAGTTGTAGCCCAGTGCGCCATGCAGCCTGTAGCCCTTTATGTCCTGAACGGCAAACGAGGTAAGCTGATGGTTGTCGTCGCCCGATGCTGTGATTACGGAATTCATTGTCGGCATAACCCAGTCGTTGGCAATAGCGTATGAGGCCGCGATTTCGGCATAGAATCCATGCCATGAGCCTACTGTCACGCCAACCTCGCCCTCAACCGGGATCTCCGAGTTGCGGAACGATTGGTAGGGCATCGCATAAGGTGTCACGTCGTAGAGCGATCCCAAGGTGTTCTGCCATGTTCCGCCGGTAGCTTTGACATAGACTTTCACGAAATCCGATGGTATCCACGTGGCTTGTGCTTTCGGAGCAATGTGGAATGTCTTCCCGGAGTTGAATGTGAGGTCGATCTGCGCCCCAAGATCCAGTTTCAGTTGGGCTATGTCGAAGCGGTAGAACGGATTGAGCGACAGTGTAGTCGGATGGTTTTTGACGGTCGGGGTCAGAGCTATGTCGCTTGTGGGGGCAAACGAGTGGTTGTAGGCCATATCGTAGGAGTTGTGGCTCAGCGACAGCTCTATTCCGGCAGATGATGCGCCGGCGAATTTGCCATAGAAAAATCCGCTGAATTTGAACCGGTTCTCGCGCATCGGGCTGATGTCGGTTGATGTCTGGCCAAGTGCGTCGATGGCGTAATATCCCTGATGGTCAACGTAGGCAAATCGGCCGTATTCGGCTCCGAGTCCATAGTGGAAATCGCCATGGCTTAGATTCCAGCTCAAGGCCGCGTTGAACCGATGGATGTTCTGATGGAGGATCTGAGGCAGCGCCGGGGTGTTGTAACGGGCGAATGTATAGTCAATCCCGGCGTCGATAAACGACTCGCGACCTACTGCCTGATGCAGGTTGGCTCCGATGGTGGCTGTCTGCCGGCGGACGTATGTCTTTCTGTCACCGTCGAGAGTGGAGATCGGCATCATAGTGCCTTTGTAGGCTGTCCCGTCATATTGCATCCATGCGTTCAGACGGGTATGGTCGGTATCGAGAAACTTATAGCCTGCCGATGCTCCGAGGTTGAATTTCGGCATGAAACCTAAAGCCGCATATCCGCGGTAGGGCGACGTGTAGATGGTGTCGCCGTATGCTGCAGGTTGCAGGGTCGTGATCGAGCCCGGCACACCGACGCGCACGTCGGCTGCGCTGTAGGGGATCCTTGAGGCGTTTTCAGTCGGTAGGGTTATGGTAGGAGTCATGGAGATCTTGTTGATCTCGCGAAGTTGCGGTGTCTCTTTGTAGCGCACCTCCACTTCTGTGTGGAGATCCTGTGCCGACGCTGTCAGGGCGGTTGCCGCCAGTGCCGTTGCTATAGCTATGTTTCTGACTGTGTTGATCATTGCAGAAAGGATGTTATTGTTTGAGTCGTGAGTCGATCATGTCGAAAATATCGGGATCGGTGTCGGGATAATTCGATTTCAGTGCCTTGAGATACTCGTCGGCCTCGAAGGTCTTGCCCTGACGGCGGAGAATGTCGCTGTAGGCTATGAAGCCACGGGCATACCAGTAGTTGTGGGGCGATCCGGTGTCAATGAAGTCGTTGGCCATCTTTTCGGCACGGCTGTCATTGCCTGCCGCTGCCAGTGATTCGATCATGTAGACGGCACTCTTGGAGCCGGTCAGGGTCGACGGGTCTTTTGCCAGCGGTGTCCAGAGCTCATAAGCTTCGTCGTGACGGCCGAGACGGTCGAGAGCCACAGCACGTGAGAACCGGATCTGGTCGGCCTCGGCGTTGACTGCCGACGATGACAGGAGCTGTTCGGTGGCCTCCAGGACATCATCGTAGCGGTTGAGATCAATGGCGGTCTGCATGATTCCTGTACGGGCATCGCGAAGCATTTCCGGTGTCGAGGCCTTGGCCGCGAGCTTTCTGTAGGAGGTGAGAGCCAGCTCCCCTTTGCCGAGAGCGGCCTCGCCGTCGGCCTTGATCAGCAGGGCGTCCTCTGCCTCAGATGCGTCGGGATATTCGGTCACGATGCGTGTGGCATAGGCAACCGCCGTCTCCTGATTCCCTTTCTGCGAGGCTTCGTCGGCCAGATAGAGCAAGGCTTTCGGGGTGTTGGCTCCGCCGGGGAACTGCTTGATATAGTCTTCAAGACGGGATGCATCCTGACGTGAGAGGTAGCGTTCCTCTGCTGTCTCAAAGGCTGTCGATTCAAGCTGCGAGATCTCGATCTTGGGCGCGTCGGGCACGGAGTTGACAAACATTACGTACTCCGGCAGGCGGCCTTCCTCTGCGTATATGTTCTTGAGGTCGTCGATAGCCACGCGTGCCTCCTGGCTGGTCGGGTAGTTCTCAACCACGCTGCGGTAGGCTTCGATCGCACCGTCGCGGTTGCCGTTGTTGAGTAGTGTTACGGCCAGCGTGAGCGATGCCTGGCGACCCTGGGCTGTCGAGGGATACGATTCCACAACCTGACGCAGGGCTTCAACGGCTTCTGTCGGGCGTTTCATCACGTTGTAGGTCTCTGCTTTCGCGAGCAACGCGTCGGGTGCGAGAGCCGACGACGGGAATTTGTCGAGCATCTGTTCCAGAAGGTTCAGACGGGTGTTGTAGTCGCGGCTCAGCCCGGCCATTTCGGCGCGTTGGAACAGGGCATAATCGCCGGCCTGTGGATAAGTGTCGTAGGCCTGTTCGTAATATTTTGCAGCTTCAGGGAAGTTGCGCTGGCAGTAGAGGCAGTCGGCTGCGCGGTTGAGCGCATCGGCGCGTGTGGCACGGCTCGCCTGAGTGCTTGCCGCAACCTCGGTGAAGTCTTTGAAGGCGTCAGCGTAATTCTTCTGGCGCAGACGGGCATATCCTAAGTTGTAACGGGCCTGTAGACGGTTTGGATCTGTGGTCGGCGCCGATTGCAGATATGCGAGATAGCCGTTGGCGGCGTCCTCGTAATTGTCGAGATCAAAGTAGCAGTTGGCAGCCCACAGACGGCATTGGCGCGTCACGTCGCTGTTGCCTGAGCGCAGCGAGGCTCCTTCATTGAAATATTCAAGAGCTTTGGCTGTCTCTCCGTTCTGGTAGAGACGCGATCCGAGCATCAGAAGCGCTTTCTGCTTGGCACGGAGCATTTTGTCCGACGGACGTGGAATGTCGTTTATTATCCGCAGGGCATTGTCGTAGTCATTGTCGGTCAGGTAACCGCCCACAAGTCCTTCACGGACATTGTCGGCATAGACAGAGCGTGGCCACCGCTTGAGGAAGCTCTCCATCGTCTCCACGGTTTTGCCGAACGGGATGCGTCCGCCATCGCGTCGGGCGGCGATGTAGTTGTAGGTCGCAGCCTCAGTGATTCGGTCGTCGAACGACATGCGCGACGCTTTCTCGAAAGCGAGCATCGCGGCATCGGTCTGACCTGTGGCCACATACGATTGTCCGAGGTAGAGATATGCGCTCTGGCCTGTGATATCTGTGTCGCCGGTAGCCATCTGGAGCATCGGGATTGCCGATGTGTAGTTGCCGGTCTCATATTCGCTGACACCGAGCATGTAGTAGGCCGTCGGGCGAACGTTGTCCGAGGTGGCGACATAGGTTTTCAGATACGGGATAGCGTTGGCGGTTTGTCCGAGATTGTAGAGCGATTCGCCGGCTATGCGGTTGAGCTCGGGGGCAAATTCCGGCACGGCGTTCTGTGCCAGAAGTGATTGCGCTTCAGACAGGGCTTTGGTGTAGTTCCCGTCGAGGAAGTCGAGCTGGCAGATGTAGTAGAGGGCTGCCTGACCCGGTTCGCGGTTGGTATCGACCTGGCTGAACAGCTCACGGGCTTTGGTGTAGTCTTGCCGGGAGTAGGCGATATATGCTTTGTAGAAACGGGCTGCATTGCCGTAGGTCTTGGTGTCGGCAAGCTGATCGAAGAGTCTGAGGGCATTGTCGTTCTCGCCGAGCATCATGTAGGAGTAGGCGAGGCGGTAGCGCAGATCCTCGGCGCGGTCGAGAGTCAGAGCGTCGGGATTGACGGTGAGGTAGGTGTGGATGGCATCGCCGTAGTTGCCACGGGTGAAATAATAGTCGCCGATGGCGGTTGTCACCTCCTGTGTGCGCGGCGATTCGGGGAAGCGCATCAGGAACGCGTTCATCAGGTCGAGTGCCTCGTCGTCGCCACTGTAGAGGGTAGCCATGGCTACATAATACAGCGCGTCCTGCTGCTCGGCCGCATTCGGGTCGAGATGGCGCAGCTGGAGCATCTGGTCGAGGCATCCGTTGTAGTTCTTGTCGGCATACATAGCCACACCCCGTTCGAAGTATGACCGGGCGTCGGCGCCATTGATGGCGGCCGTCGTTCCGAGCGGCCCGGCCGCGGCTGATGCGGCCATGGCACTGAGTATAATCAGACGTTTCATCGTTGTTTTTATCAGACTCTTTATTGAATTCTTGCAAAGATACAATGCTTTTCCCGATATATGTGTAGAAACTGCGCTTTTTCTTCCCGTTCTGAGTTGAAAAATTTGCTATCTTTGCAAAAACTTATCAGAATATCAAGTTATGAAACCGATAATATATCAGCTTCTTCCGAGATTGTTTTCCAATCTGAATCCCGATTGCCTGCCTAACGGAACCATTGAGCAGAACGGATCGGGAAAGCTCAACGATCTGACTCCCAAAGTGCTCCGCCAGATCCGGGATCTTGGCACGACCCACGTGTGGCTGACGGGCGTCATCGAGCATGCTCAGAAAACGGACTATTCGTCGTTCGGCATCAGGCCCGACAATCCTCACGTTGTGAAAGGACAGGCCGGATCTCCCTATGCCATAAAGGATTACTATGATATTGATCCTGATATAGCTGTCGATGTGCCGAACCGTATGAAGGAATTCGAGGACACCGTGGAGCGTATCCATAAATCGGGAATGAAGGTGATAATTGATTTCGTGCCGAACCACGTGGCGCGTTGCTACCATTCCGATGCGCGTCCCGATGGTGCTCCCGAGGATTTCGGTGCTATGGACGACACCACGAAATTCTTCTCGCCGCAAAACAATTTCTATTATATCCCGAACCAACGGTTCTCCCCTTCGGTCGACCTTGGCAGCGGCGATGGTGAATATGTGGAGTTTCCGGCAAAAGCCACCGGTAATGATTGCTTTACGGCATTCCCAGGTGTTTGTGACTGGTATGAGACGGTCAAACTGAACTATGGCGTTGACTATGGCGACGGCACATGTCATTTCGTGCCTGTGCCCGACACGTGGATGAAGATGCTCCACATCCTGCTTTATTGGGCTGCCAAGGGTGTCGACGGATTCCGCTGCGACATGGCCCACATGGTGCCTATCGACTTCTGGCATTGGGCGATCCGTCAGGTCAAGGCGCAATACCCCGACGTGATCTTCATAGCTGAGATCTACGACGTCAACCTCTACTGGCCGTATATCCATCAGGGTGGGTTCGACTATCTCTACGATAAGGTCAATCTCTACGATACGCTCCGGGCTATCCAGACCTCCAATTGCTCAGCCGCACGTCTGACCGACTGCTGGCAGCGTCTCGGAGACATGGGTCCCCACATGCTCAATTTTCTCGAGAACCACGATGAGCAGCGTTTTGCATCGCAACAATATGCCGGCGATGCCTCGCTGGTGATCCCGTCGCTTGTTGTGGCATCGACACTCGGCACAGGAGCCATGATGGTCTATGCCGGTCAGGAACTGGGGGAAAAGGGAGCGGATGCGGAAGGTTTCAGCGGTGCCGACGGGCGTACCACGATTTTCGACTACTGGAGCATCCCGACTTTGCGTCGATGGCTTGCCGGCGGCACTCCTGATCTGAGGAATCTGACAGCCGAGGAGCGAGCCTTGCGCCGCATCTACAAACGGGTGCTGAACATTGCGGCAACCGAACCGGCTATCACCGAGGGCGTGATGTTCGACCTGATGTATGTCAATCTTAGCAATCCGGCCTTAGATCCCCACCGCCAGTTCGCCTATCTGCGGCATAAGGATGACGAAACCATAATGATCATAGTCAATTTCGGTGACCGTCAAGCCGATGTCGCCGTCAACATTCCCGATCATGCCTTTGATTTCCTCGAACTTGCCGAGGGAAGCTATGATGCCGTGGAATTGCTGTCGGAAAATACCGGCACCATAGATCTTCAGCGCGGTACCCCCTTCACCGCCACCGTTCCGGCCCACGGCGCGATCCTATGCAAACTGACCCCAAGGAAGTAAATTATAGTTCCTCAGGGAATTTGCGGTAGTATTCCTCAAGAATCTGGCGGATGTTGAAGTAATATCCGCCGGCGTTGCTGCCCGAGGGATCTTTGACGGTCAGATACTCATAGCACGGCTCGTAGAACAGATGGTTGGTGATGGTGTAGCCCATTGAGTTCAGCAGCATGTATTCGTGTTGCGGCTCGATTACATACCATGCGTTGTCCTCGTCGAGGCCGGTTCCTGTGGAGACTATGGCCATAAGGATATAGTTGAGCTTGTACTGCCAGATCTTGGCCAGTGTCTCATGGCGGCGCTGCTTGAGGGCGGCGATCAGAACTGCCATCTGTTGCAGATCGAGAGGGTTGTCCTCAAGGGCAAGGTTGGCCAGACGGATCACCTCGTCACATTCCTCATTGGTGAGACGCGCTTTCTGGATGTCAATTGCCGAGGCATTGCTGACAGAGGGGGAGCGATAGGGGTTATAGTCCTCCTGCATGGCATATCCGAGGTAGAGATAGCGGTACTTGTCGAGCTTCATGATGGTGTCGTTCTGCTGGAACTCCTTCATTAGCCGGGGATAATAGTAGACGGAGTTCCGGTCGTTGATCTCCGTGCGTATCTTCTCGAAATCCGGTTTTTCGCGGCGGATCTTGTCATAGTTTGTCTGAGCGGAAGCTGTCAGTGAGAGTGTCAGAAGTGATATTGCAAGAAAAATGTATCTGGTCATCGTTGGATCAATGGATTAGTTGAACAATGGATAGAGCGGCCAAGGCGCATGCGCATGCCGTGACCACTGTCGGCAGGCCTTTGGCGCAGGCATATTTGAAAAATTTTTTCGACGGGAAGCCAAGAATGGCTCCGGCCGGAGTGCGGCTGTGAACTATAAGCCCGAAAGCTGTCCCTATCAGTGCGCCAAGGATCATGCCGGCGTTGGCGTAGGGGAGCAGCATCCCTACGAATGCTCCTGCAAATGCTCCGGTGGTCATGAATGCTACGCCGTTGCGGCTTGTGGCAACAATCGCCGGAAGAAGTGTGGTGATCGCCACGGCGATGATGGCTGCAACGCCCCAGAATGCTACCGTGGGCCATCCGGGTGCATCTTCAATGGCCACCATCAGTATTGCCAGTGCTAACCATGCCACGGCCGGAGCAAATCTCATGGCACGGTAGGCCATGACGGCTGCCGCCACTATGGCTGCCACACTGAAGATTATGCAGATGATGGTCAGTATTCCCATGTCAGTAGGTTTTCTTATATAAACGTTTGATCATCCGTTTGGTTGCCCGTCGGATTGCTTGGGACGGATAGCCTCGGGGTATGATATGCGTGCATGGTACATGGTTGAGAGCGACGATATGAACGATTTCTTTATCTCGGTGATGTCGCGGAATGAGATCGGGGAATCGTTGTGCAGCCCCTCGGCCACCTGTGAGTCTATTATCTTGTTGACAAGCGATTCGATGGTTTCGGGCGAATGATCCTTCAGCGAGCGCGATGCTGCTTCAACGGAGTCGGCCATCATGAGGATCGACGATTCAAGCGATTGCGGATTCGGCCCCGGATATGTGAACGGCTTGGGGTCGACATCCTCGTCGGGGTGCTGGTTGCAGTATGTGGTGTAGAAATACCGCGCTTTCCCCTGTCCGTGGTGTTCGGCTATGAAATCGCGCAGACGTGAGGGCAGTTTCGCTTTTTCAGCGCGTCTCAGCCCTTCGGTCACGTGGCCTATGACGATGCGTGCGCTCTGGATCGGGGAAAGGGCGTCGTGGGGATTGATCCCGTGCTGGTTTTCAGTGAAGAATGCCGGATTGCTGATCTTGCCTATGTCGTGGTACAGTGCGCCTGTACGTACCATCTGTACGTTTGCCCCTATGGCTTGAGCGGCGGCCGATGCGAGGTTGCTCACGGACATTGAGTGATTGAAGGTGCCGGGGCATTCTTCGGACAGTTCGCGGAGCAGAGGGTTGTTGGTGTCGGCAAGCTCTACGAGCGTCACGCGTGATGTGAATCCGAAAACTCTCTCAGCCAGGAACATACGCACATAGCTGAATGATATGAGTATGGCATTTATCCCGAAGCAGCCGAATGTGCGTCCCTGGAGCTTTGAGAATGAGCCTGTCTGCATGACTTCTATGGAGATATAGCATAGGGAATATGCCACGAATATGAATGCTGCCGTGCGTATCAGCTGGCTGCGGCGTGACAGGTCCTTGAGCGAGTCTATGGCAACTATGCCGGCTATGAACTGTAGGAACACGAACTCAAGTGGATATGCCGAGATGATGACGCAGGCAAGTACCACAATAAGGTGTGTGAAGTAGGCTGTGCGGGAGTCAAGGAACACCAGCACAAGTATGGGGACTATGGTGAATGGCGATATGTATAGTCCCGACCTGAATGTTGCCTGCATTGCAAACGAGAAGAGGGTGAAGATGGTGATGAGCGATATGAGGAACACCACTGTGCGGTCGTCATCGAAATAGTCGGGACGGAAGAAGTAGAGATAGGCGTATATGGCACAGAATATTATCACCATGTAGAGTATCTGCCCCGCCATGGGGTAGTGGTTCTGTGAGATCTTTCCGTCTCCACGGTCCTCGATCATCTCCTCATAGGTGTCAAGGATTGTAGCGAGGCGGATATTTACGATATCCCCCTTGTCGATGATGCGTTCACCCTGCTGTATAACACCCACCGGTGCCATTGCCTTCTGATATGCCTCCTCAAGCAGACGTTTGGTGGTCACGGTGTCGAGATATATGTTGGGTTGCAGCATATCGGACAGGCGTGTAGCTGTGAGGGCCACCCTCACGTCCCGGTCGCGCAGGGTGCTGTCGAGATGTTCGTATGCCCGGAAGGCTGACAGATAGTTGTGAGTGGGCATGGAGATCGCCACATTGTCGTGGACGAATCTTACAGCCGGTAGGTTGCCTCCCGAGATACGTTGATATGTGTCGCGGTCCACGATGCCGTTGTCGTAGATGTCGCGTATGGCTTTGATTATCTGATTCCTCTGTGCAGGGGTAATGTTCAGTCCCTGTGTAGAGTTCAGGCGCAGAGTGTAGTCGGAGATGAGGGTTTTTTCGGCAGCAAGGTCACGTACGTATACCGGTTCGAAATTAGTGTCTATGCTGTCCTTTAGCAGAGCCACGCTCGCCGAGTCGAGATGCACCGGTATGTCGAATGGGGCTGTGAGCAGTGCGTAGCTCCATGGACGGTTCACCTCATAGATGAAATGGTTCTTGTCGGTCCGGGGAAGAAAATATACTATAAGTGTCACTGCCGCAACAAACAGCAGTGCGCGCAGAGAGAGTTTTCGCCTGGTAAGAGAGTTCATATAATCCTTTAGAATTGTATATTGCGTATGATGGTCCAGCCTATTATGGTGATGAGAAATGATATTATCACAATCCTTGAGTTCAGGATTCCGTGCAGTCGCGGATATCTGTCGCGGAGTCGCCATGCCACAGCGATTATGGCTACGAACACTATCTCAAAAGGAAGGATAGCGTTGTAGCTCCATGCCTGAGACCAGTTTCCGTGGAGCATGGCATGTATGGCACGCTGTGATCCGCACCCCGGACAGTAAAGTCCGGTGAGTTGGTGGAACATGCACCGGGGATATAAGCCTGAGCTTGGCTCTATGAGATAATAGGCGGTGCCTGCTGCAAGTGCCGCCGTTATGGCAAGGACTAAGAGTATGCGGTTTCTCACATTGTCAGGAGCGACCATATAATGGAGAATGGGGTCCATATCAATCCTGCAACGAAAGATATTATCGTCCACAGTGCTGCCTTTTCGGAAGCTCTGCGCGACCCATATATGTCGCCTCGTATGTATAGCGGGCTTACCCGGGAGGCGTATATTATGGCTATGACGCCAGTCGGGATGCAGCAGCATATGGTGGAGAGGATGG
>OFGJ01000548.1_pt1 | contig 28067 bp, 20 predicted proteins | sample 1521731 | NCBI WGS metagenome assembly OFGJ01 (sample SAMEA3504126, study PRJEB24116) | mouse gut metagenome | biome: mouse gut; feature: mouse-associated habitat; material: faeces | place: Denmark | collected 2011 | reverse complement strand
CCCGCATGGAAAATGGTCTTGCCGTCGGCAAGCGTCACAGCGAAGCTTACACCGGCATCGGTCGAGCCAAAAGCCTTGACCCTTACATCGCCCGGAAGATTATCTATGACATCGCCCGCGCTCATGTTGGCTATCTGCATCTTGTCCTTCGACGGAATGCGGTCGCCGTCAACATCGTTGGACAGCACATAAACTCGCTTATGATCCTGGGCGAGGTCATATATCTGTGGCGCGTAGTGATCGGAATGATGATGACTTACGAAAAACAGCACCGGAAGCTCCCGGTTGCTGTCAAGAATTTTGTGCAACGCATGAGCAGGATCCTTATAATAATCAAAGACAAGGATAGCCTTATCAGTGGTTACTGCAAATCCGCTATGGTCTAAATAAGTTACTTGAATCATGGTCAATATTTTTACATTTGATACATAATCCCAACACTCCCCACGCCGCCAATGTTCATCCCTTTAACTCCATTTAAAACAACCCGCCTACCCCCCAACAGTTATTCAGATCTGTTATTTTGACATTTCGTTGCATTCCTACATAAAATAAGTTGGGAGATGCCTCCCGGTATCTCCCAACTTGATAATAAACCAATCATTATCACATTTCTTGCAATGGAAAAAGTAATTTTGCTATGTACTATTAAAACGCACCCCGCCTGAAAAGGTTCGCCCCAAAATCAAAAAAAATATATAGAATACCCATTCATATCATAACACACTAATAATCCGTGCATTATATCACAGTGTCAATCCATCTGTTTAACATTGCTTAATATCTTTGTCCAATTCCCAATATCATCAATACAAAAAAACGGCAGCAATCAGCACAGCAACCTGCCATATAGCATGCAGCTGTCTTAAAAACTCAAAATAATAAATACCACACTCGTCCGGGATAATTGCAAATTAGTATCTTTGTAGGAAAGTGAACATAACTGGCCGATTGAAGGCAAAGGCAACACCGGCTTATTCGGACTAAACGACAACCAAAGAGCCGCATTATGCAATTTTAAGCTGCCCGTGAAACATATTTGCCCATCAAGGCACTAACTTTGCATTATATAACAACAGGACTCAAACGAAAACAAATAAAAACGATATAACGGATATGGAAAAACCCGCAAAGGGGAAAAAAGCCCCGATCAAGAAAATCGACAAAAACGTCGACCCCAAGCAGGCTAAGGCCAACGCACTGACCCAGGCCCTGAGCAACATCGAGAAGAACTATGGGCGCGGTGCGATAATGAAGCTCGGCGACGAAGCCGTAGAGAAAGTGGATGTGATTCCATCCGGTTCCATAGGGCTTAACTATGCACTGGGCGTAGGTGGATATCCCAAAGGACGTATTATCGAGATTTACGGCCCGGAATCATCAGGCAAGACCACCCTCGCGCTGCATGCCATCGCAGAAGCACAAAAGAAGGGCGGCATAGCAGCCATGATTGACGCCGAACATGCATTCGACCGCTTCTATGCCGAAAAACTGGGTGTCGACGTGACAAACCTCCTTATAGCACAGCCCGACAACGGCGAGCAGGCGCTCGAAATTGCAGAACAGCTGATACGCTCGGCTGCAATCGACATCCTCGTGGTCGACTCTGTGGCGGCACTGACACCCAAAAGCGAAATCGAAGGTGATATGGGCGACCGAAACGTTGGCCTCCAGGCACGCCTCATGTCGCAAGCCATGAGAAAGCTCACCGGAACAATCTCACGCACCAACACGGTGTGCATATTCATCAACCAGCTGCGCGAGAAAATCGGCGTAATGTTCGGCCCGTCGGAAACCACTACCGGCGGTAACGCACTCAAATTCTACGCCTCGGTGCGTGTCGACATACGTCCGGGCAACTCTATCAAGGACGGTGACAACGTGTTCGGTAAACACGCCAAAATCAAGGTGGTAAAAAACAAGGTTGCCCCACCATTCAAACGCTGCGAGTTCGACATCATGTTCGGCGAAGGAATCTCGAAAGCCGGTGAAATAGTCGATTTAGGAGTGGAATACGACATCATCCAAAAAAGCGGCTCATGGTTCAGCTACAACGGATCCAAGCTAGCCCAGGGTCGTGATGCCGCCAAACAGGTCATACTCGACAACCCTGAGCTTGCCGAAGAACTGGAAGCGAAGATTATGGAAGCCCTGCAATCAGCACCACAGACATCAGGCAAATCGAAAACAAAAAAGGGGAAAGCAAAGGACGATGACGAGGATTCCGACAACGACGCACCCTCTGCATCAAAGCAATCGGAACCCGATGATGACGATGCCACACTCGATCTCGACCTTGACGACCTTGACGAGGATGACGACTTCTCCCTCGAGGAAGATTTATAAATTGCATTAACCGCGCAACCGCACACAACGTGAGCCATGGGAGGCCTGAATGCCTCAGCCCCTATGGCTCACGTTTTTCATTGACAGATAAGCCTCATTTTGAAAAATCTACCCGACTAAAAAACATCTTATACAGACAAGCCTCCATGATTGCGGTTTTCACAATCATGGAGGCTGTTTAGATATTACAGATGGTCTTTAGACCCAACTGTATGCAGGATTAGAATTCGGCAGATTTCGGAGTGCGTGGGAACGGTATCACGTCACGGATGTTGGTCATACCTGTAACAAACAGCACCAGGCGTTCGAAACCAAGACCGAAGCCCGAATGAGGCACGGTGCCGAAACGGCGCGTGTCAAGATACCACCACATATCCTTCATCGGGATATTCATCTCCTCGATGCGGCCAATCAGCTTGTCGTAGTTTTCCTCACGCTCGGATCCGCCGATAATCTCGCCGATAGCAGGGAAAAGCACATCCATGGCACGCACGGTCTTCCCGTCATCGTTAAGCTTCATATAGAACGCCTTGATTTCCTTGGGATAACCCGTAAGGATTACAGGACGCTTGAAATGCTTTTCAACCAGGAAGCGCTCATGCTCGCTCTGGAGGTCGACGCCCCATTTCACCGGGAATTCGAACTTGTGACCCGACTGCATCAATATATCGATAGCCTCGGTGTAGCTCAGGCGCACAAATTCGCCGTTAAGCACCGATTCCAGACGCGACACCAACTCCTTGTCATAGTGTTCGGCAAGGAACTCGATATCGTCGCGGCAGTGGTCGAGGGCATAGCGGATGCAGTATTTCAGGAAATCCTCGGCAAGATCCATGTTCTCGTTGATGTCGATAAACGACACTTCGGGTTCAATCATCCAAAACTCCGCGAGGTGACGCGGGGTGTTGGAATTTTCGGCACGGAAAGTAGGGCCGAAGGTGTAAATCGCGCCAAGGGCTGTCGCACCGAGTTCCCCTTCAAGCTGCCCCGACACGGTGAGTGCCGTCGGCTTGCCGAAGAAATCGCACGAATAATCCACCCCGCCCTCTTCAGTGCGCGGCAACTCGTTGAGCGGCAATGTAGTTACCTGGAACATCGCCCCGGCCCCTTCGCAGTCGCTGGCAGTGATGAGAGGGGTGTTCAGATAATAGAAACCCCGTTCCTGGAAATAACGGTGGATGGCAAAAGCCAGCGTTGAACGCACACGCAGCACGGCTGAGAAGGTGTTGGTGCGCGGACGCAGGTGGGCTATCTCACGCAGGAATTCAAGCGAATGGCCTTTTTTCTGCAAGGGATATGCCTCAGGGTCGGCAGTGCCGTATATTTCAAGCTCGCGAGCCTGGATTTCAATTGACTGCCCTTTGCCCTGGCTCTCCACCAAAAGCCCGGTAACACTCATTGCAGAGCCTGTGGTGAGTGGTTTGAGCTGTTCGTCAGTAAAATTGTTCATGTCGAACACCACCTGGAGGTTCTTGATGGTGCTGCCGTCGTTAAGGGCGACGAACTGGACATATTTGTTACCACGGTGGGTGCGCACCCACCCTTTCACGCACACTTCCTTGCCTATATGGCTTTCAGCCGAAGCATAAAGCTCGGCGATTTTCGTACGTTTCATATCTGCATATGTGTATGTTTTATTCGAAAGAACCCATTTTGAGGAAGTTCACCTCCTCCTGGGTCAGATAACGCCAGCGGCCACGGGGCAGGTTCTTCTTGGTAAGCCCTGCGAAATATACGCGGTCGAGCTTGGTCACATGGTAGCCGAGCGACTCGAAGATACGGCGCACAATGCGGTTACGCCCCGAATGAATCTCGATTCCGGCCTGGTTGCGGTCGGTTTCCGTAGCATAGGAGATTGCATCGGCGTGGATAGGGCCGTCCTCAAGCTCGATACCGTCGGCGATACGCTGCATATCCTCTTCGGCGATATCCTTGTCAGTCCATACGTGATAGATTTTCTTCTTCACATATTTGGGATGTGTAAGCTTCGAGGCAAGGTCACCGTCGTTGGTAAGCAGCAGCACACCTGTGGTGTTGCGGTCAAGACGCCCTACAGGGTAGATGCGTTCATTGCATGCACCCTTCACGAGGTCGAGCACGGTTGTGCGGCCGTTGGGGTCGTCGGAGGTGGTGACGCAGTCTTTCGGCTTGTTAAGAAGGATATAGCACTTGCTTTCGAGTGCAACAACCTTTTCATCGTATTCCACAGTATCGTCGTGCGAAATCTTTGTACCGAGTTCGGTCACTACCTGCCCGTTGACCTTCACCAGACCCTGCTGGATGAATTCGTCGGCTTCACGACGTGAGCAAAGCCCGGCGTTTGCCATGAACTTGTTCAAGCGGATTTTTTCATCCGGATCGGGGAGCGGCAACTCATATTCTATGCGCTTGGGGCGCGGGGTAAAGCTCTTGCCCTGACGGATGGGGCCTTTCTGGAAACGGTTGCCAGGCCCGTTGGGACGGCGGTTGTTGTTCATATAGCCGCCCTGCTGGTTATTGTAACCACCCTGCTGGCCGTAGTTGTTGCGCGGCTGGTAACCGCCCTGCTGGTTCGGACGGTTGTAACCGCCGGGACGCTGCTGGTAACCGCCCTGCTGGCCGTAGTTGTTACGGGGCTGGTAACCTCCCTGCGGACGGTTGTAACCGCCGGGACGCTGCTGATAACCTCCCTGCGGACGGTTATAGTTGTTGCGCGGCTGATAGGGACGGTCATGCTGGAATCCTTCATGGCGTTCTCCGTCGGCAGGTGTATTTTCTACATTACCGTTTGCATTGAATGAATTCTCGTAATGGCTTTCCGGGCCATGATTCTGGTTGTCACCGAGACCCATCGGCTGACCGATTCTCGGACGTTTTGGTTTTTTAGCTTCGTTAGCTTCCATGATTAAAAATAGAGTGTTTGCTGTGCTTTTGCGCCTTAGAGGTTATCGTCAGTTGATAGCCTCATACTTCGCCGCCTCTCGGCAAGCTAAGGTTACATGCCTTTAAAACAACAGATTAATTAATTTAGTTATGTATGGAGTATGTTAAAACGTTTCCCTCTGTTAACGAAACCGCCGAAGTCGGATCAAACGGTCTCAAATTATAACGCAAAAATAAACCAATTTGTCGAAACAAGCAAACCTGCATGCGGGTAAAACTGATTTTTTCCTGCCTGTAACGCCTGCATATGAACAACTGTGAGGTTTCGACTTCCCGGATCAGCTTTCCCTTGTGATAATGAAGTCGATAAGCGAAAGGAAGGCATCGCGCACATCCGAATCCGGGAAACGCCCCATCAAGGCCGCCGCTTCATCGCGCAGGCACTTCATAGTGGCATATGCATAATCCACCCCGCCCCCTTCAAGGGCGAAGCGTATCAGGGTGTCTATCTCCGACGGCTCCAGCGCCTCTTTCCTTACCAGTTCCACCATCCTGGAGTGTTCGGGATTGGATTCATCCTCGAGCACATGCAGCAACGGCAGGGTCACTTTTCCCTCCCGCAGGTCGTTGCCTGTAGGCTTCCCGATTTTCTCATCGGAAAAGTAGTCGAATATGTCGTCCTTGATCTGGAAGCACAATCCCAGCAGACGCGCAAATTCCCTAAGCGTGTCCAGGCGGTCGTCATCCACCCCTACACCGTATGCCCCCACCTCTACGCACGACACAAAGAGCGACGCGGTCTTGCGATAGATGATGTTGAAATAAGCCTCCTCGTCAAGATGGTTGTAGCGGGCATTGTAAATCTGGTCAAGTTCCCCTATCGAAAGCAACCTTCCGAGGTCGGAAATCGAACGGACAATGCGTATATCACCCGTATCCACCCCCTGCAACAATGCATTTGAAAGGAAAAAGTCGCCCACCAGCACGGCCAGATGATTATCCCATGCGCCGTTGATGGTCAGCGACCCTCGACGGGTCAGCGTATCGTCAACAACATCGTCATGTATCAGCGAGGCATTGTGCAAAAGCTCCACTGCCACCGCGCCGGCAATCACCCGGTCGTTGACATCGCCGAGCAATTTGGCACTCAGCATCACGAGAATAGGCCGTATCTGCTTCCCTTTTTTTTCGAGATAGTTATGCACCACACTGTTCATCAATGCATTGGGTGAATCAAGCGTTGCCTGAATGCGTTCATTCAGCAACCTGAGTTCCGGAGCCAATGTTTGTTGAATTGTCTGTAATGTAGTCATTTTCTCGAATTATGGTGCAAAATTAGTAAAACTTGGGATATAATATATTCTTTCCCGCAAATTTTGCCCCCGACCAGCAAAAAAATCAGGGACAGAAGTCAAACTCCCATCCCTGACATTGCCTTATCAGCCTTGGCCGACACGCCCTCTTCACGGTTTCAGCTCCAAAACGAAGCGGGCGCCTTTGGTATATGTGCTGTCGAGGGTAAGCCTGCCGTTCATACCGGCTGCACGCAGGGCACAGATGGGCAGGCCGAGGCCGTCACCCTCGGCAAGGTTGCGCACACGGGTGAACGGTTTGAAAATCTGTTCGCGCTCCTCTTCCGGGATACCGGCACCTGTATCGGTGATAATGTACTGGTATGTGTGCGGGCCGCGTTTCTTGAATTCAATCGATATTCGGCCGTCTTTCGGCGTATGGTATTCGGCATTTCTCAACAGATGCCCTAGCACCAATGCCACCTGCTCGCGGTTGATTTTGACCGTAAGCTTAGGCACATCCACCGTAACGTTCTCACGCCCCGACATTCCGAGTTGGTCGAGCACTTCCGCCGTGAATGCCTGCATGTTCACATCCTCTGTCTCTACCGGGTCGGTAAGGGTGCTTTCAAGATCGGAAAGTTCCTGGATATGGGCGGAAAAATCCTTAAGCGCCTTCACCGCAGGCAGCTTTTGGTCGAGTGTGTCGAGCGTCGGTTTCATCTGGGCCGAGATGTTGTGGATAAACTCGGTTTTCAGCTTGTTATGCTCGTTAGCGGTGGCAATGGCCTGTTTTTGGTTGCGCGTCAGCACCATGTAGCGCAAAAGCATTATCCCTAGGAACACCAATGCCCCCACCAGGATTGCAGCCAGCACGCACAAGGCCACTATGATGTATTGCTTACCGTTTATAGTGCTGTCTTTTTCTTCGATGGTCTGCAGGCTTTCGTCATATTTGGCCTGCAAACCGGCATATTCCTTCTTGGCCTGTACGGCTTTCACAGAATCGGTCCACACATTGTATTTATCATAGGTGCGGGCAAGCAATGCGGCATTGTTGGCACGCGTGGCCATACCGATGAGGCTGCGGTAGCATTTGTCGACAAGGGAATAATCATCAGTCGCCTTCGATTGCTCCACCAGCCGGTTGAAAGCCGCATCACCCTCCCTGGGAAGGCCGAGGGTATAGAAACTATTAGCTTTCTGATAAAGCAGGTCGGTGGCCAGGGAATCGTTTTTGGAAGCCTTTGCGGCACCCTCCATATACTCTATCTGTTCGCGGACACGGGCGGCATTTTTCAGCTTCGTGTACATCAGCATGCGCTCCTTATGTATCGGGTAGTGCAATTCCGGCCTAGGTTTGGACGATGCGGTTTCGGCATCGGAAAGAATCCCGTCAAGACGCGAAAGCACTTCGAACGCCTCTTTGTAATACCCCTCGCGATGATAAAGCGCCGCCGTGTTGACCGCACATACCACAGCTTTATCAGTCTGGGAACGCGCTGCAAAAGCATTGTACGCCTGGAGGAAACAATAACGTGCCTTGACATATTCCTTATTATCCAGGCTTGTCTGCGCCTGCTTCATCAGCTGGTCACCGCGCGATTGCGCACCTGCCGGTAAAAAGCCTGCGAATGCGATGCATAGCATCATGACGGCGATAAGTTTCTTCATATCGGGTGTTATGATTATAGATTTATGATAGATGAATGGTTAACCGAAAGTTCAACAATTTGAAGTGCAAAGATAATCTAAAATCGTTATCATCACATTATCCGGCAATAGAAAATATGGCGATTCCAAATGTTAATTATGAATTGTGAAACGGTGACTGAATCCTGACTTCACCGTGGTTTGTTGAAAACCTACGCGATTTTATCGGAAAGTGCGTGGCTTTTGCAATGCTATCGGATTCTTTGTAGTATCTTTGTTTTAAATAAATAAGTCGTAAAATTATTTTATATTTCCATCGGGATTATAAAGTTGCCAAGTAACAGTCTACGTGATAATTTTATGACTTATTTATGGGAAGGTGTGTCATAATTACGATTCTTATATGAGATATTTTATATCTGCGGGTGAAGCTTCAGGCGATATGCACGGGGCTCCGTTAATAGAAGCGCTGAAAAGTTTGGATAACAGGGCGGAGTTCCGTTTCCTTGGGGGGGACAGTATGGCCGGGGCAGCCGGACAGGAACCGCTGATTCACTACCGCGAAATGGCATATATGGGATTCAGCGAGGTGTTGCGTAATCTTGGGAAGGTGCTCGGCAACCTCAAAACAGCCAGGAGGGAGATAAGCAGTTGGCATCCCGACGCGGTAGTGCTGATTGATTATCCCAGCTTCAATCTAAAGCTCGCAAAGCATGCCTATAACCTGGGGATACCGGTTTATTACTATATTTCCCCTAAAATATGGGCATGGAAGGAATGGCGCGTAAAAGATATAAGGCGCTATTGCCGGAAGGTGTTGTCGATTCTGCCGTTCGAGGTAGAATTTTATGGCAGGCACTCAATGGCGGTAGAGTATGTCGGCAACCCTTCGGTCGAAGAGGTCGATGCCCGTGAGGCCGCATTGCCAGGCAAAGATAAATTCACGGAGCGTTGGGGACTGTATGCAGGGAAGCCGTTACTGGCATTGGTTCCCGGCAGCCGCATGGGCGAAATACGCAACAACCTGCCTGTAATGGCCGACGTCGCACGCCGATTCCCCCAGCTACAGCCGGTCATTGCAGGAGCTCCTGGCATCGACACCGGCATCTATTGCAACTATTCTGATTTCCCTGTGGTTACCGATGCCACCTTCGAGCTGGTCAGGAATTCGGCATGTGCGTTGGTAACCTCAGGTACGGCCACACTGGAAACCGCCCTGCTCGGCACACCGCAGGTGGTTTGTTATCGAGGCAACGGGTCGAAGGCGTTCTACAACATCATGAAGCACGTCATAAAATGCCCGTTCGTGTCATTACCCAACCTTATCGCCGGGAAAGAGATTGTGCCGGAAATGCTGATGCATATGTGCAATCCCGACAATGTGGCATATGAGCTTGAAAAGATTCTGCCCGGAACCCCCGGACGCGACGAGATGCTGCACGGCTACGCACGTATGCGCGGACGCCTCGGGGAATCAACCGCCGCCGAAACCGCCGCCGCCGCCATTTGGAAAAACCTGAACCACATATATTGATATATACAATATATTCCTCTAAATATCTCGTAACACCGAAAAACATACACGTATTTCGGACAAAGCGACCCAAAATATCACGGCTAAATTTGAGTTATCTATAACTTCTCACGTATTATTCAACCATTGATTGGAGCGGACTTCTTTACACCTGCATATTCATCAATATAATTCAGACTGATATTATTGATTTGCCGAAGAAAGCCGACAACATGGCAAGTGTCGATACCGTGAAATTATGCTGCCCGCTGAGCCATCTGGTTATCTCACTTGGCCGCTTGCCTAGTTGGTCGGCAAACTCTTTTTTCGAAAGACCGCGTTCCTGCATAAGTGCATCTATCTTGTTGGAAATTGCAAAGGATAGATTTATTTCCTCTTTCATTTCTTGAGGAACCCGCGTCACCATCTCCCTGTATCTGTTCCTTATATCTTTCATAGTTCAAATTTTTTATCGGTTTCTATTGATTGTAAGGTAATTGTCACAGTACCTTCTCTTTGACCCTCTTTTAACAACTCCTCAAACTTCTGAAGAGTAAGAACATATCCGCGCAGAGAGTCATCCTCTTCATAAGTACGCGAATTCTTGACCCCTCCATTACCAAGAATAAGGATTTTGTCAGAAAGGCGCAAACAATAAAGCCGTAGCTTTGAACGAAGCACAGGCAAAGCTACTACAGAATCACGCATTTTGCCCTCAGGCCGGAAGAAACGTTCCAACGCGCCCTCGTCAGCAATCCTATCTACGAGTTGAACAATGCGTAGCAAATCCCGGTTCAGATGCGCATCTTCTATGAATTTGGAGTAGAATCGTTCGTATTCCGTCTCAGATTCTGCTGCAAACTGAATCGTATATATAGTACATTTGTCAGTGTCATTGACCAAAACAAGTTCAACTTCGCTCATATTTATTATGGCATTTATGGTTACAATGCAAATATACGAAAACCATTTCACATAAATGTGAAATATTGCCATATTTTTTAAGAGCTCCCGGTCATCTATCTGACCACCTGGCTATTGAGGGGACGAGGTCTATTCAGGTTGGCGCTCGTAGGCGCCGAGTGCGGGTGCCGTGAGGTCGCGGGGTGTTCCGAAAGCATCGCTGGCGGTAGCAGGAAGGGTGAGCGAGGGATTACCGGCACCGAAGGCGGGCGAGTCGTCATGCAGCCGGTAGTCAAACAGATATGCTTCCCTGTCAGTGAAATAGAGCGGGTCTTTATCCCACAGGCAGTCAATAAAATGCTCATCGTTCTCACCCGATGATTTCAACAGGCAATTTTGCAGGTATATGTCTGTTTCATCCAGCTCGCCATGTGAAAGTTCGGAGCCGTTGCCATAAATGATCGAATTGCTTATCAAAGCGGAAACATATGGCAATGCGGCATCGTCGCCTTCAACGGCATCATCAGCATTTACATGGACGAACTGCACGGCTGGGCCTCCGAGGGCGGTAAACAGGTAATAATTGGCGAATGTGCAATGATTGAACAGGTGATTTCCACCCGTAAGGCACACAATCCCCATGGATGCATCGGTAAGTTCGCAACCTGCTGCCTCGACATTGCTGTGTATTGCCTCGATAACGTAGCCTTTGGTGTTACGCACCTGTGAGTTTATAATACGCAGTGCCGGAGCGGCGTCATCCGATTGCACATGGTCAAGACGCAAACCTTCGGCGGAGTTGCGGATGGTGGCATGAGAGATGTTATTTGCCCGTGAAGTCGGAGTAAATTCTATACCCCTCCACTGCCCCGACATAATTTCATAGGGTATGGATGCTGCCACGAATCCGAAACGGTCGCCGGTCATTGAAACAGCAGCCTCGGCAGTTCCCTCTACGTTGAGTGTTCCATGAACCACTATGCGTGCATCATCGTGGAAGAAAAGTTCAGCCCCGGCAGGGATGGTCAGGGTTACCCCCTCCTCGACCACAAGGCTGTCGAACACCTGATAGGGCTTATCGGCAGAAAGGCGCGTATCGGAATCATAACGGGTGTTACCCCTCAAACGTGTAACATCACGCCCGGTGGCTTTCACGGGGAGTTTGTTGCTTACGCCGTTTGTCTGAAACTCTATGTGTGCAAGCAGGTCGACCGCCATGTTGCGCCCGTTTTCGGGCAACGTGGCTTCAACAAACACATAAATAGAGTCTTTGGCACGGATTTCGACATTGTGGAATTCCCTGCCGCTAAGGCCGTCGACATTCATACGGAAATGATTCCCCTGGTCATCGGCAAAACCGATACGGCTTATATTGATACCCTTGTCATGACGGTTATATACGATGAAACTCTTTGTCGGGGATGCATCAAGCGTGAAAAGGTTGCCCAACCGTACGGTGTCGGTCGAGAATGTGGGTTGGTCCGACGGCGAAGAACTCATCGAATCCTCTATGCATGAGCTGAAAGCCAAAACCGGGACAACCAGCAGGGCAATCAGTTTGAATATGTTTCGCAGGTTTTTCATAATCATAGGGATAACGTTGCCACATCGGCTATTATTGCCTTGCCCGAAAGGGTTTTACCATCTCTTAACCGGTTGCATATCAATGGCTGTTTTAGTAAATTTGCATAGACTTTTGATTCGTTATACCTTGAAACTTACCAAATATATATCTGCCTTTCTCTTTCTGGTGTGGGCAACCTGCGCACCAGGCATAGCCGCATTGGAGGTGGAAACCTCGCCCGGACTTCTACACGAAAAAGTCGGGAATGCGGCCAATGTGCAGAAACTGACTGTTACAGGGTCAGTCGATGTACGTGATTTCGAATTCATCGCCTCTGAAATGCCCAGCCTGGAAACTCTGGATTTAAGTGATGCCGCAATAGCGGCATATGAAGGCGCACCGACATTTACCGGGCGGACTTCTCACCACGCCGACGTCTTGCCGGAATGCGCATTGATGTGCCATGCCCTTGAAAACATTGTGTTGCCCCGAAATCTGAAGGCGATTGCCGACGGGGCTTTGGGAGGCTCGGGAATAAAATCGCTGACAATTCCGAAAGGGGTCACCCATATCGGCATATCCGCATTCGGGAACTGCCGCCAGCTTGAATCAGCAACCATTCCTGCCGGCGTTATAGAAATCGGGGAGAATGTTTTCAAAGGGTGCCGGTTGCTCCGAAACGTAATAATAGATTCACAGTTGGACGATATTCCCGACGGGGCGTTCAGTGAATGTGAAAAACTTGCCACGATTTCCCACAAGGGGGGATTTAACAGGATTGGTGAAAGCGCGTTTGCCGGATGCCGCGAGCTACGACAGTTTGTTTTTCCTACAGAATTGACCGAAATAGGCGCACGGGCATTCTACGCCACCGGCTTGGAGCGGGCGGATATGTCGCATTGCGGCATCCTTACCCGCATAGGAGGGTGGGCGTTTGCCAACACGCCCGCGCTTGCCGAGGTAATGTTGGGAAGTGCAGTTACTGAAATCTGCGCCGGGGCGTTTTTCAACGACGTAACACTTGATCCGGGATGCCTCCCCGCATCAGTGGAAAAGATTGGGAATTTCGCATTCAAGGGCATCGATGCCTCCGATAAGGATGTTATTGCCGCAACACGGATAGATTCCATAGGGGCTTATGCCCTTGCACAATGGCAAAATGCAACGGCTATCGTGCTCCCCCCTACATTGGAATATATCGGTGACGGTGCCATGGCTGACTGGGGCAATCTACAGCACATCTCGGCCGAGGCATTGGAAACCATACCGGCACTTGGGGCGGATGTGTGGCGCGGGGTACACCAATCCGACGTCATCCTGGTTGTGCCCCGACCGTTGGCCGACGAATATCGCGACACCCCGCAATGGATGGAGTTTGACATACGTTCCGGCGGCAGCGTGGATGTCGATGCCCCCTTAACCAGCCTTAACGAACCGGCTGATGCCATTAAAATACGCTTCGGACATGACAATCTGATTATAGAATCCACTGCTGCAATTGAGGCAGTCAGTTTCTACGACATGCAAGGACGCATGTTCCAACTGCCATGTATGGTCAACGGCACCAACGCCATAGTGAACATGGCGGCATGGAACGCCCCTGTAATCATGGCTTGCATCAGATTGGCCGACGGCACATCTCACACCGTAAAGCTAACCCGTTGAACCGAAGCCATATAACAATATATTCACGTCCGCGCCAATAACGAACACTATCGGCGCGGACGTGACATAATCTTTCAAATTGGCACTACCGGGCTACAAACCCCTAAGGGCAGCCTGTAACGCTTCCGACAACGACGGATGCGAGTGGATGGTTGCTGTAACGGCCTTTGCCGGGATGCGGGCCGACATAGCCAGCGCGGCTTCGGCTGTGAGGTCGGCGGCATGCGGGCCGCAGATATGACAACCTATAATCAGCCCTGAGGAATTGTCGGTTATTATTTTTACCATACCGTCGGTTTCACCCATAGTCATGGCCTTACCGTTGGCCCGGAAAAACGACTTTCCGACAGAATATCCGATTCCCTGCTCCTTGCACTGCTCCTCGGTCAGTCCCACCATACCGCATTCCGGCACGGTAAACACAGCCGACGGGATTACGGAAATATCCATTTCCTCACCCATGACAACGGCTGCCTGCGCAGATGCGGCATGTGCCAACTGGCATATGCCGTTGCAATCGCCCACAGCGAACACGCCCGGAATATTGGTTTCGAAACGGGAATCGACAGTGAACCCCCGGCGACCGATGTCGAATCCGGCTTCGGGTGCACCGTGAGGGATAACTGCCCGGCGACCGACAGCCATCAGCACAGTCTCGGCTTCGACGCCCTGCACTTTCCCTTTAGCGGAGAAATTGACCTGCTTCAACACCCCGTGGGTCGGCTCCACCGACATGACTTCGGCCGAAAGGTGGAATTTCACCCCACGGCGTTGCAGGGTGGTGCGCAAACGTTTCGCTATATCCTTGTCGAACGGCGGCAGGATTTCCTTGCAATATTCTATCACTGTGACCTCCGAACCCAAAGCCGAAAACACCGAGGCGAATTCCATCCCGATTACACCTCCACCGATAATGGCAAGAGACTCAGGAAGTGCCGTGGCATCGAGCAGTTCGGTCGAGGTGACAGCCAGTTCGGCTCCGGGAATGGGAAGGCGTGCAGCCTCCGAGCCGGAAGCGATAACGATTTTAGGGGCCGAATACACCGAACCGCCTACCGAGATTTCGTGTGAAGATACAAAACTGGCCTCACCATGCAATGTTTCAGCATTGGCCACAACCATTGAAACACCCTCACGCAGTTGGTCGACAATAGCGTTTTTACGAGCGACGACAGCAGCCATATCCGCCTTTATGCCCCCCTCGGGGAGCATTATGCCGAATGCTGAGGCTTCCGCCGCATCCATGGCCACTTCAGCCGAGCGGCAGAAGCTTTTAGTTGGGATGCAGCCACGGTTAAGGCATGTACCACCCAGCTTGTCACGCTCCACCAACAGCACCTTGTCGCCACGGTTGGCGGCTATAGCGGCGGCCTCATATCCTGCAGGGCCGCCGCCTATAATTATGCAATCATGTGTCATAACAATCTCTAAAGCATATCGAATGTTGTGACCGGGTTGAGAGCCGCAGCCGTATCGTCGGGGTGCGAAATCGGGGTGTTGTGCGGGGCGGAAAGCACCACATCGGGTGTTTCGCGCGCCTCACGTGCGATATCGTGCATCACGGCGATAAATTCGTCGAGCGTCTCCTTGCTTTCGGTTTCTGTCGGTTCGATCATCAGCGACTCATGGAACAACAGGGGGAAATAAATCGTAGGTGCATGATAACCGTGGTCAAGCAGTCGTTTGGCCACATTCAATGTCGTCACGCCGGTTGATTTATCCTTAAGCCCGTCGAACACGAATTCATGTTTGCATACCCCGTCGATGGGCAGGAGATAATCGTCCTTAAGGCATTCCTTTACATAGTTGGCATTGAGGGTTGCCAGCGGGCCTACCTGCATAAGTCCTTCCGAACCAAGCGACAGGATATAGCTCAACGCACGTGCCTGCACTGCGAAATTGCCAAGCGTGGCCGAAATCGAGCCAAGCGATGTGGCGGGATATTCCAACCTGTAAACGGTTCCCCCTCCGGCATCGGCGGTTTTGACCACACGGGGATTGGGCAGGAACTGTTCGAGACCGGCACGCACCCCTACCGGGCCGGAACCCGGGCCGCCACCTCCGTGAGGTGTAGAGAAGGTTTTATGCAGGTTGATATGCATAACATCGAAGCCCATGTCGCCGGGACGTGCCACGCCGAGCATCGGGTTAAGGTTAGCCCCGTCGTAATACATCAATGCACCTGCTTCGTGGGCCAGACGTGCTATTTCAGGGATATTGCGTTCGAAAAGGCCGAGTGTGTTAGGGTTGGTCATCATAACCGCCGCAACGGTTTCGTCGAGCAACGGTCTGAGGTCGTCGACATCGACCGTGCCGTCGGGACGGCTCTTCACCTCGACTACCTCCAATCCGGCTACTGCCGCCGAGGCAGGGTTGGTGCCGTGGGCGGAATCGGGCACGATAACCTTGCGACGTGCCTTGTCGCCACGAGCGTCATGATAAGCACGTATCACCATCAGGCCGGTCAGCTCGCCATGAGCCCCTGCAAACGGGTTCAGTGTGAACTCGGCCATGCCGCCGATTTCCGACAACGAGCGTTGCAGCGTATAGTAAAGCTCGAGGTTACCTTGCGAGGCCGCATCGGGAGTGGCAGGGTGCATACGTGAAAACGACGGATGCGACGCCATCTCCTCGTTGATTTTAGGGTTATACTTCATCGTACACGACCCTAAGGGATAGAACCCTGTGTCGACACCGAAGTTGTTTGTCGACATATTGTTATAATGCCGCACAACCGTCAGTTCATCGCATTCGGGAAGGTCCAGGGGTGTTTGCCGCAACAGGCCGGCGGGAATTTCCGGTGCATTACCCGTTGTAGCGCACCCTGTTCCCGCGATATGGTTGTCAGGCAGCCGGTAGCCGCGCCGTCCGGGGCGAGAGACTTCAAAAACCAGTTTGCCGTATAAATCTCTGTTCATAATGATTCATAATGTGAATTGGGTGAACTCTGAAGTCATCTCACGGATTCCAAGAGGGCAGCCATGCGGTCGGCATCCTCACGTGTCTGCATTTCGGTGGCAGCCACCAACAGGCCGTTTTCACCTACCTTTATGCCGGGCAGGATGCCTGCATCCTCTATTGCACGGGCAATGAACGCATCGACATCGCAATCCATTTCCAGCAGGAATTCGTTCAGGAACGGCTTGGACGGATACTTCAGGCGGCATTTCCCTGTCGCAGTAAGCCTGTCGAGCAGATAGGTGGCGGTCTGGTGGCCGCGATAGGCCACCTCACGCAACCCGGCAGCACCGAGCAGACTCATGTAGATTGACACATAGAGCGTCATCAACCCTTGGTTCGAGCAGATGTTGGATGTTGCCTTGTCGCGGCGGATGTGCTGTTCGCGTGCCTGGAGGGTAAGCACGAACGAGCGCCGTCCGTGGCTGTCGGTGGTAGCACCCACAATTCGTCCGGGCATTTTACGCACCAGCGCCTTGGTGGCACATAGGAAACCAAGGTAAGGCCCCCCGAAACTCAACGGTATTCCGAGCGACTGGGCGTCGCCGCATGCGATGTCAGCCCCACACTCACCTGGTGTGCGCAAGGTGGCCAAATCGGCGGCAATACAATTTATTATCAACAGGGCCTTGCGGGCATGCACCATTTCGGCAACCCCCGTAAAATCCTCGATAATACCATAATAGTTCGGTGAAGGAAGAATCACACCGGCCACATCGGCATGCCTGTCGAGCAGTTCGGCAAGATGCGCCATGTCGGTCACCCCGTCACATTCGGCAATAGTCTCTATTTCGATGCCGTGATAGCGGGCGTAAGTATCCACCACACCGCGCACAGCCGGGTTCAATGTGGCCGACACCAGCACACGCCTACGCTTCCTGACCGATGCAACAGCCATTATCATGGCTTCGGCGGTGGCGGTGGCCCCGTCATACATCGAGGCATTGGAAATATCCAACCCCGTAAGACGCGCCATCATCGTCTGGTATTCGAAAATATATTGCAGGGTACCCTGCGATATTTCAGGCTGATAAGGGGTATAAGCCGTAAGGAATTCCGACCGCGAAATCAGCGAGGCGGCTGCCGCAGGCACATAATGGTCGTAGAAACCACCCCCGGCAAAACAAGCCTTGATGTCGGCATTACGGGCGCCGAGGCAGTTGAAAAACTCGCGCACCTCGGTTTCCCCCATCTCTGCCGGAAGCTTATAGGGTGCCTTCAGCTTAAGTTCCGAAGGCACGTCGCTATAGAGGTCGGCCAGTTGCGACAGACCGCATGTGCCGAGCATTTCCTCTATTTCGGCGGGGGTATGTGGAAAATATCTGTGCATGGGGAGGCGGTGTTATTTTTCACAGAAAGCACGGTAGGCATCCTCGTCCATGAGGTCGTCGAGCTGTGCCAAATCCGAAAGCTTTACTTTCACAATCCAGTTTGCCATGGCATCCTGGTTAATCAAACGGGGATTTTCCTCAAGAGCCTCGTTGATTTCGACAACTTCGCCGCTTACGGGTGAGATAAGGTCGGAAGCAGCCTTCACGCTCTCTATCGCGCCGAAATCCTCACCGGCTTCAAGCTCATCGCCAACTTCGGGCATATCCACGTAAACAACATTTCCAAGCTGTTTCTGAGCATAATCGGAAACACCGATAAAACCATATTCACCTTCAACACGAACATACTCGTGGCTTTCGCTATAACGAATCATAATTATTTTAATTTTTAATTGGTTGCGATTTAATCAGTTGCTGTAATTCAAATCTAAAGTCCTGTCACACCGGCCAAAAGTGATAAAGAAACCGACATCATAAGTCATAAATATGCACAGTCCCCCACTCCCCGCTTACAACTTACAACTTACAACTTATAACTTATAACTTATAACTTATAACTTACGACTTAAAAACTTCTTACTTCTTACTTCTTATACGACTTCTTGTAGAACTTCTTCCCAACCACAGTGCAAGGGAATGTTTTTTTGCGGATACGCACTTTCAACGGGGTTCCCATTGCCGCATGGCGTGCGTCAATGAGAGCCATGGCAATGCTCTTGTCAGTGGAAATGGAATGGTAACCTGTTGTCACAGTGCCTATAACGTTATCGTCTGCATCGAGCACCTCGTAGCCATGGCGCGGTATAGCCCGGTCAGCCAGTTCAAGCCCTACTATTTTGCGTGCAGCACCTTCGGCTTTCTGCTTTGCCACCGCCTCACGCCCCATAAACAGGTCTTTGTCAAGCTTCACAAACATTGTCAGCCCGGCTTCGACAGGGGTTATATCCTCTTCGAGTTCATCGCCATAAAGGGGCAGCCCCACTTCGAAACGCAAGGTGTCGCGGCAGCCAAGCCCGCATGGCTCGCAACGCCCGCTCTGCATCAGGTGATCCCACAGCTTTTCAATAACCTCGTCCTCGGCATAGATTTCGAAGCCGTCCTCACCGGTGTAGCCGGTACGGCTTATAAGCACATCATGCTCATCGACACTGGTTTCCTTAAATGTATAGAATGTGAGGTCGGAGCATTTTATGCCCAACACCTCTTCCACCACCTTTTCGGCTTCCGGCCCCTGCACTGCAAGCTCGCTAACCACCTCGCTTACAAGTTCAAGGTCGACACGGAACGGCATTCCGTCCTCGCGGTCGGGATTGGAGTCATTCATGCGTTCCTGAATCCACTCCTCATCCTTGGCAATGTTCGAAGCGTTGATTACCAACAGGTATTTCGTTTCAGAAAATTTGTAGACCAGCAGGTCGTCGACCACACCCCCCCGGTCGTTAAGCATCATGCCGTAGAGACACTGCCCCGGTGCGGCCTGGGTTACATCGTTCGAAAATATGTAGTTTACAAAGCGGGTGGCGTCATCGCCGGTAACAATAACCTCACCCATGTGCGACACGTCGAACACACCGCAGGCTTCGCGCACGGCATTATGCTCCTCGGTTATACCCTTGTACTGGATAGGCATGTCGAATCCTCCGAAAGGACTCATCTGCGCCCCCAGGGCTACATGGCGGTCATGAAGGCATGTTTTTTTGATTTCTTCCATAAAACAGGTATGATAGATTTTAGGTAATTCTAATTGTTTCACGGCATCACCGGTCGATTAGCAACGCCGTAAGGCTTTCAACGGAGAGATTAGGTATGACCGACGGGAGGTCGACGCCTGAAAGTGCGGCAGCCACACCCTCCGGCGTAAGCTCGCAACCTGTGAGCGGCCTGATTATTTCGGCATCTATATCGCCGGTGATGAAAAAGTCGCCGGTAATGTCGAGGGCTTCGATACGCGGCGGTTCCGAACCATCGGCAAGGGTCATGTCGACAATGAATTCCCCAACCCCTTCTATCCGTTTCGGGACTGACAGGTTGCGGTGGCGTCGTTTGCCGTAAATCCAGGCAGATTCATAATACCCCTGCTCGATTTCACGGATTGCGGCAATATCGGCATGCGTCAGCGTCATTACACTATCGCACAGCCGCCTGCGGGCAAACGCCTTGAACCCGTCAAGCGTGATGCCGCAATGTTCGCGCACGGTAGTAACCCGTTTACGCACCGATGCCACCCCCTTTGCCTCCAGCTTTACGGCCGACGGGGTGATGGCATGCATCATGCTCTCAATATCGGCATCATAGAGCATAGTGCCATGCACCACGGCACGCGCGCCATGCGGCAGGTTGATATTATAAAATGCGTAACCACTCACTTTGCGGTCACCTATCATTATGTCGTTGCGACCTGTCGTTGCGGCATCCAGCCCTAGTTCCCGCAACATCGACGCGACAGCCGAAGTGTAATGCATGAAGGTGGTTGCAACTTCCCCGCAGGTTGCGATATGGCTGAACATTATGTTGTTACGGTCGGCATATACACATCCGCCGCCGCTTTTCCGGCGATACACCCCGATGCCATGCTCCCGGCAATAGTCAAGATTCACCTCAGCCTCGATGTCCTGGTTACGCCCGAAAATAACCGTCGGCGCCACCTGCCACATGAAGAAATATTCCCCGCCGCGTTGCCGCGCGAGAAATTCCTCCATCGCCAGGAAAAAAGGAAGTTTCTGTTTTTCCCCTGCGAATCCTTCGGGAAGTTCGGCGTAAATCATAACGTTCTTACAAACCGCAGGTATGCCGGGTACTGCCACCGGCAACTTTATGGCCTCCCCAAAGGTACTCACTGTTTGCAACCCGACCAAATTTCATATTCTGTTTTTCAGCATCCTTTATCAAACAGCGACAACCCGCTTTGCCCGTCACCGGGCCAAAGCGGGTTGCCTTTGCTTTATTAAAGCAGTAAGTCGCGGAAATTATGATAAAGCCTGGTTATACGTTTTATGCGCAATAATTTTCATGACCTACTTATGAACAGGGGAATCAGATTGCCAGCTTATAGCACCTGGTCTGCCCTTCGCTATCGGTAATGCGGATGATATATACATCGGACGCCTTGGATGAAAGGTCGATTACATCGCCGGTGGCCACCGTGCGCCCATAAAGGTCGATAACCTCCATAAGGGTCACGTTGCGGCCTGCACGGAGCGTCTTGGTCGCGGAATCGTAGATATGCATCGGCTCGATTGAAACCTCGTCGATACCGCCGGTCTGTCTGGCCTCGAACATAATCTCTACCGGCTCGGAATAAGAGTTCTTGCCATCAACCAGGGTATATACGGTCTGCACAGTGGCGATATGACGCCCCTCCTCAAGGTTTTCGAAGGTCAGCGAGCGCCCTGTAGTGGTGGTGTAGGCTTCTCCGTCAAGGGTTACATTGTAGGATGTCATGTTGAAGATATCCGATTCTTCACGACCGATGAAAATATCGTCGAGCATAAAGAACAGGCAGTCCTTCGACACACACCTTATCACGGCATGGCGGGCATCTGCCGGGAGTGTGTACTCGTAGCGCGTCCATGCACCGCTCACTTTCTCAGATTCGTCTGTAATCCATATCACCGAACCGGGTTCGGCATCGGTTGTGGAATAACCCACCATGAATTCCTCATTGCCTAGCAACCCGTAGAACCCTGAGGCCGCCATGAATCGGAAGGTAAACGGCGTGTCAAACTCAAGCACCGGGGAGAAAAGGTAGTCATCGTTGCGCGCCCCGCTCTCCAGGCTGGCATCAATAAGCACCTTTTTGCCGCTGTAGGGACGCACCAGGTCAGACACATCGGGAGTGGTCGCCGTGGGATTGAACGCCATGAACGCCATAGGCGAATGCATGTTGGGATAAGGGCTCTGCTGGCATTGTGCAACACCATATGTAACGCCTTTGTCAAGGTCGGCATAAGTCCAGCCCAGCTCACCGGCAGGATTGATTTCAAAGTCATTCATCCCTTCGAAATCCTCAAAAATCCCCTCACTGCGGTTCCACGACAGCATCACGCCTCCGGTTTCCTCCTCCTGTTCGGCGCTGAGAGAGAATGGAGGTAGCGGTGTCAGCCAAAAATCCTTTAATATGGTATAGCTCGACTCCGAGGAAAGATTCAATGTCTCATTTATCGTCTGGAAACCGTATTTTTCCGCTGTAAGCACATATTCCCCTTTGGCAATCTCCCCGAACGACAGCGTCTCGTCCTCTATCACACCGGCATAGGAAGGAGCGCCATCCCATGTGCCCTGCAGGGTTACGCGTGCCCCGTTCGAAAGCGGGAGGGCGGTGTTAGCATACAGTTTCAGTGTGACATCGGTTGTCATCTTATGGGCTATAGGGGAAGAATATATAATGTCCGACTTTCTGCCGTCGTCGCTTACCGCCTGCACGCCATATCTGTAAACACCCTGCGAAAGCTTGTCAAACTCACGGTCGAAAACATAAAGGCCGCTATGGCCGGTTGCAATCGGCGTCATGTCAGGCTCAACCGCATCCGCATCACCGTTGACACGCCACACGTTGAAGCATGTCCCTTCCAATTTCAATCCATTGGCCTTACGCGGAGTGGACACACTGCGCAATGCCGCAGCAGCGAAAGGTTCTACAGCCACTTCCCGGCTTACAGAAGTACCTTTACCACGGATTAAGAAATTGCTCACATATGCTGAAACCCAATCCCCCTCATTATTCTGCTCATAGGAAGGCCCGTTGTTGCGGTAATCGCAAGGCATCGAGATGTTGTTATCAGGCTCATTGACATGCCCTATGGCTATGATGCACCCGTAGGGGAGGCTGACGGAATGTGTCATGCGATGGGTCTGCCAAATCAGATGCTGCCAGTCATATGTATCGCTAGGCACTCCGAGCGCTTCATAAACCGGGGATTTGGCAACCGCACCGTCACGCCCGATGGGATATACAAAAACATCCACCTTACCGTCGGTCAGCTCTGTCACAACCCAGTTGATTTCGTCGAGAGTCATCGGCTCGTCGAATTTTACACCAAACCTGACATAGGCACCCTCACGCGGCGAGAGGGCATAGACGCCGCCATAATTACCGCTGTCATGCAGGAAGTCCTTTCTTGAAAGTGACACCGCCCACGACACAAACATACCGTTTTCCGTAAGGTCGGCGCTGACACCTGCCGGTGCCGAGAAGAAATTCGCGATGTCAATCTGCCCTAGATCGAGGTCGGTGTCGCCCAGCTTTACGGTTTTCTCATACGGTTCTTTCAAATCCTTGCTGACATTCAATTCATAAGAGTTCTCACCGAACACATTTTTGATTTCAAATGCCCCGGATGCATCCGAAACTGCCGAATATGTGGCCAGCTCACCTGCAAGGGTTATTTGGGCATCGGCCAGCGGTCGCTTCTTGGAATCCGACAGCACACCGCGAACCGCCACCATAGGCAATGTCAATGCGTCGATCTTATAATCGACTACGGTATTGTCGGCAACTGTGACCTCCACAGGTTCCCCTTTTATCAGACCCGGGAAATCAAAATCCACCGTGTACACACCAGGGGTAAGGTGTTCGAACAGCGCCTTACCCTCACTGTCGGTGCGTATTGTGAACTGACGGTAAGTATCACCGGTCAATTTCAAGTCCACATCGGCTACCGGCGCCTTCTCACGGCTGTCAACCAATGTGAAAGCTATACTGCCGTCCCTGGCCTCTGCCACCTCTACCGACTTGACGTACAGGTATCCCTTCAATCCGGCCTCGGTCACGGCGCGGATGCCTACATGTATGTCGCCATTTATGGATGAAGGCATCTTGTAAGCAACATAATGGTCACCATTGAACCGCTCTACTTCAGATATTGCTGTCTGGTCGGACGGCTCCAAAGTGTGACCTGCCGTGACCTGCATATCACATGGCCAGTCGGCCCATAGATTTATTTTGACAATATATTCCTTCCCCTGCGGCAGGGTGATTTTCGGCGAAAAAAGATAATCGTCTGACTCGTCGTATCCCCCGAAGTGAACAGGTGCCATCTGGGAGGTTTCCAAACCACCCCATCTGCCATCGTCATTGCCGTCGCTCACCACTGTCCAAGGGTTAAAATCCTCATCTCCGAGTGAAAAGTCACAATAGAAATGACCATCCTCATTCAGCGTGGTTGCATTTACGCCCATCGTGAGCGTAACGGCTGCCAGCATGGCTGGAAGTAACCGTTTTTTCATAACTACATTAGTTTATGGTAAATTATTTAAGGTAATGGCATAAGCCTTTGTGACTTATACCGTTCATTTCATGACAAGGCCACACATCCGTCACCTCATGATTATCTTAGCCGTCAAAGGGGCACCGCCTGTCTCGGCAACAACCAGATATATCCCTTTGGCAAGATGGCGCAACGACAACATGTTATCGCAATTCCCGGCTTCGGCCACTTTAACCCCCATGGTATTGAAAACCTTAAGGCCGTGGCAACCGGCAGGCAATGCCAGCAGGCCGCCGACAACCGACGGCTTCCAAACCTCACCTGCAACAACTTTTTCAACTGACGCCGCATCGGCAAGTCGGACATCGGCGGCATTGAACACCTGGCACTTGTTAGGCGACGAAGCATCAAAGTCGGCAATAAATGCCACCACATGCATGTTTTTCACGTCCCATCCCTCAGGCACTGCAACAGAGTATTCAGATGATTTGTAGGCACCGTCAGCAAATGTCACAGGGTCACCCCAGACACCGGTCAATACCGCACGCACCACATTGCGATGCACATATTCCCCTTCCAAAGGTGTCGTAACACCGGTCTGCGGGCCTTCTACATAATCCTCGACCAACATTACAGTAAGCCGTGGGTCTTTGGCATTGAGCCGCCCTGGCGACCCGTTGGGAATGTTCCCGCTCACAGTCACATAGGCCATGGCTGCCGACCGGTCATACCGGCTTACGGCATTGACCGAAACCAGGGCAGGAGTGGAAAGCCTGTCGTCGATAAGTCCGCCTAACCGGTCTCTCTCAACGGCAAACACCGGGCCGGGAGTGCTTCCTCCCGAACCGTTGGAAGCCCCCGCCGACGACATGTTGGTACGGTCGAGCATCGCTGCCGGGGCATATGTGGAGCCGGAAGTGCCGTCAGTATAAAGCCATACGTATGACTCCGATTCCGGAATCGTGTATATATCCTTGCGGAATCCTGAATGATGGGTTACATGGGCAATCCCGGGACGGAAGCGGAAGGCATCGATAATGGCATGCGACGCATTGGGGCAGTTGTTGCAGTATGTCGAAGTGAACTGTTCAAGCAGCACGGTGCGCGGCGTATAGTCTTTGCGCACTATCACATTAGCCACTGTCAGCCCGTTATCGCCGGGAGTTTCGTCAGCCACACCGTTCACCTCGTCGATTCTCACATCGATGTCGCCTATGGTGTTACGGTCGAACACAAGCTCCCCTAGATTTATCAATGCCAGGTCGTTCGAAATAATCTCCAGATTTTCGGCCGTGCCGTTTATAACTTCCTTTCCGTCGAAAGACACCGTGTAACCAAGGCTTCGCACTGTTGCAGCCCCCATGTTGCGCACAACCACATGGAGGGGCATAGGCTGTGACTGGCAGCCATATTTCACAATCGAATGCCTGTCGATGGCGATGTCGTTTTGCGGCAGGTTATCCCCCTCGACCACAGCCTGGATGTTCAGCGCACCCCCTCCCTGATGCTCCCAGCTCCCACCCTCTTCCGAGGTCTGGCTGATCGATATCCAGTTGGCAAGGTCATTGTCTTTCTCCCCGTCGAGCGACAGTGTCTCCCCCTCGCTCTCATAACGGTAGCCCACAAACAAACGGCGGCCGTCGATTTCAAACGGCACATCGAGCGCCACCTCGTTCCATCCATAGTGGAACTCGGCAACATCCTGCCGGTAGAGCGGTTCTCCATAAAGGTCATCGGTTATGAACACATAGTTGTTCTGACATGTAAGTTTATTCCCGACAGCAATTCTCAGCGATGTTATGGACGACCCTGATATGGCTTCAAGCTTCGAAGGCTCCAGCTCTATCGCCCCTTTCACGACAAGCTTCGTCATATAACCCAGGCTAAGCCCCATGTTGCCTGCCGTGTACCCCAGCCGCATCTGCCGGCTCACATCACCCTCATCTGCCGAAGCGCACACAGAGCCTGCTGCGAGCAACGAACCGCATAATGCCACCAACATTTTTTTACACAAGTTGTGGCGGCGGCAACCGGTGTTTATGCACTTTTTATTCATATTTAACGTTTTTCATGATAATTTATGCGCTCTAAAGGTAAGACAAAAAAATACCCCCCAATTTTTTAACACATTTTAACCGCGCTGCCAAATATCAGAATCTTGGAACATCCAGTTTTGCTACCGTAAGGATAATTGACACTAAAAATGCTAACTTTGTATCGTGCATGCGCCGAAGCGATGCACCACTTTTCAGATTCACAATGGAACAACAGGATTTCGACATACACAACAGCGCCGTTGAGCGCGACGGCGACTATGAGCGCGCCCTGCGCCCCGGACGCTTCGAAGCGTTTGCCGGGCAGGATAAGATTGTGGAGAACCTGCAGGTGTTCGTCACAGCTGCGCGTATGCGCGGCGAACCGCTCGATCATCTGCTCCTCCACGGCCCACCGGGGCTTGGCAAAACCACACTGTCGGCAATTATCGCCAACGAACTGGGGGTCGGGTTCAAGGTTACATCAGGCCCCGTGCTCGACAAACCAGGCGACCTGGCGGGGATTCTGACATCGCTCGAAGAGAACGATGTGCTGTTTATCGACGAGATTCACCGCCTGAGCCACACCGTCGAGGAATATCTGTATTCCGCCATGGAGGATTACAGAATCGACATAATGATTGACAAAGGCCCCGGGGCGAGGTCGGTGCAGCTCTCACTGAACCCGTTCACCCTCGTAGGGGCAACCACACGCAGCGGTTTGCTTACGCCGCCGCTGCGTGCGCGTTTCGGAATCGACTGCCACCTGGAATATTACGACCACGAGGTGCTGGAGCGCATCATCCTGCGTTCGGCAAGGCTCCTGGGGGTGAAATGCAGCGGGGAGGCGGCTCACGAAATAGCAATGCGCTCGCGCGGCACACCCCGAATTGCCAACGCCCTGCTGAGGCGTGTGCGCGATTTCGCACAGGTCAAAGGGTCGGGGGTTATCGACCCGGAAATTTCCCGTTACGGGCTTGAGGCACTCAACATCGACCGCTACGGCCTTAACGAAATCGACAACAAAATCCTGCTGACGATGATTACCAAGTTCCGCGGCGGCCCAGTGGGACTTACCACCATTGCCACAGCCCTAGGGGAAGACCCTGGCACTATCGAGGACGTCTACGAACCCTTCCTTATCAAGGAGGGATTCCTGAAACGTACACCGCGCGGCCGCGAGGTCACAGAACTGGCATGGCACCACCTGGGAATGAAGCACCCGGCAATGGGCGGCCTATTCTCCGAAAAAGATTAGGCATATACAATCATAACAACCTGAATCATAGGGATTACCACATCTATTAAACTTAATTGTACCTTAACGGCCATTGTGAATTCCCGGAATCCACAATGGCCGTTAAAAGTTAAATAATGTCAAACAAACCAGGCGATAATTTCTTTTTGTTAATTTTACACACAATCAGCGAGAAACGCACCGAAGCTATAAAAACCAGGTCATAAGTAAGTCGCAGACAATATAAAATAATTTCCACGACTTACTTAACTTCAAACAACCTGGTTACGGCACAGCCTTTCGAACCAATATTCACATTTTAATAACCTCCTAAAACAATCCCAACTCAAACACATGAACACCTTTACCAGGCTTATGATTCTCGGAGGGGCAATTTGCCTTTCCGGGTTGCCCGTGTTCGCAACGGCAGATGACGGTGCTACGACACCGGCGCATAGTAATAAACCTGTGTTAGAATAATAAAAAGTTTTACCTTTGCAGAAA